>ERZ506964.561-NODE-561-length-19133-cov-5.069766_pt1 | contig 19133 bp, 17 predicted proteins | sample MGYA00512893_ERZ506964 | MGnify/ENA metagenome assembly ERZ506964 | reverse complement strand
TGTTCGATGTAGTCTTTGTTGGGGTATTTCATGGGCATCTTTCCTTTCATGGTTACAGTGTTAAATCAATATTGGGGTGACAGTCACGCGCACGCTCCTGTTCGCGCTGTTGTTGTTCAGCACGGTCACGGCGAGCTTCGGTAAGGTGTTGCTGCACTTCTAGGGAGTGTTCTGCGATTTTACGGCAGAGGCGTTCTTCTTGGCGAAGCCGCTTTAAGGCGGCGGTGATTTGCTGGATGCGCTGGCTGTCCGGGCTTGTTTTATACAGCAATTTTCTTTGTGCCGTGAGTTGGACAATATCACCCAACTTGGCTTGGCGGTAGGCTTCGAGCTGGGTCAGCGTATCAATATTGTTCTTTGAGAGAAACTCCATCTGTCGGATTCGCTGTTCCAGCTTATAGGCATCCTGCCGCACGACATAGCTGGGGCGGCGCGGCTTGCGAGGGAGCGCACCCAATTCGTATAGATAGCGATAATACAAGGCCCGCAGCCCGGTCAGCTTGCGATGGGGCTTCTTCCCGCTGAGCAGACGGCCATGTTTGATTGTTGGTGGATTTTCCACATAAGGGTGGTAGCTTTGTGGATACAGGATGCGCGTCTGGATGGCTTCCGGCGTGTACCGCTTGCCCAGCGTTTTGAAGCGAACAAAGCGCTCTTTTCCGGGCGGACGCAAAACGGGATACTTGCGCCCCATGCGGACTTCATACCCTTTGCGTTCCAGCACGGAAAGAAACTGCCGCCACGTAAGGCTCTGCTGAATGGCATCGTCCACATCCTGCCGAATAGCTGTGCGCCATGTGGGCTGGTTGTTTTTCTCAGCCCTCCACTTTTCATATTGCCGCTTTCCTCGCAGTGATTCCGGCATTTCAATGATGGAAAGCCCATACTTTTGGCAGAGCGCGTCTGAAAGGGCGCGTACCTCAGTGTAATAGCTTTTGCTGTTGCTGTGGTACTTTTTCCCATCCTCCAAGCTGACGGCGCTCCATACAATGTGGTTGTGGTAATGCTTAGTGTTCAAATGCGTTGTCACAATTGCTTGGTATTTCCCATGCAGTAGCTGCTCAGCAAACTCGACACCGATCTGGTGCGCCAGTTCTGGAGTCACCTCCCCTTCTGCAAAACTCTGGACAAGATGGTATCCCTGCACACCGGTTTCTTTGTGCCAGCGAAGCGTATTCAATCGCATATCTTCAAAGGCGCTGGTGGTTGTGCAGCCCAGTCCTGTTTCAAAACAGGCTGATTCGGTTTTATCCCGGTTTGCCGCATAGTCCACAGCTTCTTCCAGTGATTTCGGTGTCGTTTTTGCTTTGTTTTGTACATAGTCCACTGTGCGGTCAAGGCGGCGCACAGGGATCACGGATGTGTAAGCCATTTTTCATAGCGACTCCTTTACCAGTTTTCTTTTACTTCCCGCCAGACCTCTTGGGTTAGCCGGGTCATTTCATCCACACTCCCCTGCCCTGCTGTTCCGGTACTGTTGGCACGGTGGGCAAGCTGATTTGCATTGTTGCACAGCCCTGCCACCTTGCGGAGCAGATCGGCGTGGTGCGTGCAGGAACGAGGATGGATTTCTTTGCCTACAATGAGCGTGCGCAGGTATTCCTCTCGGTTCAGACTGCTGGCCGCAACCTGCCGATTCAAGAATGATAATTCATTCTCATCGACATGGAATGAGACAACAAATCTGCGTTTACGCACGGCAGGGGTTTGGGGCATCCCCAAAATGTGCGTCTGGTCGACCAGACGCTATGCTAGCCAAACACGCCCCCCAGCGCCATTCATGACACAAGGTCGTCGCCCTCCGAAACGGCTTTCTTCAAACCGTCCAAGGTCGTCACAATGCGGTTATATTTCTGCGCCAAACCGATCTGCGCGTTGGTGGTTGCATCCTGATTGCGGCTGCAGACCACCAGCATCGGGCAGCGCAGCAGCTTATCCCGCACAATAGCAGTATATTCGCTGCGTTCCACGGCATCTTCCAGCACCAGATACTGGCTGTCCTGCAATTTGGGGCATACCGGCAGGTAGCCCAGCAGGTACACCTCGCGGCAATAGTTGCGGAGATGTTTGGAGGTTGCGCCCTCGCTGGCGCAGATAAAAGCCCAAGGTCGTTTCATAGCGGTTCAATCCTTTCATTTCCGGGAGTGAATCAGATTTGATTCACTATTTTCAAGTTGGCGGTCAAAAGTGAATCCGTTCTGATTCACTTCGGATTCAAGGGCAGTTTTCAGCCGTTCGGTGCTGCGTTGGAAGTAGGCGTCCGACATTTCAATGCCGACAGCCTCATAGCCTTCCTGCACAGCGGCCAGCACGGTGGTGCCTGCCCCGGCAAAGGGGTCAAGGATGCGCCCGCCCGGTTCGCAGATCTGCACCACATCCCGCATAAGCGGCAAGGGCTTTTCGGTGACATGGATGCGGTTCTGCGGGTTCGGGTAACGGAACACGCCCGGCAGACACCCAACATTTCTCTCAAGCGGCATTTTGCCGTTGGACCCCCACACAATGTACTCGGACTGCTGACGAAAGCGTCCTTTCTGCGGGCGGCTGGCGACCTTATCCCACACCGCCACACCGCGCCAGGTCCAGCCTGCCCACTGCAAAGCCAGCGTCATGGCGGGAAGCTGCCGCCAATCGATGAACAGGCAGACGGGCGCACCGGGCTTGGCAATGCGGCGGGCATCCTGCAGCCATGCCGCCGTCCAGAACATCCAACTCAGCTGATCCATCTGGTCAGAATCGAAGTCAGGCAGCGCTTTGTCCTTGCTCATGCTGCTGTACTTTTCGCTGGTGCTGCGGTTCTTGGTGGTCTGGCTGCTGCCGCCGCTGGCATAGGGTGGGTCGGTGATGATGGCATCGAAGCTGTTCGGTTCAAACTGGCGGATAATCTGCAAAGAATCCCCGTGCAAAATTGACCAGCGGTCACCGCCGCAGTGTTCGGGCATCCGGAAATCAGGGTTGAGAATGTTGAGCGTTTCGGGAGTGTTCGTCAAAGGCATCTTCCTTTCGTTTTAGCGTTCAAAATCATAGGTACGGGGTTCTTTCGGGGGCGGTGTGCGGCTGGCTGTCTGCACAGAAACACGGTCATCTTCGAGGACAAAGCAGTCCTGCGTCCTGTTGTCGAGCTTGGTGCCGGGCAGGACAACGGCATTGCCGCGGCAAACCACATTGCCGGAGATTTCGCCATATACACGGGCGCTGCCGTCAATGATCGGTGCGCACAAGGTTTGCTCATCCTGCCGAATCACGGCATAACCGCAGACACAGCTTTTGCCCGTGAGCAGCCCGCCGCAAATAGCCGCATCATCTTGTGCGATGGCGTGGCCGGTCATCATGGCACTATTGCCGACATAGGCGCAGCCCTTTGCGACGGCGTGATCTGTAAGGATGGCGTCACCGCAGACAACTGCATTTTCACAGGCGATGGCATCCGCTGAAATCCACGCGCGACCCTCTTGGTCGAGGTTATCATAGCTTTCCACATAGCCGCCGAGCATTCCGGCAAGGAGATCCTCGGTCAGATCCGTCACAGCCCGAATGCGATGCAGCTTCGGGTTATCGGGATGGGCGATGTCGGTGATCTCGTATTTCTTCATCTGGCATCACCCCGGTCACGCTTGGGCGTAGGGCTGGGCGACAGTTCGGTTTCCACATACTCGGAAACGATGCTGAGTGCTTTCTGGTAGCTGTCGCAGGACATAACGCGGTCACGCATTTCTTTGGCTTTGTCACCTTGCCCGCTGCTTTTCAGCAGCCGGGATGCGCGACCCATGATGGCGAAAATGTTGCCGTCCTGCCCAATCAGCTGCATCTTGGGCTTCTTGGGACGGTTCATCAGTTTTTTGAACTCTGTCATATCCGGCACATCGCGTTTCAGTTCAAAATCGTGATCCTGCCAGAAATGGACATACAGCTTGCCGTCCCCAACATCGATTTCCCGCTGCTCAAAGCCCTCGCCCCAGCCGTCGCTGTACTGACCGGAAATATATGCGCAGAACACGGCCTGTTCCTCGGCGGTAAGCGGTGCGTCCGTATCGACCCACAGGGAGCCGACCAGTTCACCGTTCACCTCGTCCACCGTGGGAATGGCGCGGACGACCTTGCGGCGGACGGAATCGTCCTCACGGTAATATCGCATCAGGTCGCCGTAAAAATCTTTGACATCCTCGTAGATGGCATCGCGGATAACATCGCGGTAGCCGGTCAATTCCTTGCCGGTGTAAGGGATACCCTCGTATTCGCTGTAGTCATCGTCCAAATCCTCGGTGTCATTCGGGAAAAAGTCCGCAGTCAAGGGAGAATAAAATTTCATCTGCAAATTGCATCACCTCAATTTCTGCCGCACAGGTCATGGTCGATCTGCGCGGCATAGTAATTTTCTATCGTCAGCGGCGCATTGTAGAGCGCCGCCAGTAAGTATTGCTTGATGTTTCGGATGCGGGGCGGGTTGTCCTTGAGGCAATCCAGAACATACTGGATGTGTTCCGCGTTCAGCTTGAGAAATCTGGATTTTACTACCTCTGCAGGCATATTTTCGCCAGCGATACGGATAGCAGCCCGTTTGGAGCAAACCACATCCAGCATCAACTCCACCAGTTCATCCAATCGCATCGTATCCATCGGGTTATTCTGCGCCAAAATCGGATACTCGATATTTTTCAGCAGCAGGGCGCGGTACTCTGTCCGCTGGCCCGCCGCGCGGATAGGATTCGATACGTTATTTGTTTCTTCTTTCTTTATTTCTTTAGTATTTAATTGTGCAGGATTTTCCTGTACAGGTTTTTCCCGTTTAGGCTCTGTCTGTTTTGGTTGGGCACAGCTAGGCTCGTCCTGTTCCGGGGGCTGCGGCTGCTCTAAAACCGTGTACTCCATACCGCGCATCTGACCGTTCTTGTCGCGGATGCGGCGGCGGATAATATACCCCGCCGCTTCTAACTCGCGCACGGTGGCACACACGCTGTCCACGCCCTCTTTGCAGATGGACGCCAACCCGCGCGTGGTATAATCCCAATCTTCGGGCAGAGACAGCATCAAAGATAAAAGCCCCTTCGCCTTGAGCGAAAGAGCCTTGTTGCGCAGATGATGGTTGGACATAATGGTATAATTTTGCGTCTTTTGTACACGGAACACAGCCATAACGATTTACCTCCTGTTTATGCCCTATAAGTGGGCGAACGATTTCTAACTTTCATGTTGATTTCTCTCTATCGGCAAGCCGCCGCGCGGTGGGCGGCAGTTCTTGCCACCAGGTTGTTTTTTGCCATATCAGCGTAATCTCCATTCTCGATGTTGGGCGGCAGGTCGCACACTTGATACTTTTCTCGGTAAAGGTTCCGGATGTTGACACTCGCCATGCGCCCTTTGGCGTCGTTGTCCAGCCGCAGTTCTATCGTGGTGATTTCCGGGTGTTGGCGCAGAAATTCCTGCAAGGCCAGCGGTTCTTTGCCGGAGGATGAAACCCCGCCCAGCGACAGACGGTACTTGTCCGCAGCATCCCCGCAGAGCGTCATCTCGGCCATCGCATCTATGGCAGCTTCAAACACCGCCACCGTGGTGCCGGGCTGCATCGGCGGGATGCAGAATCCGTATTGTTTCTGACTGCCGGGTGCCTCGCGCTTGAATGGTTTCCCATAGTCATAAATACCGCGCAGAGCCGCATATTTCGGCACGCCCTGTGGGTCTTTTCCCAAGAAAACACAGTTGTGATATTCTGCACTTTCGTACAGAATCTTTCTCGCAATACAGTAGCGAATCGTGGGCAGTGAGATGCCGCGCCCCAGCAGATACCGCGTTACGCGGTCATTGGTGGGTGCTTTTCGGGGGAGTTTAAACTGTGGGCGCTCGCGCTCCACCGCTTCATGCTGCACTGGGATGTACATCGGGCTTTCCTCACACAGCAGCTGCACCGCCTCTACAAACGGTACACCTTCCACATAAATCAAATATTTCAGCGCCGACTTGCCGCCGATGTCGCGGCTTTTCCAGTGCCACACACTGGATTCGCCGTTTATCTTGAAGCTGTCATGCTCCGCAAGCTGGTACTCGCCCCGCGCACTGCTTTTCACCAGCGAACCGGGGCGGTACCGCCGCAGGAACTCGATTGCCGTCATCTGATTGGCGGCATGGATCTGTTCTTTGCTGACGCGCGGCAATTACACAATGTAAGCGGCGAGGTCGCTCATATGTTCAACATTTTCCCACGGAAAATCCTCGCGCCCGAAGTGACCGCCCGCCGCCGTGCGGCTGTAAATGGGGTTTAGCAGGTCGAGCTGCTTGATGATGCCCGCAGGGGTCAGGTCATACACCTTGCGCACAGCGGCCGACAGGCAGTCATCCTCGCAGGGGCCACCTGTGCCAAACGTATTCACATCCACCATGACAGGCTCTTTTTCCCCGATGGCGTAGGCCAGCGTGACCTGACAGCGCTGGGCAAAGCCTGCCGCGACGATATTTTTGGCAATAAACCGCGCCATGTACGCGGCGCTGCGGTCTACCTTGGTGGCATCCTTGCCGCTGAACGCACCGCCGCCGTGGGGCGCAAATGTGCCGTAACTGTCCACCATGAGCTTGCGCCCGGTCAAGCCGGTATCGGCATCCGGGCCGCCCTGCACAAACTTACCGCTGGGGTTCAGGATGATTTCCGCGTCGTCGGCGGGCATACCGTCAAAGGCCAGCGGGAACACATATTCGTCCAGCAGATCCGCCAGCTTATTGATGTCGGTGTCCTCCTTGTGCTGGACAGAAACAACCACCGTGGTGATGCGCACAGGCGTGTCGCCGTTGTATTCCATCGTGACCTGCACCTTGCCGTCCGGGCCGATGTCGGGGATAACGCCGGTCATGCGGGAGATTTCCAACAGCGTTACAAGGCGCTGGGCGGCAACCACAGGCATCGGCAGGTATTCGGGCGTTTCGTTGCAGGCGTAGCCGACCATAACGCCCTGATCGCCCGCACCGAGGGTGTCCTCGTCCTCTCCCTCAGCCAATTCCGGCTCGACAGCGCCCGCAATGTCGGGACTCTGGTCGTGGATGTAGCAGTCGATTTGGTACGCCTTCGGGTCATAGCCGACATCCCGCAGGGTGTCGCGGACGATGTTGAACACGTCGGGCTTAGCGCTGGTCGTGATTTCGCCTGCCACAATAATGTGACCGTGGGTTGCCATTACCTCACAGGCCACACGGCTGGCGGGGTCATGTTTTAAGCACTCGTCCAGCACGCTGTCGGCAATAAGGTCGCACAGCTTGTCGGGATGGCCGCGCATGACGGATTCTGCGGTGAAAAAACGGGGATGCTCGTTTTCTTTCATGGTTTCGGTGTTTTCAAAAATGTCGTTCATTAGTTCTTCTCCTTGCTTGTTGGATGATTTCGGACAAAGAAAAAAGCCCGCAGGCGGGCTGCGGGCTAGGATGGTGATATTCATATCAGCGCTCCGGGGATTCTTTTGTTTTGGGCGGCGGAGCCATAACGCGGGTATATTCTTCCGGCGTGGTGTGTTCCACGCACAGGGTCTTGCCCAGCAGGAAAAACAGCTGCGGATCGTGGTACAGTTCCTCGTAGCGCTTCATCTGCTGCGGGGTAAGGTCAGTAAAATCGTTGCTGGTCAGCCCGCAGACGAAAAATGTGCCGTGGATAATGTCATAGTCGCCCAGCATACGATTCAGCGGCAGGTTTTCTGCAATGCCGTTATCGTTGCAGACGATACAGGCGCTATCCCGCCAAGGGTACACGGCCTCGATGGTGCCGCCGACAACTGCCTGCTCGGCTTCAAGGGTGTGTTCAATGTCGGCTTCGCGGGGGTATTTTCCGGGTTCAACGATCAGAACTTTCATCGGCATCCTCCTCATCAGAAGTTTCTTTCAGCGCATTTTTCTGCCTAACGGTCAGCAGCACGATACCTGTCGCAGACGCAAGAGACACGACCACAATAGCCAGCAGTGGGAAACCATCTCCCGTCCGCGGGAGGGTCTGCACCTTATGCGGCGTAATAACCGGCGTAGGCGCAGGTGTAGGTGCCGGGGTTGCAGCGGGCGTCGGCTGCGGTGTGGGAGCCGGAGTCGGTGTGGGCGTGTCCTCACGGGGTGTAGCTTCGTCAATCATCTGAATCAGGCGTTTGTCGGCGCGCACCCATTCGGCATCGGCATTTTTGCGGACGAACAGACAAACACTTTCGTCTGCCTTCTGTACTTTGAACTGTACTGATTCGGCAATTTCAAAGCCAGCCGGGGCGGCATCTTCGGTCAGGGTGTAGATGTACTCCTTGGTTTCGCCTGACAGCTTGATAAATTCATCCGAGATGGGAACACGGTGAGTTTTGTAGTCTGTCACCCAAGTGTCAATAACTTCGCCGCCAGCATCACGGATCGTCAGCGTAGCGCCCGGCAGCAGATTACCAGCAATGTCGGTCTTGTCGATATCCAGTACCGGCGCGTCCTGCATAATGACGGTGGTGTCGTCGAGTTTTGTCCAACCATTGTCGGATTTTACATATACCTCATTGACCTGCTCTGTACCTTCCTGCACCAGCTTGAACACGATGCTTTCGGCTTCGGCATAGCCGTCCGGGGCACGTTTCTCCGTCAGGGTGTACTCTTTTTCAAGTTCCAGACCTCGCACGGTGTGCGGCACTTTGCCGGAGGTCCAGCCCTCGACCAGACTGCCGTCTGCATCGCGGATTTCCAGCTTTGCACCGGGCAGTTCCTTGCCGTTGGTGATGTCCTGCTTGGAAATGTCCACACTGGTGCGTAGGTTGGTGTTTGTACCATCTACGATTTGCCATGCAATCTGCTGACCTTCATAGGTGAACTCTACATCCACAGGGGTGCTGTCCAGCAGGTAACCCGCAGGGGCGGTGATTTCCACAATGCGGTATCTGCCGCTGTTCTCGCGGCTGGTGCTTCGCGGACCTGCAGGGTCAATGTAATATTCGCCGCGAATCGGCACGTCCACATCAAACCAAGTAAAGCCTCTGGCGTTGGTTGTGCTACTGGTGGCCAGCTTTGTACCGGCGTCCAGCAGCTTTGTACCGTCCGCGGAATAAATGTCATCCACGGTGTAGAGTTCATACACCGCACCGGGCAGATAGGTCAGCGCCTCTCGGTCCTGCTTGTAAATGCCTACACCGATTTTGCTGACCTTATCGCCGGGCTTTTCGGGAACAGGCAGCACACGGGCATTTTCAAACACAAGCGTCTGCCCATTCTTGTGGGCATTCGAGGCGTCCTTGACATTCACAATGCTGTACGAACATTCCTTGTCGCCGTCCTGCTCGTGGCTGACAATAGTTTTTGCCAGCACAATGTCATTTTTCTGGTTGTCCCAGCCGAATTCCACAGTGTAGCTCTGCTGGGTCAGCACAAAACCATACGGCGCTTGAACCTCGGTAATGGTGTACTTACCCAGCGGCAGGGTCACGGTAACTTCGCCTTTGGTGCCATCATGGGAAACTTTCAAGAAATCATAGGTTGCCTGCGTGCGGGTGGGGCTGAATTTCACCTCGTCCACCTGACCCTCCGCGCCGGTAGTAACGGTTGCAACGAGGTCACCGTCTTTGTACCAGTAGGTGCCTTGGCGGTCTGGTGTGGCAATGTCGGCTGCAGCGTGAATTTCGTACACCGCGCCTGCGAGGTTGTCCTGCGTGTAGATGAACTGTCCATCTTGGTAGTCGGTCAGCACATTGCCCTGTTTTCGGATGGTAAGCTGACCGAGCGTTTCGTGGTTGCAGTATTTCTCCGTGACGATGTACTCATCCATGTCGTTGGTGGCATTGCCCACGACCTGCCAGACGCGGTCGGACTTGATTTCAAACTCCACCGAGTAGGCGGAATCATTGAAATAGCCTTCCGGGCCTTGCAGTTCTTCAATCAAATATCTGCCCAGCGGCAGTTTTTCCGGTGTTTTCATAAGGCCGTCTGCATCGGTGTAGAACACATCCGTTTTCTTGGTGGCGCTGCCGCTGGCGGGGTCGATCATAGAAATGCGGGTCTTGCGGTCTTTTTCGTCCAGCCGATACAGCGCAAAGGCTGTGTTGGCGATTTTGACCGCCCTGCCGGTTTCTGTATCGGTCTTGATGAGCTGCAAATAGCCTTCCAGTTCCTCGTCCAGCACGTTAAAAGTCATATAATTGTTGCTGGGGGTGGTGACGCTGCCCGCAGGAACTGTAAATCGGCTTTGCGGGCTGTTGGCGTCCACTGTCACGATGAACGGATCACACTGGAACACATCCTTGGGGATGGTGGTTTCTACTACCAGATATTGCCCATAGGGCAATCCTTCGACGCGAAAGACGCCCTCATCGTTCGTGAACATTTCTGCCAGCCTATACTCGGCGGGCTGATCCGTGGGCATCCAGCCGTTGCCCTTGCCGTTGGCGTAGTCGCCGTCTGCGGTCAAGGTCACGTTATAGGCGTTGAACGTGTCGGTGCTGCTCTCGAACATATTGACGATGGCTTGTCCCTCGGCGGTGAAATCGTATTTTAGTGTGGCGTTATCGTAATTGTCCTTGCGGTAGGCAGATAGGATGCTGGCGGCATCGTAGCTGCCGTCCGGGTTCTGCTTGAACTGCGCCGCCTTGCTCAGTTTAGAGATGCGATAAACGGTAAAGCCCGCACCCTCCAGCTTCAGTGCCGGGGAGGGCTGGCCTGTGGTCGATACCAGTTTGTTCAGAGAAAAACCGGATTTCAGCACTTCGTCTTGGCTTTCTTGCTCGGTGTGGATGTGGTAGGTCGATTCATCCGCATAGGACAGGGTTTTGTAATGATTGACCTCATCACAAAGATAACCCTTGGCGTAGGACAAGTAATACCCATCCCATGCCTTGCTGCCGTTCAGCTTGCGGCTCTCGGCTACGGCGGAATACTGATTTTTATAGATGTAGTCGGTGTACTCGCCGCCCTTGGTGGCAAGGCTGCTGTACTTGCCGGTGCGTTCCAGCTTCTTGTTTAGCTGTGGATACTTCCCGGTAACATACAGCTTGCCGTTTCCGTCGATGGGCAGCACCAGCCCGGTGGCACGCTCGACCAGATAGTAGCGGCCCATGTACAGGTTGGTAAAAGCCAGCTTGCCGTCCTTGATTTGGGCGGAAGCCACAAGTCGGTCTTTCTGCAAAATGGGCAGGTAATCGGTATCCCAGCTGCCGTTGGTGAGGACAGTGGTATGCCAGATGGGCTGACCGTTGACATCCGTGATTTTGCTGTAGTCCACAATGCCGGTCACGCCGTCCGGGTGCGTGATATTCTCGGCGGCGTACAGATCGTACACAGCCCCCTCCAGCGTGGTGTCACCGTTGCTGCCCGCAGCCAGATACCGCGCGGCGTCCAAGTCCACTTTTGTCAGCAGAATATTGCCGAGAACACGGTCGTTCTGCATCTTGTCGGCATTGGCGTGCATGGTGTAGGAATTTTCGTTGTTGGCGATTCCGGTGGGATCTGTGGCGTAGGTCTTATCTGCATTGCGGATGCCAAAGGTGATAGTAACGATGCCCTCACCGGTGTCGATGAGGGCACCGCCGCTGTTGGCCGTAGTAATGTCAGCGTTATAATCCGCGTTTCCCAGCCAAATCGTCTGACCATCAAACGCTTTCGTAATTTCAAAGGCATACGCCCGCTTGCCGAGAACAGAGCCTGCCGCGCCGGGAGTGTTCACATCCGTCCAATCACCGTAGTACCCGCTGGGTGCGCGGCTCTCCACGATGACGAACTTGCCCTCGTTGCGCTGGGTGTAGAACAAATCGTCCGAACCGCCTGCATAGTCGCTGTGGTTGATGACCTTGTAGGTACCATTTGCTTGGCGTTCGACCTTGTGCTGGTTGTAACCGCCGAATGGAATATACCGCTGATTTACGGTATCCCACTCGAAAATCTTAAACTCGGCGTCGCCCTTGATGCGTTGCTTGGTTTCGCTGTCGATTTTGTCGATGCTGACCTTTACCGACCATTCATCATTCTGCATTTTATAGTCATTGGAACTATTAGCAGGAACAGTAATAGTCTGGTGGCTGCCCAACGCACCGGGCGTTGAATCAAAGCCATGCGGGATGGTGATTTCATCGTAGCTGAATGTAATATTGGCAAGCTGTGCCCGCGCCGAAGCAATAGCAGCATCCACCATGCCCTGCGCCTCGTTCTGCAGCTGCCCGATGGCCGCATTCTTGGCAGCTTCTGCTGCGGCGTCTGCTTCGGCTTGGCTGGTGAACGGTCCTTCCTGTCCGCTGAGCGTACTGGTGCTGGTCTTGGACACCTCGTAGTGAACCGTCCATGTGGCAGAACCATCGCCGCCGTTGAGGTGAAAACTGTCATCCTGTGTGTGACCGCTTGTGGTAATGGTTTGTGCCCCGGCAGGGGTCATCTGCCAGTTGCCGCCGTCCACGTTGCCGCCGGTCCGGCTGGGCGTGACGGTAATGACCGCGCCGTCCACCTTTTCCGGCGTGTTCAGCTGGTACTTGTCGGTGTTGACTGTGAATGTCAGATCAAAGCTTCCGCTGGCGCTTTGCGCAGGAGCTGTCCACGCAGCGGAATAATACTTCGGTTCCGGAACACTCGGCACATCCGGGATCTCAGTGCCGCCCGCAATTTCTTCACCGACCAGCGCCACAACCTGCCACGCATACCCTGCGGGCGGGTTATAGATGTAGGTGTAGTAACCGTTTTCCCCGGACTGCGCATCTGTACCGTTTACGAGTTCTTCCGCAGCAGCAATATAGGTCTGCGCCGCGTAGCTGTCGGGATAGTTTTCCATGATCCACTGCTGGGTTTCATCGTAAAGACTGCCAAGGATGTCCGGCTGTTCTTCGCCGCCTTCAGGATCATCTTCAAGGCTTGCCACAACAGGACGGTCATCCAGCATATCCAGACTCAGCTGACCAAGACCGCCCCAGATGTTGACCTGGTTTGCATAGTGGTTGCCGGGGGTATACTGTCCGGGTTCAAGACGGGATACATGAGAGAAGCTGTAGGTGGGGCAGCCCTTGGGCTGGCCGTTCAGGCCGTGGCTGCAGCAGTAGGCTTCCTGACCGTTGAACCAAATCAGCCATGTGCCGCCCTCTTTGGCGATGCTTGTGATTTTTCCGGTGGCATACGGCGGAGTCGGTCCTGCAGCATAGGCGGCAATGCCGTCATCGCCGGTGTCGGCATACATCTGTGTGGGTGCGGCATCCTCGCTGATCTGTACATGGATAGATTTTGACTGCGAACTGCCGTCCGAATCCGTATAGACCAGCTGCGCCGTAAAATCGGCAGAGGCTTTTACATACAGGCCGGTGGCTGCCGCCGACTGCTCCGAGTATGTCTGGTGCAGGATTTCAGCCTGCTCCTGCTCGTCTGCCGGGATAGGCTCATAATCGGTGGAGCGGTAACTTAAAAGCTCTACACCGTCCGGCAGTATGATTTCGGATACCGCACTGTCTGCCGGGTATTCGACCTGCGCTAGCAGTGGAACAATGGCATAGTCTGTACCGGGAGTTTTGCCGATTGTGACCGTGTTCTCATCTGCGTTCAGCGCATCGGCATCCATATGGGCATCTACGCCGTCATACAGGTCAGAAACCCACGCGGAGATACCGATTTTTGTCTCGCCGGTTGCCACGGGCAGACCCATGCTGCCAAGGTAACTGCCGGTAGGCGCGTCCGGCAGATCGTCGTACAGATTTTCAGTGATCTGCGAAAGATTCGGTGTCGGGACATTGGCTTCAGCGGTTTCCGGTGTGGCCGCTGAAGCTGTCTCCGGCGTGGCGGGGGCATCCTCCGCAAAGGCGGGCAGCGCTGCGCCCAGATTTGTGAGCGCAATCCCGCCCGCCAGCAGCAGCGACAAGCCCTGCTTTATTCTGTGTTTGTTTTTCATACTGGTTCTCCTTTTGTTGCAAAAGAAAAAGCCCGCTGCGGGGTGCAGCGGGCTTGGTTAGCGTTCGGGAGCGTGTTTCTTAGGGACCGGCGCGGCTCTGGCCTTGTAGGCTTTGCGGTATTTTTCGTCAGCATCATAGAACTGCTGCGGAGAAACACCGGCATCCAGACACCCCTGCAAAACAACCGCATTGTAGCGGCTGCTGACCGGGAGCAGCTGGTCGCGGTACGGTGCGTTCATGGTGTAAACCATGATTTCATGCGGCGTGCCGTCTGCATCCGTAACCGTCATGGTTTCCTTGTCATAGAATGTCGGGTAGCCTTCATAACAGTCAAGCTGTGATTCGTCATGGTCGGTGACAGACCAGATCAGCCCCTCTACGCTTGCGCCCTCTTTGGGCAAAATCGTCAAGTAGCCCCGCCGGAACGCCAGCTCATAGCCATCCAGCTTGGCAGTGCCTACCACCGTTGCTTCGGGACAGCGGTAGGCCATCTGATCAAAATTTAGATTGGAGCCATAGGCAAAATATTCTTTTCGAGACATTTCTTCTCCTATCTGGCCTCGTCCGTGCGGGGCCTTGCTTGATTGCTGGGATACAGCGACTTGTCGTGCCGCCACGCCTTGTCACCGGGAAGATTCTTCAGCAGATGCATTCGCACATTCTTATACTCCGGGCCGATCAGCCCCAGCCGCAGCAGAAAGGTGCGGAAGGTGAATGCCGGGTTATCCCCGATGGGCGTTTTCCGGAACTGCGTGTACTTCTGGTTGATGCCCTGCGCCGAGATCGCCATAGCCAGAATGATGTTTGCTTTGGCTTCACCCGCATGGAGCGTGGAGTTGAACAACCGCCATTCGATTGTACCGTGATAGAATACAGAATGCATATTGCAAGCCCTGTACCGTGACGAATGGTAGTGATAATCACTCCCATCCCTCCCTTGATACCAGCGGTCTTTCAGTTGATCCATACTCGCGCCGCTGGGCAGCTTGCGGATTTCTTCCAGAATTGGTTCATCCACCGCCTGACAGTAGCTGTCGATGCGGGCAGGGTTTACTTTGAGTGCTGCAAACAAAATATCCTCTTTTGAGTACATAATGGACAGCACATTTTTGAGGCTCTGCGGAGTATGCTTACTGGCATCCACATGGACGTGCATTCCGCAGGTGTCGTTTACAATGCCGCCTGCGCGGCGCAGGGCGCGGACAACCTCCTGCAGCTTTTCCATCTCGCCGTATTCGAGTTTCGGAGAGTTCAATTCGACCTTGTAGGTCTCCCCAATAAGAACAGACCGCCTACGGCATTCGGGATGGATGCTGCCGTCCCGAACGATTTTCCACTCTTTACCGTCCAAATCTTTGACGCGGTAGGCATCATAGCCACCGCCGGAATGCTCGGCGCGGGTGCCAAACAGGTCGGCCAGCGTTTGGGCTGCCGTGGCGCGGTTTATCCCGGTCAGTTCAATTTCACAGCCAAAATACTGGTCACGGAAATCAAGGGGCAAGCGCCTCACCCCGCAGTTCTGCGTCCATGGCTGCAATTCTCCGCCCGATGGCCTCTACCACGTTGACTGTTACACCGTTGCCTGCCTGCTTGTAGGCTTGATTATCGCTCTGGATAGCAAGCACCGTGTCGATGCGGTCATCTGCCCAACCCTGCAGCCGCAGACATTCGCGCGGTGTCAGGCGGCGGATGCGACCCTCGCATAGAACGCCGTGACGGTCTTTTGTGGTAAGTGTATGCATGGGTGCGCCAGGCTTACCGGTGCGTTCGGTGTTGCGGGCGAGGTCGGACTTGATGGGATTTTTGACCGGGCGAACTTCAACAGTGCCTTGTTGGCAGCCCGTTGTAAGTGTATGCGCAATCTCTTTACCAACCCGTCCGCGCCGACTGTTGACTGTGGCGTAGCTCAGGTCGATGCTGTCACCGACCTGTGCCATCTGGTAGCCGGTCTTGGTGGCGCACTTGATCGGCACTCCCACCTCATACAGCCCGGTTTTGCCGCCGAACCCACCCGGATTGGCAGCCAGCGTACAGCTTAATCCTTCGGGGGAGTAGACGCGCTCCCCTTGGTGACCGCCGTGGGTTTGAATAAGAGAACCTCCTGTTGTTTCGGTGAAAGGAAATACTTTTCCTCGGCATCGCTCATCAAGATATCCGATAATGTACACACGCTTTCTTGACTGCGGGACGCCAAAATCTTTGCTGTTAAGACATTGCCATTCGACAGCATACCCCAGTCTGTCCAGCGTATTGAGGATGGTCGCAAATGTCCGCCCGCCGTCATGGTTAAGCAGTCCGGGTACGTTTTCAAACAGCAGATACGGAGGCTTCCGGGCTTCAGCCAACCGGGCAAGCTCAAAGAAGAGAGTGCCTCGCGGATCACCAAATCCTTTTCGGGAGCCTGCAATGCTGAAAGTCTGGCAAGGAAATCCGCCGCAGAGAAGCTGGAAGTCCGGCATGGTGCTGGGGTCGGCTTTTCGGGCATCTTCAATGAACCACTCTCCCTTCGTGTCAAACAGGGCGCTGTAACTACGGTTGGCGTATTTGTCGATTTCGCAGTGTCCTACGCATTCAAATCCTTCGGCACGGGTCAGTCCTTCGCGGAAACCGCCGATGCCGGAGAACATATCTACGAACTTGATCAAGGGCACAACTCCCGATGGGGATGTTTGCCGCATCTGCGAAGGTGCTTAATAGGCGCCCCTCATCAAAAACAAAAGCAGCCCGTCACAGACTGCACCGAACAAGATTTTTTTACCGTTCATAATGTATAAACCTCCTTTTGCCTTCTGCTTTTCTACCTATTATTAAAACATTGGAATCACCCCCTACAGTGAATTCAGGAAATCGAGCGCAGAGTCTGGTATAGTATTCGCTGGCGGTGGGCTTGGAACAGCGTTGGTTATGTTGACTGCCTGCAACTCCTCCCGCACCACCTTGCGGATGCTTTTCTCCAGCCTATTTGTCTGTTCTGCCGCAAGGATGCTCTGCACCAGAAACTCTTTGCGTTTGGCAGGCGGCACCTGCTGCAACAACGCCCACGCGCGGCGGTGTTGCGGTTCGTTAAGGTTCGGTCGGAAAACGTACTGTGGGCGTTTCATACCTCGCTTTTGCGGCGCGACACGGCGGCCAACGCACGCTCGAATCCGACCGCGTTCACCTTGTCGTCCAGCAGGAAAATCGTCTTACAAAGGCCGTCTTTGGGACTTAGGTGGCGGCTTACCACCGATGCGCCGCCGCCCAGCAGCACGGCGGGGATGGCGTGCAAATCGAATCCCGCTTCCATCGTGGCAGACAGCAGATGTTCGGTGTACTTACGACCCTGCCGGTTCACGATGTCGCGCACCGTATCGCTGACCGTGCAGGGCTGACCTGCCAGCATATTTTCGATTTGGGCATCTGTCAGGGACAGCCCGGTTTCGCGCCGCACCTGTTCCCGGATTTCATCCACGCAGCGGATCATGCCGAGCTCCAAGCTGTGCGCAGTGTCAGCCGCAGGGATGGCGTTGTCGATGCGCATAAGATCCACCGTCCAGCCGCCGAGATCCATAAGGAGCATGGACGGTTCGTCCTGCAAAAGCCCGACTTCGGTCATAAGGGCGGCGTAGCCTTGGGGAAAGATGGCAACTTCCTCAATCGTAATGCTGTACTCCACGCCCTCGAACTTGTAGTTCACCGGCTGATTGCTCCGCAGCAGATAATCTCTGAACTTGGGTTTGTCGCGTCCGAAACTGGTCAGCGGCAGACCCGCCGCAATGCGCACCGAGCATTCGGGAGGCAAACCGCGCTGCTGGATTTCTTTTGCAATGGCTGCCAGCGTCAGCAGATAGTAGTTGTCGTTTATAGTCTTGTCACGCTGGATAGGCTGCCGCCCGGAGCCACAAATAAAAAAGCACCCGCCAAACTCTAAGAGTCCTTGGCGGGTGTAGGGTTCATGTTCTCCGTAGCTTGTCAGCCCTGCCGGAAATGAACAATGCGCTGTCTTGATAGCGTAATAGCCGTGGTCGATACCGATAATGATGCTCATAGTGGAAATCCTCCTTATTTAATAGGTATAAAATGGAAAACTTGAAAATAAACTGAAAACTGCTGCAAAAAGCGAAAAATCCCCGCAGCCAACAAGAAATTGGCTGCAGGGAAATTGAAAACATTCTGAAAACAGTAGAAAAAAGTTGAAATTTTCGCTGAAAAACTGCAAAACAGGACGGCAGGGGAGAGCAAACCCTCCCCAAATCACCCAACAAAAAAGTCCAACCGCCTTAAAACGGTTGGACATCTCTATAAAATGCGCTTCAAAAATGGCTCGTCAATTTTGCTATTTTTGCACGATACAACAAAGAAAAAAGCCCATGACATCTTTTTTGTCATGGGCTTATGGCGGAAAGAAAGGGATTCGAACCCTTGAGGGCTTTAGGGGCCCTACACGATTTCCAGTCGTGCGCCTTAGACCAGCTCAGCCATCTTTCCATATTCTTTTTGCGCAGCGCCTGACTGCATGAGCTATTATAACAATGTGCGCGGGAAATGTCAAGCATTATTTTGCGGTTTTTTTAAAAGTTTTTCGCGGCTGTGGGCGGCATGGGCAAAGTGCATGCAAATTGTGCGCTCAAACTGCATATTTTGCGCGTTTTATCCTCTTGCAAACGGCGGCGTATAGTGCTAAAACTATAAGGGCGTCATCGCGCTCGGCGTATCGGCAGCGGGCATTATGCGGTCATGCCGGAGAGAATTACCATGCTGTAAGGAGAGAGGATAGTTCATGTATTCCATTTTTCGAGATTTGGCGATCATTATCCTGAGTGCAAAGTTCTTTGCGCTGGTCGCCCGTAAATGCAAGGCCCCGCAGGTCGTGGGTGAGATCCTTGCCGGCCTGCTTATCGGGCCCTGCCTTTTGAATCTGGTGCAGACCAGTGATGCAATCTCGACCTTTGCGGAGATCGGCGTTGTGCTGCTGATGTTTACGACCGGCCTTGGCACAAACTTGAAGGAGCTGCTGCGCGCAGGCCCCATTGCGACCCTCATCGCCTGCATCGGCGTTTTTGTGCCGCTGGCGGGCGGCACGCTGCTCTACAGCACCTGCACCGTCCGGAAGGAAGAAAATGAGGACGTCGCGCGGACCTTCCTGCTGGCGCATCCGGAGTTTTCACCGGAACCGTTCGCGGTCCCGGCGTGGCTGGACCTAAAGAACGAGGGCTATGCCACCTTATTGCCGCAGAAGCACGCGGCGGACGGATTTTTCATCTGTAAGCTGAGGAGACACGCATGAAACAGGACCTCAAATCCATGACGCTGGCCGAGATG
>ERZ506964.560-NODE-560-length-19134-cov-4.225221_pt1 | contig 19134 bp, 17 predicted proteins | sample MGYA00512893_ERZ506964 | MGnify/ENA metagenome assembly ERZ506964 | reverse complement strand
CGTCTTTGTCGATGAAAATTTCAAGCGGCGTGCCCTCGCTGATCTTCATGGTGCGGCGCAGCTCTTTCGGCACCACCACTCGCCCGAGATCATCCATACGTCTGACGATACCGGTTGCCTTCATATCTCAAATCTCCCTTGTTTTCAAAGTTTCGGTATGGGTAGTATTTGAGAAATGCGGGGAATTATACACGTTACAAAGTTTTACGGAAATACACAGTGGTGCATCCGGTATCTGCTTTGACGTGAAAAGCGGCATGGTTTGGAAAGGATTGTTTTCTGTGTTGATATATAAAATCAAGCGTCATGCTTGAATGAAAGCACGGCGCTTGACTTATTAAAAATAAATTTTAATCTTCCACAGGCGTTTCCAAATTGTTCATTACAAGCCCTGTGATAAGCTTCGGGTAAAAATACGTGGACTTCTGCGGCATCTTTTCGCCCGCAGCCGCTACCGCGCCGATCTCCTCCACGCGCGTGGGGTTCAAAATAAATGCACACTGCATCTCGTCGCTTTCAACCGTGGAAAGCGCTTCGTTCAAATCGCGCGTATACGTCAAGTTTTTCTGACTCGCCATATTTTCGCGATCAATCCCGAGGGCGCGCTCCAAAATGAGCGTGTGCAAAACACTGACGTCCAGCCCGCGCGAGGCCTCGCTCTTTTCGGGCATGAATTCTTCCATAACCGCCGCGTCTTTCAAAATCAGCAGCGCGTAGTTCATTCTGTCCCCGTTTTTATACACGAATACGAACGCCTTTTGCCCGGCATCATACGCATTTTTCATGCGCGGCTCAATCTCGCTTTTGTCCGCAAGCGTCTCGATTTGAAAGTATTCCCCGCAGCTTTCAAGTACCTTTTCGGCGGAAAAGCCCTCAATGCCGCGCACAAGGCGGTGCGTTGGGAACACCACAAGTCCCGGGTGTGCCATATCGACGAGCGTCATCATGACGAATTCGCTGCCCGGCGCCCAAACGGCGTTTTCGCGGCAGTAATCGCGGTAATGAATTGCGGTTTCATAGCGGTGATGCCCGTCCGCAATGTACAATTTGCGCGGCGCAAAATCGGCGCGAAACGCTTCAAGCGCCTGCTTGTCATTCACAATCCACAGGCGGTGTGTGACAAGCCCGTCTGAAAATTCGCAGTACGGCGTGCCGGCGGAAAGGCGGTCGATGCGCTTTTGCGTCTCGCCCTTTTCGTCCTGATACAAAGAGTAAATCGAGCTGAAGTTGCAGTTCGTCGCCTTCATCAGCTCAAAACGGTCCTTTTTCGCCTTAGAGAGCGTCTCCTCGTGCGGCAGCACAACGCCCGCGGAAAAATCCTCCACGCGCACAAGGCACACGATGCCCTTTAGGCTGCGCACCTCGCCATGGTCTACGTCGGTTTTGAATTCTTCCTCGTAGATATAAAGACCTGCGTCCTTGTCACAGCGCAAAGTACCGTCGGAAAGCCACGTGTGCAACGTCTTGCCGGCGGTCTTATACGGTTCTTCGCCGCGCGGCAGCTCCAGGCGTATGACGTTGTGCGGGTTTCTTTCCAAAAACGCCGCGCGCTCCGCTTCACTGATGATGTCATACGGCGGACAGGTCAGTTCTTTCGCTTCTCCCGCCGATTTTGTGTACCGCATGGCATGAAATGCCCGAATGTCTGCCATCGTGGTGCCCCCTTTAAATTTCACTTTTTCTCATTATAACGGCAAAGCACTCTTGCGTCAAGAAAAAAGCGATACAACATGAAACATCCTCGCCGCAGTTCAAGTCCGAAAACACTTCACAGCCCGGCGGTTTTGTCCGTATTCCCCGACCGTTCGAATCAAAACCTGCTTCTTAAAAGCGCAAGAACAAAACGCTGTGCGGCGGCATTTGCAAGGTTCCACCCGCAGCTTGGTCCAGAACGTTTGACTGGGTAAATGAGGAGGGAGGCAGCACGGTGTCACTGGAGAAGAGCACCGCCTCGCTGCAAGGTCCAAAGGAAGAGAAGTCCACCGGCTTTTTGCGGTGAAATGCGGCGTTCACCACCGTGGCGGACACCCGACCCTCTCGATCCACGGTAATAACGGCTTCTTGAGACGCGGAGCACAGACGATTACCCATGTGCCAGCGATTCATCCAGGAGAACACTTGTCCTTGCGCTGTCAAGCTCACGTGATCCGGTTTCACACACAGCATTCCCTCGTTGATCGCCTGAAAGTGACACGCAAGGGCTATCCCGCTTTTTTCCGCCTCTTCCATCAACATGTGCAGAACCAGCGCCGCATAAATACCGTCGGTAACACTGGAAGGACGGTACCAGGCATACCACACATTCCACTCGTCCATGGAAATGCGTATAGAAGGCTCCAGCCACTGCCGGGACTGGTGAATCAGCTCCCGCATCCGGGAGACAGAAGCCATGCACCGGTTATATTCCTCCTCTACGGTGGAAAGGTCGGTGTAATGGGGGTCGTAGCCATAATAGTGCTGGGAAATCATCTGAGAAATCCCGGCAAGCGGCTTGGCTGAAAATTCTGCCCACTCTTTGTTCGGGTAGGGTCCCGAGGAGCACAGGCTGAGACCGGGTGAGGCCTCCAGCATTTTTTTGCCATTCTCCAGTGCGATCTGGCAGTACCCGGCAGGAGTGTTGTCGCCCTCCATGTGACCATAACCGAATTCGTTACCCAATGACCAAAACTGCACATTGTAAGGCTCTTGATGACCCCGATTGGCTCGGAGTTTTCCGTAGGGGGTTGAAACATCGCCGTTGCAGTATTCCACCCAAGCGGCGTTCTCATCGGGAGTGTTCCAACAGGGGTTGATGGTGATAAACGGCTCGGCACCGATTTCTCGACACAGGGCGATAAAGTCATCGGTATTAATCTCGCTGAAATCGTAGCCCATGGTGTGAGGTTGAGTCTCCAGGCCCAAATAAGACTGGAACGGCGCACGCATATCCGCCGGCAAAAGGCCGTCCATCCAGTTGAATTCCCCGGCAAAATTGCCGCCCGGCCAGCGCAGCACCTTGAGGCCCAAATCCTTCATGGCTTCCACCACATCGCGGCGCATTCCGTGGAAGTGATCCTTGGGCAGCAAAGAAACGGCTCCTACGCAGACATAACCCGCATTCTCCCAGCAGATTCGCAGGTCGGCATCAGAGTCAGCGGCCTGCGGGGTGAGCTCCACCTCTAAACGGGTCCAATCGTCGCCGCCACCTACAGATGTGGCACGGCAGTAGACGTTCTTTCCGGTCCGATCTGTCAATGAAACCGTAAACTTCACCGATTCTTGGGTTTTAACCACCATTCCGAACAGATACGGTTGCCCTTGGGATATTGTGATGCCATGCTGACCCATGCCGACAGCTTCCCCGCAGTAGGGGTTGAAGATACCGACGGAATTACATTCGAGGGTCCGCTTCATGTGGTAGCCTTCTCCGTGGCGGGTGTAGGGTTCATCCAAGGCAAACACGCCGCGTTCCCCCAAGGGAAACCATTCTATGGCACAGCCCTCGCAAGCCGTGGGCTTCCCGGCGAACTTTCGATTGCGAACCATCTGGGCGGATAGGCCGGTATAGATACAGGAGCGAGTGTGCTCCAGGTTGCAGCCGAACAAGTAGGGCGAAACCAGTAAATCCGCAGGATCGTCCCGGTGTAAGGTGAGAGGTGTGGCCTGAGCTGCTTTTCCATCCCAATCGACGGCCTCGTCCAGATTGCTGCTGCGAACCACGTTCATGAGTTCGCCGCTGAGAAGCTCCACAACGCTGACGCGCAGCTCCGCAGCCACACGGCTGAAAAGCGTCACGTCGGGCAGGCTTTTGCCACGTTCCCACTTAGAGACCGCTTTATCGGTTACATTCAGTCGTTCGGCCAGTTGAGCCTGAGTAAGACCCATGGCCATCCTGCGCCGGCTGATAAACTGTCCTATTTTTGATAAATTCATAAATTTTCCTCCCCTTAGGACTTTTTTTTAGCATACCATAGTCCACCCGCACAAGCAACCGACCGACAGTTGAGTAACATGGGGCGAAAAAGATTTCTCTGACACTTTTATGAAACGCTTCTTCTGTCATGTCGGAAAAGAAAAAAACGGGAGTGCTCCCGAACATCGCCTCGCAGTTAAGGTGGAACGTGGTTGCTTATTTTGCACTTATTTTCAAAGGGCTGCACCGTATTCTGCTTCGTTTTTTCGCCCGGGACCTCTTTACCGCTTTGCAAAAATAAAAGCTTTTCCGTGCGCAAAAAGCTTGAAACGCAACGGGGGATTTGGTATGATGGACGTAAATAAGCCTTGAGGGGAAGGGCTGCACATTGTGTGCGGCGTGCGCCCTAAATTTTGGGAAGGCGGTTGGATTGAGATGGAAAAAAGCAAGCGAACGTTTCGTGGCAGTTACCCGGCGTATGCCCTGACCTATTTCTTCTTTTACTGGAGCTTGGGCGTGTTTACCTCGGTGCTGTCTATGTATCTGACGGGCATCGGCAAATCGAAAGCGGAGATGTCCTTCATTATGTCGGCTTCGAGCTTGTTCGGCGTGGTGCTGATCCCGATCGTGGGATATATCAATGATAAGTTGCGAAAGCCGCGGCTTATCTGTACGGTGATGATGGCGTGCGTGGCGGTGTTCGGCATTCTGTTTGCGCTGGTGCGCGAAACGATGCTGCTGTTCCTTTTAAACGGCTGCATCATGGGGTTTATCTCATCGCTTTCGCCGGTGAGCGAGCGCATGGCAACCTCGACGAAGTACCGCTACGGCACCATTCGTATTTGGGGCACATTCGGTTATGCGGCGGCCGTACAGGTGGCCTGCGCCATGATGGAATTTACGAGCCCGCAGCTGATTTTTGTTTCGGTCTCCGTTTCGGCGGTGCTGGCCATTGTGGGTTTCCTCGGCACGGACGACATTTCGTTTACGGATACAGAAGCGGCAAAGGCTGCGGCGGGCAAGCAGTTTTCATTTCTCTGTGCGCCGATGTACATTTTGTTCGTCATCATCGGGTTTATTTTTTCGGGTTGCTCAAATCTCAACATGACATACAGCCCCATTTTATTGCAGGAGCTCGGCATGCCGACGGGTGCGGTGGGCACAGTGCTGTTTTTCAGTACGATTGTTGAGCTGCCTGTCATTTTGTTTTCGTACAAATTTATGGATCGTTTTTCAGGGCGCACGCTGATGCTTTTGGCGTTTGCTATTATGGTGGCGCAGTTTTTGCTGTACGCCACGGCGCCGAACGCGTTTGTTGCGGTTGTGACCATGCTGGTTTTGCGTGCTATCGGTTCTACGCTGTTCGGGATGATCTTATTGAAGATCGTGCGCGGCGTTGTGCAGGTGCGTTCCGTTTCCACGGCGCTGGGCGTTATCAGCGCTACGGACGCGATGAGTGCCATTTTAATGCAGAACCTCGGCGGCATTCTGGTGGAAAACACGAGTATCCGCATCTTGTATTTTGCCATGGCGGGCCTGATGATGCTCGGCATGATCCTAACGCTGTTCCTGCGCGTGCAGAACACGGAAAAGGTGTTTTCGTAAAAATTTCCCCGCAGCTTCGCGAAATTTCCGACGTGAAGCTGCGGGGAATTTTTAGAAGCCGAACACGGCTGTGTAATCTAAAACGGCGTGCACGAGGACGGGGATCCACAGGGAGCCGGATTTTTCTTTGAGGTATTGGAAAAGGCAGCCCATGGCGACAAGCCCCGCCATTTGTGAGCATACAAAACGCACAAGGTAAGACGCGGTGATCGCTCCGAAATCCGCATAGGCGAACACGTGCATGGCGGCAAAGAGAATGTTTGGCACGAGGTAGCGAACGGCGGCGGGCTCGTCCCGCAAAAGCCCCACGCATACGCCGCGCACGACGAATTCCTCACAAAACGCGATGAAAACGGTGTAGTAGAATAGGCTGTACAGCACGGTGATTTTATCCGGCTTTACGATCAGCGCTGCGGCCGTGACGATAAGCAGGAGAAACAGCAACAAAACAGCGATTTTTCTTGTTTTGCCTTTGGGGACGGTCAGCTGCATCGCCTGCACAAAGCGCTTTTTGCAGAAAACGAGGCGAGAAAAACAAGAAAAGCGGGCACGGCGGACGTGAGCAGATTTTGCGCAAAGAGCTGCAGCAGGTGCGAGGAAGCCGCCCGCACGGAGAGCAGCGTGCCTTTTTGTTTTTCGGCGTATATGACCCATGCGGCGAAAAGCATATCCGCGGCACAAATCAAAAACACGGCAAGAATTTTCAGCGCAAATTTGCCTTTTGAAGACGCTTTATCTAAAAGCATAGTTTTCTCCTTTCGCGGCCCGAGCAGCCGCCTTTTTCGGGTAAATTATAGCACGGCTTTCAGAACGTGACAAGTTCACTAAATTTCTGACAGTGAATTTTACGGGGGGAATTTTCTTTTTACTGGAAACGGGCGGGCGGCTGTGCTATGATTAAAGTATCAAACGGAAGGTGGTTATATTTATGATATTGGAAAGAGTCACGCCGGAAAGCGTGGGTATTCATTCCGAAGGCATATTGAAATTTATCGATCTTGCAGAAAGCAGAGGGCTTGAGCTGCACAGCATGATGCTGCTGCGCCACGGCAAGGTGTGCGCAGAGGGCTGGTGGAAGCCGTATAACCCGGCGTCGCCGCACATGATGTTCTCCTTTACAAAGGCGCTGACCTCCACGGCTATCGGCTTTGCGTGCCAGGAGGGAGCGCTGTCTCTTGACGATCGATTGAGCGAGCTGTTCCCGGACAAGATGCCGGAAAATCCGAGCGAAAATCTGCTTGCCTGCACGGTGCGCGATCTGCTCACGATGTCCTGCGGCCACGAGACGGAGATCAATACGTTCGACGTGAACGAGCCGGATTGGATTAAGAATTTCCTTTCGCACGAGTTTAAATATAAGCCCGGCGCTTGCTTTATGTACAACACCGCCGGCACGAACATGCTGTGCGCCGCGCTGAAGCGCCGCACGGGTGAGAATCTGTTCGAGTACCTTACGCCGCGTCTTTTTGAGCCGCTCGGCATGGAGAATATTGAGTGCTTCCGCCTGCCGGACGGCATTGAAATGGGCGGCGCAGGCAGCCGCCTGAAGACCGAAGACATGGCGCGCTTTATTTTGTTTGTTTCCCGGCACGGCAAGTGGGAGGGCAAGCAGCTTTTAAACGCCGAATGGTTCGACATGGCGAGCGCAAATCAGGTCTCGACGATCAGTCCGGCGAATAATGCGGATAACCCCGACTGGCGCTGTGGCTACGGCTTCCAGTTCTGGCGCTGCGTGCCGGAGCATGTGTTCCGCGCGGACGGCGCGTTCGGCCAGTACGGCGTGGTGTTTGAGGACAAAGACACCGTGCTCATTTTGCAGAGTTCTTCCTCCAATCAGCAGGAGCAGCTGACCTGCGCGTGGGAGGCACTGCTGCCGGCCATCACGGACGAGGAGACGCTGCCGGAAAGCCCCATGGCGCATGTTTTGGAGAAGCGTTTGGAAAGAGCGGAAATCACGCCGATGCTGTCTTCCCGCAACCCGTGGTCCGAAAAAGAGATTGAGGGTAAGAAATTCGCGTTTACGGAGGAAGTTCCGGGGCTTGTCGATTTCATCGGCGGTGTGTGGATTGTGGCCCCGCAGGGCGGTGTGACAAAGACGCTGCGCTTTGAATTTGCGCCCGAAAAAGCAAATCTCGTTTTCGAGCAGGATAACGGCGAATTTACGGCGGAGATCGGGCTTCAGAGCCACTTCACGAGCTTTACGCTCGGCGGCCGTACCTACGGCGCTGTGGGTCGCTGGCGCAGTGACAAGCGCTTTGAGCTCGAAGTTCGCTGTGCGGAATCCGCAGGCGGCAGACGTATGATTTTCACATTTGAGGGTGACGCGCTCACGCTGGAGACGGAATCTACGATGGCAATCTCCGGCGGCATTGCAGACCGCCCGTACAAGCGCTACACGCTGAAAGCGGAATAATTTCAAAGAAGGATATGGAGCCGTGCGCAGAAGGAAAACCTGTTTGCGCGCGGCTTTTCTTTGCTTAAAACGTTTGACTAACGGCCTGAAATATGCTATACTCTTGGGGTATTGAATATTGGGCTGTCGCCAAGCGGTAAGGCAACGGACTTTGACTCCGTCACCTCGTGGGTTCGAATCCCGCCAGCCCAGCCAGAAAAAAGGACTTTGCGTTTTGCAAAGTCCTTTTTTCAACAAGATAAATCCCTTGGGAATTTGTGAAACTGCCCTTTGGGCGGTGAAGTGTCTTAGGACGTTTATAAAAAGGAAAACCGCCGACCTTCGAAATCATCTCGCGCAGCAGCTCCGGGTTTTCCAGCATGGGGCACGGACGCAGGTGGTTCTCGTTGAACGGCTGGCCATCGTGGTACGCCATGAAGAGCGGCGACTGCAGGACTTCGGGCAGTGTTTTTTCGCGAATGTTGGAATCGGAATAGTGGATGAATACGCACGAGCGGCTCGCCGCCGGTGTAGATATACAGGTATACGCCGAGCTCTTTGCCCTGCGTGATGGCAGAAATTATAGAGAAAACAAAAGCGCCGGGCTTCCATGAAAGCTCGGCGCTTGATTTATTGATGAAAATTATACGAACTGGGACGGGTCTACACGGGTGCCGTTTTGGTAGACCTCAAAGTGGCAGTGGTCACCGAAGGAATAGCCGGTATCGCCGACATAGCCGATGACATCGCCCTTGTTGACCCACTGGCCCTCGCTGACGGCGACGGAGCTCATGTGTGCGTACAGGGTGGAATAGGTGCTGTCGTGGTAAATGGAGACGTAGTAGCCCCAGGAATAGCCCCAATCATCGGAGCCGTTTGCGGTCATGACCCTACCGGAGCGGGATGCCACGATCTGCGTGCCGCGGCTTGCGGGGATATCCATGCCGTAGTGGCCGTTGCCGAATGCACAGCTGACGCCGGTCCAGCCCGGAACAGGCCATGCAAAGCTTTCACCGGAATAGTCATCGTCATAAGACGGCTGCGGCACCGGGGTCGGGGTGGGGGTCGGATTTACGGTCGGCACCGGGGTCGGTGTCGGGGTAGGCATAACGTTGCCGTTATCGTCCACTTCTTCTTCAGGCACCGGGGTCGGCGTAGGTGTGGGCTCTACGGTCGGTACCGGGGTCGGGGTGGGCGTGGCTTTTGCCTGTGCCATCTGCTGCTGCATTTCGGCGATCTTTGCCGCCATCATGTTTGCGAGCACGTATTCTTCTTCCTCGGTGCGGGAAAGCTCGGTCTCGGCACTGCTCTTATCGGAGCGAATCTGCTCGAGCAGGGCGGTGTTGTCGCTTTCGAGCTGCTTTAATTCCTCTTCGCTTGATTCATACAGCTTTTTGGCATCGGCGAGCGCGGTCTTTTCCTTTTCAAGCTCTTCGCGCTGTGCCTTTGTCTCGTTCATGTACGCTGCAACCGTATCGATGAGCTGCTTATCGTGGCGGGTGATGGTGGAGACGGCCTCTGCGCGCATGGAGAAATCATGCAGGCTTTCGGAATTGAAGAGAATCTCCAGTGTGCCGACGGTGCAGCCGGCGGAGTACAGCACGGCGAGACGCTTTTTCAGAAGCTCCATGGTATCGGAGATCTGATCTGCGGAATCGCTGAGCTCTTTTTCAAGCTTTTTAATGCTGGTGTTCAGCACGGTGATGTCACTGTTTGCGGTATCGATCTGCTCCTTGATGGTATCAATCTTTTCGGAGAGTAGGGTAAGATATTCGGTCTTATCGGCCTCCTGAGACTCCAGAGAGGAGATTTTGTTTTCGAGGTCGGCCTTTTTGTTGGCGAGCTCGGTCTGCTTGGCTTCCATATCGGCTACGGTATCGTCGGCGTAGCTGAGCGGTGCGGCACAGAGCAGCAGGGCGGAAAGCACGGCTGCAGTGATGCGCTTCATGTTTTTAGAAAACAGCTTCAACGGAAAAACTTCCTTTCAGCAATAAATTTCGATTTCATAAAAGGGCATACGAACCCCCTTTTTATATACGGGACTATTCTACATGATAACTTTCAGTTTTTAATTCCATAAAAGAATTAAAGCGCAAATTACTACGGAAAAAGAACAGATTTATTTCAGAATTCTTACAAGAGAGCCCAAGTCGGTATCAGCTTCGAGATAACTTTACGGGGAAAAGGAGGGCACTTCAAAGGAAAAAGAGAATGCGCGAAAGCGTTTTACTTGACATTTTGCCGCGAAACGAGTACAATATCAGCGGTTGTTCGTTAGTTTGTTTAACTAAATTTATCGAAAAACGGCACAAATGGGCGAAAGGAGTGTGCAGCATGTCCGGCTTTTCTGCGAAAGCAAACGAGCTTCTGGTGGAGATCTATCGCAATGTGCAGATCTTGGAGCAGAACGAACTGAAAAAACAACGGCTGAACATCTCCATCAACGAGATGCACATGATCGAGCTCATTGCCAAAGGCAAAACCGGCATGACGGTCAGCGAGATCGCCCAGCAGCTCAAGGTGACAAAGCCCTCCGTTACGGTGGCGGTGAACAAGCTGGTGCAGAAGGGCTACTGCGAAAAGCAGCGCCTGCCCGGCGACGGCCGCGCGGTGCAGGTAATGCTAACGCCTGAGGGCAAAAAAGTGGAGGCGTTCCACCGCCGCTGCCACCGGCGCATCATTGCGGAGATCTGCGAGGATCTTTCGGAAGAGGAGCGCGAGGAGCTTCTGCGCACCATGACACGCATCAATTCTTATTTTCAGACGAAATTGTGATTTCTTTAAGTTTATTTCAATGATTTGCCGCGCAAATCATTGGAGACCCCTTGATAGGGTTCCCCGGAGTTCATCGTCCACCGGACGATAAACTCTCCCCTCCTGACTTTCTCGAAGAAAGTTTAATCAAAGACTTTTAACAAATATTCACTTTAACAAGGTTATTATATTGCCTTTACGGCGCTGCCGAAATTTTTTCGGCCGGAAAGGAAAGAAAACTATGAGCTTTAAAATTTTAGGTACAGGCAGCTACGCGCCGGAACACGTTGTGACGAACGACGACCTCTCTGCGCTTGTAGACACCAACGATGAATGGATCACACAGCGCATCGGCGTGCGCTCCCGCCACATCAGCGAGACGGAAACGAATGTAGATATGGCGGTGAAGGCGGCCGAGCGCGCGCTGGAAAATGCGGGCATCTCTGCCGATGAGCTCGACCTCATCATTGCAACGACCATCACGGGCGACACGCTTTCTCCGGGCACGGGATGCATGGTGCAGAACCGCATCGGCGCGCACTGCCCGGCGTTTGACCTTGCGGCGGCCTGCAGCGGCTTCCTCTTTGCGTTGGAAACGGCGGCGGGCTTCCTTTCCCGCGGCGCGTATAACCGCGTGCTTGTCGTCAGCGCAGAGCGCATGAGCGGTATCATCGACTGGACAGACCGCGGTACGTGCTGCATTTTCGGCGACGGCGCGGGCGCGGCGGTGCTCGGCAAGGGCGACGGCCTTGTGGCCTCTCACCTGATGACAAAGGGCGGCGACGACGTGATTACAATTCCGACGCGCTATGACCGTTCCCCGTGGTACAAAAACGAGATCAGCGAGATTACGTCCGTACACATGAACGGCCGCGAGACGTACAAATTCGCCGTTATGGCGATGTCCGACAACATCAAGGATCTGATGGCTTCGGCGGGCGTTGCGGGCGAAGACGTGGCGCTTGTCATTCCGCATCAGGCAAATTACCGCATTATCAACGAAGCGCGACGCAGAATCCCCGACATTGCGCCGGAGAAGTTCTGCATCAACATCGACCGCTACGGCAACACGTCTTCCGCGAGTGTGCCGATCCTCTTAGATGAGATGAACCGCGCGGGCAAGATTCACGAGGGCGACCTTATCATTCTGGCGGCATTCGGCGGCGGTCTTTCTGCAGGCGCCATGATCATCCGCTGGTAAAAACACGACATACAGTCAAAAATAAAGAAAAACCGAAACGTTTTCAACAGGCAAAAGCCGGAAAGGGGAAAACATTATGATCTCAACACCGATTTGTGACATGCTTGGCATTCGCTACCCGATCTTTCAGGGCGGCATGGCTTGGATCTCGGACGGCAAATTAGCAGGCGCCGTTTCCGAAGCGGGCGGCCTTGGCATTATTTCCGCTATGAACGCAAACGCAGAGTACCTGCGCGAGCAGATTAAAATTGCAAGAGAACTGACCGATAAGCCCTTTGGTGTGAACATCATGCTGATGAATCCGGAAGCAGACAAGATTGCAAAGGTAATCCTGGAAGAGGACATCAAGGTAGTGACAACAGGTGCAGGAAGTCCGGAAAAATACATGGCAGACTGGAAAGCAGCCGGAGTGAAGGTCATTCCTGTCATTGCTTCTGTAGCACTTGCAAAACGTATGGAGCGCTGCGGTGCAGATGCAGTCGTTGCGGAAGGATGCGAAGCAGGCGGACATATCGGAGAACTTACTACAATGGTACTGGTCCCGCAGGTTGTTGATGCAGTGAATATCCCGGTGATCGCAGCGGGCGGTATTGCAGACGGCAGAGGTATGGCAGCAGCATTTATGCTGGGAGCCAGAGGAATCCAGATGGGAACTATTTTTGCAGCATCTAAGGAATCTGTGATCCATGAAAATTATAAGAACAGTATTCTTAAAGCAAAAGACATCGACAGTCGTGTAACAGGCAGAAGTACGGGACATCCGATCCGTGTTCTTCGCAATGATATGGCACGCAAATATCTGGAAATGGAAAAAGAGGGCGCACCATTTGAGGAACTGGAAAAGATGACTCTTGGCAGTCTCAGAAGAGCAGTTCAGGAGGGTGACGCTAAGAATGGCAGTCTGATGGCAGGACAGATCGCAGGCATGATCAAAGAAGAACGTTCCTGTGAGGATATTATTAAATCTACTGTATCCGATGCATGCAGACTGATGAATGGAGTAAGTGTAAATGAGTAAGATTGCTTTTATTTATCCGGGACAGGGCGCGCAGGCAGTTGGAATGGGAAAAGACTTTTATGAGAAAAGTCCTTTATCCAGGACAATATTTGACCAGGCATCTGAGGCAGTGAATCTCGACCTTAAGAAGCTTTGCTTTGAAGAAAATGATCTTCTGGATAAAACAGAATATACACAGGTTGCAATGGTGACTGCCTGTCTGGCAATGACAAGAGCTGTTGAATCCATGGGACTTCATGAGGATATGACAGCAGGTTTGAGTCTTGGTGAATACTGTGCGATTGCTGTGGCTGGCGGTATGTGTGACCTGGATGCAATCCGTACGGTACGCTCCAGAGGAATCTTTATGGAGCATGCAGCACCGGAAGGAAGCGGTGCAATGTCTGCAGTACTTGGTATGGATGCGGCAGTGATCGAAAATGTCTTAAATGGCAGAGAGGGCGTTTCTATTGCAAATTACAACTGCCCGGGACAGATCGTTATTACTGGTGAGGCAGCTGCGGTTGCTGAGGCAGGAACTGCTTTAAAAGAAGCAGGAGCAAGAAGAGTACTTCCGCTTAAAGTGAGCGGACCATTCCATTCACCGATGATGAGACCTGCAGGAGAAGAGCTGGCAAAGGTTTTTGCCAGAGTCAGCATGAATCCTCTGAAGATCCCATATGTGGCGAACATTAATGCAGAAGTGATCACAGACTGTGGAAGAATCGAAGGGCTTCTGGTGGAACAGGTCAGTGGATCTGTCCGTTGGCAGCAGAGTGTGGAAACCATGATCCGTGAAGGGGTGGACACCTTCGTTGAGATCGGACCTGGCAAAACCCTGACAGGTTTCCTTCGTAAGATTGATAAAAATGTAAAAGCTTATCACATTGGCAGCTGGGAAGAAGCAGTTCAGGTGTGTGAGGAATTGAAATAAAATTTGATAAGACCGGATAAAGGTACATCTGGTCACAGCAGATGCCGAGAGGAGAGAAATAAGTGGCAGAGCAGAGTAAGAAGAAAGTTGCTGTTGTAACAGGTGCTTCCAGAGGAATCGGAAGAGCCATTGCCCTGGAGCTTGCTTCCAGAGGTGCAGCAGTTGTAATCAATTATAACGGTTCTGAGGAACGGGCACGAGAAGTGCAGAAAGAGATTGAGGAAAAAGGCGGCGAGGCTGAGATCAGACAGTGGAATGTTGCGGATTATAAAGCCTGTGAAAGTGCCGTAAAGGACATTGTAAAAACTCATGGAAGCATTGATATTCTGGTAAACAATGCCGGAATCACAAAAGACGGACTTCTGATGGGAATGTCAGAAGAAGACTTTGATCAGGTGATCGATGTCAACCTCAAAGGAACTTTCAATATGATGCGCTTTGTTTCCAGACAGATGCTCCGTCAGCGCAGTGGACGCATCATCAGCATGGCATCTGTAGTTGGAATTGCAGGAAATGCAGGACAGGCAAACTATGCAGCGTCCAAAGCAGGAATCATTGGTATGACCAAAAGTGCAGCAAGGGAACTTGCATCCCGCGGTGTTACGGTCAATGCAGTTGCACCGGGATTTATTGAGACAGAGATGACAGCAGTATTATCTGAAGAAGTAAAAAAAGCATCTGCTGCGCAGATTCCGCTGGGACATTTCGGCAGACCGGAAGACATTGCAAAAGCAGTAGCTTTTCTGGCATCTGACGATGCAGCATACATTACCGGACAGGTAATTCAGGTTGATGGAGGAATGGTCATATGAGTAAGAGAAGAGTAGTTGTAACCGGACTTGGCGCCGTTACTCCTATTGGAAATAATGTTGAGGATTTCTGGGCAGGAATCCGTGAAGGAAAAGTCGGCATCGGACCGATCACAAAATTTGATACAACAGATTACAAGGTAAAGATCGCAGCAGAAGTTAAGGATTTTAATGCAAAAGATCATATGGATCCGAGAGCCGCAAGACGTATGGATCCATTCTGCCAGTATGCAGTGACAGCAGCAAAAGAAGCTTTTGAGGATGCTGGCCTTGATATGGAAAAAGAGGATTCTTTCCGTGTGGGTGTTATTGTTGGTTCTGGTATCGGAAGTCTTCCGCAGGTAGAAAACAACTATGAAAAGATCCTCACCAAGGGACCTGGAAAAGTAAATCCACTGATGGTCCCGATGATGATCTCTAACATGGCTGCAGGAAATATTTCTATTCAGCTGGGACTCCGCGGCAAATGTACAGATGTTGTGACAGCCTGTGCATCTGGAACACACAGCATCGGCGATGCGTTCCGTGCAATCCAGTATGGCGACGCTGAGGTTATGCTTGCAGGTGGAACCGAAAGCTGTATCTGTCCGACAGGAGTGGCTGGCTTTACCGCACTTACCGCACTGACCAAGACCGAAGATGCTGCAAAAGCATCGATTCCTTTTGATAAAGAAAGAAGCGGTTTTGTTCTCGGTGAAGGTGCTGGAATCGTAGTTCTTGAGGAACTGGAGCATGCAAAGGCAAGAGGCGCAAGAATCTATGCCGAGCTGGTTGGCTACGGTGCAACAGCAGATGCTTTCCACATCACTTCTCCTGCAGAGGACGGAGCAGGCGCAGCCAGAGCAATGGAACTTGCAATGGAAGAAGCTGGTGTTCAGCCATCTGAGGTAGAATACATTAACGCGCATGGAACGAGTACGCATCACAATGACCTGTTTGAGACAAGAGCGATCCACAAAGCATTTGGAGATGCGGCAAAAAATCTGGTTGTAAATTCTACAAAATCCATGATTGGACATCTTCTTGGTGCAGCCGGTGGAGTGGAATTTGTGACCTGCGTTAAATCTCTGGAAGAGGGATTTATCCACCAGACAGTTGGAACAACAGATCCGGACGAAGAGTGTGATCTGAACTATGCGATCGGTGCTCCGGTAGAAAAAGAGATCCATTATGCAATGAGCAATTCTCTTGGCTTTGGCGGACACAATGCAACACTTCTTGTAAAGAAATATGAGGGCTGATAATTATGGAATTTGAAAATCTTCTTACATTAATAAAGACAGTATCAGATTCTGATCTGACAGACTTTGCTTATGAAGAAAATGGAACCAGCATTCATCTGAAGAAGAAAAAAGAAACTGTAGTGGTTACGGGAAATTCTTCTAATGTACCGGTTATGGGACTCCAAACAGTGCAGCCGTTGGGACAGATCACGGAATCAGAAGCAAAGATGGAGAAAGATATTGCAGATGGTGAACCAGAGGGTATGCTTATAAAATCTCCTCTTGTGGGAACTTTTTATGCAGCACCTGCCGAGGATGCAGATCCGTTTGTTTCTGTTGGAGACCAGGTCAAAAAAGGTCAGACGCTTGCCATCGTGGAAGCAATGAAACTGATGAACGAGATTGAAAGTGATTTTGACGGTAAAGTTGCGGAAATTTATGTGGAAAACGGACAGGCAGTAGAGTATGGACAGCCGTTGTTCCGGATTGCATAAATTCAGGGTATAAACCTGAAAAAATGTGGATCATTCGAATGTACAGAGAAATTAATGTGGATAAACGAAGTTTCCATTGTAGGAGTATAGATTATGAATAAATTAGGTATAAAAGAAATTGAGCAGATTCTTCCTCACAGACATCCATTTCTTCTTGTGGATTATATCGAAGATTATGAGCCGGGCAAATTTGCTGTCGGTTATAAATGCGTGACTTTCCGTGAGGACTTTTTTAAAGGACATTTCCCACAGGAACCGGTAATGCCGGGTGTCCTGATGGTGGAAGCTCTTGCGCAGACAGGCGCTGTGGCAATCTTAAGCTTGGAAGAAAACAAAGGCAAGATTGCATACTTTGGCGGGATCAAGAACTGCAGATTCCGTGGAAAAGTTGTTCCGGGGGATAAACTCCGTCTGGAAACAACGATCATCAAATGCAAAGGACCGGTTGGTGTCGGTCATGCAGTTGCAAGTGTTGACGGCAAAGTGGTAGTTGATGCAGAACTGACTTTTATGATTGGATAGGTGACACACTATGATTAAAAAAGTGCTGATTGCGAATCGAGGAGAGATTGCAGTACGGATCATCCGCGCATGCAGAGAAATGGGAATAGAGACGGTTGCTGTTTATTCAGAGGCAGACAGAGATGCACTTCATACTCAGCTTGCGGATGAGGCAGTCTGTATCGGACCGGCACCGTCATCCGAGAGCTATCTCAGCATGGAAAATATCATCAGTGCAACGATCGTTACAGGTGCGGATGCAATTCATCCGGGATTTGGTTTCCTTTCCGAAAACAGTCGTTTTGCGGAACTCTGTGAACAGTGCAATATTACATTTATCGGGCCGCCGTCAACTGTGATCGCAAGTCTTGGAAACAAGCAGGCGGCAAAAAATACAATGGCAAATGCAGGGGTTCCGATCATTCCTGGTGGCAAAAATCCAATCTATACAGTAGAAGAGGGAATGAAGGAAGCCGAAACGATCGGTTATCCGGTCATCATCAAAGCTGCTCTTGGTGGAGGCGGCAAGGGAATGCGAGTTGCTGATACACCGGCAGATTTTGAAGAAAGTTTCCGTACCGCACAGAAAGAAACGCAGATGGCTTTTGGCGATTCTACGATGTACGTGGAGCATTTTGTACGTCATCCAAGACATATTGAATTTCAGATCATGGCAGATAAATTCGGTAATGTAATTCACCTGGGGGAACGTGATTGTTCCATTCAGAGAAATCATCAGAAGATGATCGAGGAATCCCCATGTGAGGTGATCTCCGATGAACTTCGTGCCAGAATGGGAGAGGCAGCGGTGAAAGCGGCAAAAGCAGCCGGGTATGAAAATGCCGGAACGATTGAATTCCTTCTTGATAAAGAAGGCAGATTTTATTTTATGGAAATGAATACCCGAATTCAGGTGGAGCATCCGGTTACGGAGTGGGTGACAGGTGTGGATCTTGTCAAAGAGCAGATCCGCATTGCATCCGGGCTTCCACTATCCTGTAAGCAGGAAGATATTCAGCTGACAGGGCATGCGATTGAATGCCGGATCAACGCAGAAAATCCATCCAAAGGTTTTCGTCCGTCACCAGGAACGATCACGGACATGTATTTTCCAGGAGGAAAAGGAATCCGTATTGATTCCGCTGTGTACAGTGGATATACGATCCCACCGTATTATGATTCCATGATCGCGAAGGTGATCGTGTGGGCGAAGAACCGTACCGAAGCAATCCGTAAGATGCAGAGTGCGCTTGGTGAAGTGATCATAGAGGGAATCGATACCAATGTAGACTATCAGTATGAAATCCTGGATCATCCGGATTTTCAGTCAGGAAATACAGATGTAGAATTCATCGAAAGAATGGAAGCAGATAAATAAAGTGTTACTGTAAACGGAGTGAACAGTAACGTATAGTTTTGGTATTAACAGGAGTGAACGATCATGAAGTTGGATAACATGTTCAAAAAGACAAGAATTGTTTCCAGAATACAGAGCCATAGTGCGGTCCGTGCTTCCAGGCCGGAGGTACCGGAAGGACTTCTTCGTAAATGTAACAAGTGCGGAGCTGCCATCATCGCAGAGGATGTAAAACAGGGATATTATATCTGTCCGAAATGCGGAGGATATTTCCGTGTACATGCATATCGCAGAATCCAGATGGTGATCGATGAGGGAACTTTTGAGGAATGGAATCAGGATCTGATCGGTGGAAATCCTGTAAATTACAAAGGGTATCCGGAAAAAGTACAGGCACTTCAGGAGAAGACCGGGCTCAAAGAGGCTGTTGTCACAGGCAAAGGCAAAATAAATGGCAGAGATACTGTGATCGCAGTCTGCGATGGAAGATTCCTGATGGCAAGCATGGGCTGGGCAGTTGGCGAAAAAATCACCAGAGCAGTAGAACGTGCAACGGAGGAAAAACTTCCCGTTATCATTTTTGCCTGTTCCGGTGGTGCCAGAATGCAGGAAGGAATCACATCTCTGATGCAGATGGCAAAAACTTCCGCGGCGCTGGAACGTCACAGTAAGGCCGGACTGCTTTATGTAAGTGTTTTGACGGAACCTACGACAGGTGGCGTGACGGCAAGCTTTGCGATGCTGGGAGATATCATTCTGGCGGAACCAGGTGCACTGATCGGTTTTGCAGGTCCGCGTGTCATTGAGCAGACTCTTCGTCAGAAACTGCCGAAAGGATTTCAGAGAGCAGAATTTCTGGTTGAGCATGGTTTTGTAGATGATATTGTAAGGCGTGAGAATCTGAAGGAAACACTTGGTAAGATCCTGGAGATACATGCGGTATCCTGGAAAACAGAAAACAGGATCAGATCGGAA
>ERZ506964.534-NODE-534-length-19895-cov-3.550000_pt1 | contig 19895 bp, 11 predicted proteins | sample MGYA00512893_ERZ506964 | MGnify/ENA metagenome assembly ERZ506964 | reverse complement strand
AGAAGCGGTGGTACGAGTGACCACCATGTTCCAATAAACATTGATCCATCCATATAAAATCCCCCACGCATTTTTTATATGTAGTATAACATTTCACAGTCCTGTTGGCTACAGAATTTTGCGTGAGAAACCCGAAAAATTATCGATGATTAATGTTCACAGGTAATATCCCGATTCTATAATTTCTGCGGCGCCACGAGAACTCCCATTGACTTCATCAATTTAATAGCATCTACAATGCCGGAGTAATACGACAACTCAGATACACGTTCTTCATGTGACCGCATGCATGCCATGTAATCTTCAATGATCCGTTTCATACCTGAATGTATATTCAGATTTTCATACCTTCTCTCCAGTTCTTCGAGATCTGCATTGTCCTGACGCAGATATTCATCCGCCGTATTCATACGTTCTCTGCTTTCCTGCATCATTTTTTCAATCTTGTTGTTGAGCAAAACTTTTACAAGAAGTTTTTCCATTTTATAATATCCTCCACCATAATCACACTTATTACTTCGTCATTATTCTATTAATTCCCGCAAAATTCGTCAACAAAATTCATATGACATAACTCGAGGAAATTCGACATTAGTTCTTGTTTTCAACAATATTACACTTTATGATTCTTTTCGTTTTAATAATTCAGGAAGCATCAAAATCACTGCAGCACAGATAATCATGGTTGCTCCTGCCATAAAAAAATAACTTTTAAAATCTGTTCCGGCAAGTGGTGTAATGATATAAGTTGGGATCACTACTGCACCAATTAATTCCAGTGTGGCAATAATTCCTGTTGCTGTTCCTGCGTATTGAGGTCCAATTTCCGGAAGAAGTGCCGGAAAGGACATAAAAGTTGGCATCATTGCTCCGAAACAGAAACCTGTTGCGCCAAGCATAATCACTATACCAATTGGTTGAGATGACCAGGCGATTGCGGAACATACTGCCACAATCAGACTGAATATCAGAAGACACGGTTTCATCTTTCCTATCCTTGCGATCAGAATGGTTCCTGCCAATGAACCCACCATGTTTCCCACTGTCAGCGCCGCTGTCAGCATGCCTGCCGTCTGAATAGAAATTCCTCTGGATTCCATTGCTGTAGGCAGAAAAGAAGTCAGACATACCAGCTTATGCAACCGCTAATGTTGAGCGATATCCTCGTCCGGAAATTTTGCAGGAGCTTCCTTCTCCCAAGCCTCAATTATCTGTTACCCCTGAATTAATAAATTAAGATACACTACTTACTGATGACGAAAATAAAGAATAAAGCAAAATAAGCATTGTCCAAAAGAATAGTAATTTAACACAAAATCCCGTATATATCCAACATCTGCAATATATACGGGATGAATTTATTTTTTCTTATGCTATTTCTATATATATTCCCGCTGCATTCCCTGCACTTCACAGTACTCATCCATCTTGCTTCCTTTTTTGCAGCGTATCGTACAGCTTTTATTCACAATCCTGTCTCCGATATATTTCGGATCGTGATGGATCTCCAGATATTCCAGCCAGTTACAGCCATGGAAAGCTTCTTCTCCGAGATAAGTTACACTTTCCGGGATATACACATTTTTCAGCCTCTTGCAGCCGAAAAAAGCTTTGTGATTCAGCTTCTGAAGCCCTTCGGGTAACTCAAGGGTTTTAATACCACAAAAGTAAAATGCTTCTATCCCTATCTCTGTCAGCGTATCCGGCAGGCTGATCTCCTTCAATTCCTTGCACCTGTAAAAAGCCCGGCTTTGTATTTTCTTTAAATTTTCAGGAAATACCACCTTACTTAACTGGAGGCAGGAATAAAAACAGCCCTCCGGGATTCTGTGACATTTTGAACCAGTCTTAAACTCTGCCTTTTCCAGGGATGTGCAGTTTTTATAACAGTACGCCCCGATACTTTCCAGGGATGCAGGAAAGATTACTTCTTTAAGAGAACGATTTTCAGAAAAAGCCCCTTCCCTGATCTCCTTTAAAGTTTGTGGGAATATCACCAGCTTACGGATATGACTGTTTGCAAAAGCCTCCCTGCCTATGACCTTACAGTTTGGCGGCAGGACTGCCTCTTTTAGTTTTCTGTTACCCTTATAGCAGTAATCATCTATATCTCTTCGTGGCTGCATATGGTTTTCTCCTCGTTAATAGTTTCTTCTTATAATATTTTCTGGCTCTGTACCAGAAGCTCAGATACCCGGCAATGAGAACTGCAAGAATGATAAGCAGCTTCGAGAAATTCCCCAGTCCTTTCCAGCCATCTGCGATCTGAGATATCACAGTCTGTTCTTCCGGGGTTCCGGTATCTTTCAGGGACTCCCCATCTGAACCAGTATCGGATGAAGAGGATTCATCTGTTGTTTCTGCCTTTTTCCCGGAAGACTTTCCAGAGTTCTCTCTGTTTTTCTCGTTTGTTTTTTTCTTATCTCCGTACTTCCCTGTATCCTTCTTTTTCCCTTTGCTTTCGGTCTTTTTCTGGTCAGTGGAAGTTCCGTTTTTCTCTCCGGCCTGACCGCCGGAGCCTGTACCGCTGACTTTTTTCAGATTTGCCTTAGAGCCATTCCCGTCTGAGCCGCTGCCCGGTCTTCCTGCTTCGGATTTATGTCCTCCGCTTCCCGGTCGATGGATCACACTGCTGTTATTATCATTATTTCCGGTTCCACTGCCCGCATTTTTGATGTCCGGGATACGGATCACCAGCTGCTGGCTCACATTTCCTGAACCGTCTTTTACCACTACCACAAGGTCTTTCTCCCCACTGGTCAGTCCGGTCAGAGTGATGGTGTCCGTTCCTGCCTGAACTTCCGTTCCCTTTCTGGAAGTATCAACTGCAGGAATCTTCTTGCCTGCATCTACCACTTTATAATAGCGGTATCCCTTTTCACTGGTCTTATAGACTACCGATGCCTTGTCTGTAGAAATGCGGCTGGCACTGACCTTTTTAAGGACAGGGGCTGTTTTATCAGTCAGTCTGAGTGTCAGGTACACATTCTTTCTGGTACCGTCTTCTGCTGTTACCTGTATCCTGATCTTCGCCTCTTTTTCCCCACTGGCAAACAGGATCTTCCAGAACGGATGTCCCTCATCGGTTCCTGTCTGAAGAATGGTTTCGTCTTTCTGGACGGAACTTCCCAGAATTCCAGACATTGCATAGACTTTTATGCTTCCATGTGCATCCGCTGCTTCTGTCCAGACATTCAGGCTCTGTCTTTCATCACCATAAACCGCAGTGTAATGGTCTTCCGTTTTCTTAAAGGAAGGTTCCAGCTTCTGTATGCCCTTTCCATAATGGTCCGCACTGGAAACATACAGGTACTTAAGGTCTGCATCGGAACTCATCAAAGATTTCAGGGTAAAACTGTAACTTGTCACCTTCGGATCAGCAGTGACTGTCTCCGTCAGTGTTTCATAACCTTTTCTGGAAATTTCAATTTTATATACATTTCCCTTTAAAAACATATATTTCCCATTCTGGGTTTTCAGCTCTTCCCCATCCTGGTTTGTTACCCGGACTCCTGCATCTGCCGGTACTGTTTTTATCGTTATCGGGATTTCCTTATACTCTGTTACCGGGATTTTTACCGGTGTACTCATCTGGTTTCCTGCAATGTCTTTTGCCAGGATCCAGATCTCCCTCTCCTCTGTTTCAGGAATCATCAGATCAAGGAAATTCTGTCCCCTTGTCATCAGTTCCACCGAACCGGAAAGGTCAAACTCCGGTGTTTCCCCCAGTTTGACGATCTTATACTGGTAATTTCCCATTTCATTGGATGCAAAGGTTATCCGCACTCTTTCCGCATCGTACCGGACAGCCCGGGCATCACTCAGCTTCGGCGGGTAAATATCCCTCCGCTGGAGGATGACCTGATAAGAAGCGGTTTTGCCGCTTTTCGTCTTTACCGTCACCTTCACAGCTGCTTCTGCCTCTTCTTCGCCAAAATAGACCGCAATCCTGCTGGCACTGCCGCTTCCGGCGGTGTGTCCGTAGTTATTGATCTTTTTCGTACCCCGGATTCCCTCTGCTGTTACAGACGCATCGTCCTCCTGGGGTTCTACAAAGATATTCAGGAATTCATTTTTTCCATTATACATCTCTGCGGTATACTCATACCGTTCCTGCGTAAATGCAGGTTCCAGTGCAAGATACCCGGTATCATCTGTGTAGCTGTTGCTGGTGCTCACTGCCAGATTTTTCAGCAGCGGGGAACTCTCATCACCGGTAATGTTAAAAACATATGTCCTTGATTTATTCCCCTTAGATACCTGTACCTGGATACTTGTTCCGGTTCCGTCAAAAGGAACCTTATAAGTACCATCACACTTTTTCCCGTATACACTGATCGAAACGCCCTCCGGGGCTTCAAAGGAAAATACTGTCTGTTTTGCGCCCTCTTCCAGTGTCAGGTCATAACTGAGACGGTCTTTCCGGAAAGTTTTGTTCCATGTGACCTTTCCCGTATCTGCTGATACACTGACACCGTTTAAGTAGGCTCCGTTTTTCTCTATCGCCATCAGATAATTGGAATCGTTTTTATAATAGATCGTTCCGTCCCGGTCCACACACAGGGTACTGATGCTGTATTGCTGCTGGGCTGTATCCGGCGTGAAGATCTCTTCTGCCTTGCCTTCTGTCTGTCCGGGACTGTCTTCCAGCATGTAAATCCCGCCCGGATAGGCATTTGCTGTAAAATAGATATAAACCCTTCCGTCTGCCTTTCCATCTTTATTATAGTCTTCATTTTCATAAGCGGTGGAAAGAAGCGGTGCTGCCTGTGGATAGCCTGCAACAGGGACAGAATATGCCAGTGAAAGTTCATCCTCGGATTCTGTGAGCACATCGAAATGGTGTCCCCCATCCGGGTTAAACTGACCGCCCTGTCCGCAGACCCCGATATAAATCCGTCCTTTATAGATCACAGGCGTAGCGGTTGCCATTCCTCCAAGGTTATAGCCAAGCACCTGTCCGAAAGTTCCGTCCTGGTTCATTTTTACCCGGTAAAGATAACCGCCCTTTGTGGCAAAATATACATAGCCATTGTTATATGCCACCGAAGTACGGATATCTCCCTTAAGTCCTGTCAGCTTGTCCAGCATGACACCGGTTGAGGTTGATACAGAGTACAGAATCGAGGTATTCGTATAATTCCCTTCTGCGGATCCGTCATCGGAACCAAATACCAGATAGTCCCCCGACGCATAGGCACCTGCCCAGTAGAAGCCGCCTTTATGGCTGTACTTCAATGTGCAGTACTTGATCTCATCTCCCCTGGACGGATCTTCATCCGTAACAGACAGGGCAAAATAGATTCCTGCTGTTGTCTCTGAGTTCCAGGTTCCTGTGTAAATATATCCATCTTTATAAGTAATCGGAGAAAGCGTCTGTCCTCCTACCGGCTCACTGATCCACAGTGATTTCAATGTCGATGCACTGACTGCTTGTATCTGTCCTCCTCCGATCTGGGCAAACAGCATTCCTTCTGCATAAGTAAGAGGATTCAGAGCAAAGACCATGCTTCCTGCCAGTTCCTCACTGACTGCCAGGATCTCCCCTGTAGCCCGGTCAATCTTATAGATAAATTTACCGGAAGCCACATAAAGAGCCCCGCCAAGGATCAGCGGTGGTGTGACAGCCGCATTCCAGTCGCCACCCAGCTGCATGGCCCATTTCTGTACGCTTTCTGCTCCGGAAGAAGGGGCTGCCACATCAGTAACCCCGTTGTTGGTATCGCTGTTCCTGTAATTGATCCAGTCATTGTCTGTGATCTCCGGCTGGGAAGAATCTATGCTTTCCAGTTCTGCCCGGATATGGTCGGTATCCCCTGCCACGAAACTTCCTGTCTGCGTTTTATAGCCATAACAGGAAACCGTCCATGTATAGGTATCCCCCATAAGAAGGTTCTCAAAGTTCCACCCGGTTCCTCCTGCTGGTACTACCCGGTCCCCGTTTTGGTCATACAGGCTGACTACAGCATTGTCCGGTGATACTTCAAATGCCACAGAACTGCTCTTCTGTCTGGTCACCCGGATATGGTAGGTTCCCTCACTTACATAGGTCTGTCCGGCATATTCCGGATCCAGATATGTTTCTTCCTGATTCATCTGAAGAATGATCTCTGTTTCTTCCCCTGTCAGCGGGATCTCCTGCCTGTTTCCTTCATATACTACGCCATTGACCGTAAGCCCATAATAACTGCCTGAATACGCATTTGCCACAAGGTTCAGGGATTCCGTACCTGAACCAACTGCTACTTCATATTCCCTTTTTGTACTGTCAAACTGACCCGGAATAAGGTTCTTCGCCAGGTCTTCATCTTCCGGAAGGTAACATCCGATAAAAGAAAGATCCAGCCTCCTCAAAACCACCAGTTTATACGTCTGGTAAGTTTCCTCTGTTCCTGCTGTGATCGTATACACAGCCCGCTTTGCACCATTGGCTCCGTTCCCAAAAGTACGACCGTTCAGTCTGTAACGTACCCCTTCCGTATAGGCTTTCGGGTTCATGTCTTCCTGTACATTTTCCCCGCCATTGAGAAGGAGTGCCTTCATGGACCATGACGAGCCCTCCGGTGCACTGTCACTGATGTCCCCGGAAAGATAGAAACTGGAAGATGTGGCATAAGAGCCATATTCCACTGTATACACTTTCCCGCCAAAGGCTTCATCCAGGTCTTCCCGGCGTTCCGGCTTAAGGATTGTCTCAGGTGCATTGCTGTTCTGGCTTGTATAGACCGTCAGGTTTTCCAGATAGTCAGAAACCTCTTCCCCGGCATCTTCCATCTGCACCTCACCGTCATTAAATTCCAGTTCCGGGGAATCGTCTTCTGCTGGTGCTTCCGTAATCTCAGGATCTTCCTCCGGGATCTCTGTGATCTCCGGCTCCTCTGGTACTTCCGGTTCTATCTCCGGCTCCTGGCTGTCCGGTTCCTCCTCTGACGGAGCCGGTGTCTCTTCTGTATTCTCTTTTGAATCTTCCACATTCTCTTCATTGGAAGTATCTGCTGTTTCCTGCAAAGCAGTCTCTCCGCTTAAGGCTTCCTCCGTCTGGGAAAGCTCTGTCCCCTCCACACTGTAACCAGCTTCCGGGGATATTCCCATATCCTGTGCACCATAGACAGGAATGCTTCCCATAAGGAGTACCGCCGATAAAATCCCTGCAAGAAATCTCTTCATCACCAGTCCCCCCATGTCTCGCCATTCTGTCCTGCACCTACGTCAGCCCCTGCATACAGGGAGAAACGCAGCCTTACACTGTCACCGTCAGCAGGGAAATAGCCTGCCATTCCTACATTCATGTATTCCCCATTCACAAAATACAGCCAGCCGGAATCCATCGTAAAGTCATACTCTCCAAGCCAGTCATTGTCATGATCCGTCATCTGGCAGTTGGCAGCTTCCAGATGTGCCTGCAGGTCTGCCGGTATGGAAGCACCTGCAGTAAGACCGCTTCTTCCAATGGAACGGAGATAAAAGCCGCTTGTGGCACTGCCCTCATTCCTCCAGTCAAAACCATTCTCATCTAACAGACGCAGAAGTACGGAAGAAAGCTGTTCACCCTGGTAAAATTCTACCGGTGTAGACGAAAGGATCGTACCAAGTCCTACCGTTCCGGCTTCAATACTGATATTCACCGTTCCTGCCGGCTGCTCTTCCCCGTCTTCACTTCTTATGATCCGGTACTGTGGAAGCGTATAAGACCAGCCCTCACTGTCCGTTACTTTAATATCTACGGTATTTTCAGTCTCTGTCAGCTCCATACGGTAAGCAATGATGCCTTCCCCATCGGTACTGACCGAATAAAGTTTCTGTCCATTTCCCAGAACTTCTACCGAAGAAGAAGGAAGGACATTGCCCTGATAGTCCCATGCCTGTACATAAAAAGTACGGTAAGAAGCACTGACGGTCTCCCCGTCTGTCAGGTCGGTTGCCACAGAAGGATATTTATTTTCTTCCGGGGCAGGAGTCGGTGTCTCCTCCTCCGGGACCTCTGCACCCTCCTGGTTCCTGTCATCATCAGTGTCCGGTGTTTCTTCCTGATCCTCATGGTTATCTTCCCCATTCTCAGGATCGTACTGGACCGTATTTTCCTCTGGCTGCTGTGTTTCCTCAGATGGATTCTCCTGATCTGTACTTCCATCCTCGACAGCCTCTTCCGGCTCCTCAGACGCAGCCTGCACTGTATCATCAGAAGGAGCTGTCACCTCCGGTTCTTCTTCCGGATCAGCTTCCTCCTGCTGTTCTTCTGGTTTATTTTCAGGTACCTGTGCCAGTGTACCGGTACTCTCTGTCTGTAAAGAATCCGTATCCAGATCCGCATAAGTATATCCTTTTCCAAGATACCCTTTCATAGAACTGTCTGCACTGATCCCCTGCACCGGATTTTCTATGGTTTCCGGCACCTGTGCCCTTCCCCCTAAGACAAGGGCTCCCGAAAAGAGAAGAAGGCATAGCAGGATAAGGATGCCCGGCAGTATTTTTCTGTGTTTATTTTTTCTGTGATCCACGATATGCTCCTCCTTTCCCTTTCCGGTCAATACAGCCTCTCAATGTACTTCATGACCCAGTGGTCATACCAGCCTGTATTTTTCAGAAGTTCTTTCTTTAAAGCCTTTACGCATTTTTCTACTTCCTGACGCTCTTCACTGGATATTTCATGGGGACTGAATGCTGCTTTCTGCCCGGTACGCCAGGTATTTTGGAACTCACCGGAAATTTTCTCATCAAAATTCCCCTGTTCATAGAGCTTTCCTGCATAACCTGCCATTGCCCGCACTGCCTGTCTTCGATCCTGTGACCGAAAAGCCCTCTTTCTCCGGATATTTGCCACTGCCCTTAAGATACATACCGTAAGGAAGAAGCAGATCCCGAAGATATCAAATACCAGAAGGAGCAAAAGGATAAACTTCACCAGCCCTGTGACTGCGATCTGGAGGTTCCAGTGGGTATTTATCTCCGGTGTATTTTCTTTCTGTTCCGGCTCTGTCTCCGGAACCGGTGCTGTCCGGGCTCCTTCAGCTTCCAGCCCCAGTGTCAGATCCGGTTCTTCCATAACTCCGTAATATTCCGGTGTCATCTCTACCGGCACCCAGCCCATGCCATCTATGTAGATCTCTGTCCATGCATGTCCATTTTTTCCGGGAATGTCGATCTTATCCCCGTCTTTTTTATCTTTTACGTCTTCCGGTGTGACCAGATAGCCTTCCACATATCTGGATGGAATCCCATAATACCGGAACATCAGTGCCGCCGCTGTTGCATAGTGGACACTGTGCCCGATTTTAGACTCTGTAAGGAAATTCTCTGCAAAATCTCCCTTTCCATTATAAACCTCTGTGGCAGTACTGTAAGTCATTTTTTCTTCCAGATACGAACGGATCCTTGAAATTGCTGTATAGTAATCGGTATGTCCCTGATTCCGGTCACCACCGTTTCCAAGTTCTTTTTCAAAAAGTGCAGTAAGGTTGTCCGGAAGGACGGTATCCTGCTGGTACACAAAACTGTTATAATAGCTTTCCTGCTGTCTGTAGGCGGAATCCGGCTGTTCCGAAAGAACCTGATAGCTTTCTGCCCCCAGTGCAGTAAAGTCCTTCACCATATTGCCAAGGGAAGCAAATGAATACTTCCTTTCTCCAAAGAACCCTCTGGCATTCAGCATACTGTCAGCTGTCCCGGTGATGCCCCTGTAGTTTTCCGGCAGTTCCTGTGTCTCATAAGGAAGATAAACATACCGGCTGTCTGCCTTTTCATTCTCTACAGTGACCGTTCCTTCCGTACTGGAAAGGCTGTCATCGTTTACCAGGTACCGTATGTCGGCAAGCTGTGTCTCCCCATAAAAACCGTCCTGATGGAGCCAGTAAAACAGGTTCTTTTCCCCATAAGCAGTTTCTGTAGAAACGCTTTTCCACTGGTTTCCGTCATAGACACTTCCGGTAAATCCCTTAAGGTACAGTGAATCCGGATGCTCCATGGTCACAGAAAGGGCGGTATCCTCTGAACCTTTCCAGCTTCCAGTCTTTTTCAGTTTTCCGTTTGGAAGGGAATTGACCACGCCTTTTTTATAACGGATCTCTTCGATCTTATCGGTGATCTCTTTCCCGACATTTTTCACCAGCTCCGAAGAACTGTAATCTTTTTCCGGTGTGATCAGTCCCATTGCTGACACAGAGACCACCACCACTACAATGGAAAAAAGGATTCCCCAAGCCAGGATACTTCCCCGGTTTCCCATCTGCACCCTGCCTTTCTTTCCGGGCATCATCTCATTCAGTTCCAGGATCACCCCTGTATAAAACACCAGTCCTGTTTTCAGGTCAGGGAATTTCTGAAGATAAAACATACAGACCGGAAGGAGCAGTGCCCAGAAGACTACGAACACCGTAAGCCTCATGCGGTTGACCAGTGTTCCTGCAAGTCCCATCACAATCCCCAGGAACAGGAAGAAAAAGATCTGTTCCCTGGCTCCTGCAGACGTTCCATAACGGGTGAGATAGATTCCTGCCCTGCTTCCCAGGATATCTGCCAGTTCATTCCAGAAGAAAATACCTCCTGAAAGGATCTGTTTCCAGAGAATTGCTCCGGCAGCCAGTACCATCGTCAGAAAAACACCGCTTCCTGTCACACATTTCCTTTGCCCGGACAGAAGTACCAGACACAAAATGCAGCCAATAAGCACACCTGCCAGAAATGGCATTCCAGGAACAGTTTCTAACAGTTCCCGGAGAATCAGATAACCGCCTGTACCGACAGAAACCAGAATAAGGAGGACTGTGACCAGTACAGAAACAATGTCCTGTCTGTATTTCCCGGACTTTTTCTTATTGATCTCTGTTGTCCATAGTTCCATAACCTGCTCTCCTGTCTGCCTTACGGATGCCAAGTTCCCGGCGGTAATCGTCTGTATAAGTTATCTCATTTCCGTTATGTGCTGCATTTTTTCCCCTGCGTACTGTCACAATCTGAGCCTCCCGGGGAAGAAGCTCGCTTTCCCGGTCATCAGGATTCCCTGTGATATAGATATAAGCAGCAAAAGATTTCTGCCCCGGATTCTTTATGTAGTCCCTGATGACTGCCGATTTCTCCTTTATACTGCTGTGACAGAGGAACCGGTACAAAATGTCCTCATAGTCCCGGAGTGTTTCTATCTTTTCCAGACGGACCTGTCCGGAAGCCGGGTCATATACCGCTGTCTGGCAGGGGATCTTCTGCTCCATAAAGCTGTAAAGGACTGCACCATAGATTTCCGCTACAGCCTCCGGTGCTTCCGATCTTGCCCCCTCCTGACCAGGTTCCGCAAGAATCAGGACTGCCTCATCCACTGGGTAACTTTTCTCCCTGATCATAACTTTGTCCAGCTTTCCAGACAGTTTCCAGTGGATCTGGCGGATGCTGTCGCCGGGGCGGTATTCCCGGACATCATAAGTTTCTCCTGGGTCATCTCCCGGACGGTCTTTGGAAAACTTAAAGCTCTCCATGTCAAACCCTTCACGAGAAAGAAGTGCGAGATCCATTCTGGACTTATGAGGCATCACGACCATATCCCGGCTGATGTCTGCCCTCCGTTTAAAGGCAACAATCCCAAAAAGATCCCGGGCCTTCCAGTCTGCAAACTGAAACCTGATACAGCCGCAGCGATCACTTCGTCCCTGAAAAGCAATCAATTCTTCTTTTTTCCCCCTCAGGAAAAGTTCCAGTTCCTTATCCCCTTTTTCACCAGTAAGCATGTTCTCCCAGTGAATACTTCCATTTCCCCGGAATACCGGATAAAAAGACTGGTTCATAAGTCCCATTTGTACCTGAAATACTGCCTCCTGCTCTGACCTTTCCGGAAGGATAAAGCATGCCTGTACCTTTCTTCCGGAAAAGGCACCATAGATACAGGAAACCACCAGCAGCACCGCAGTTGCAGCCAGTACACATACAAAAAGATATTCTCCTGTGATCACTGCTCCGGCTGCCATGCAGACCAGCCACAGGAACCATATGATCCTGTTCTTCATGCTCCCTCTACTTTCGGTACAGGTACGGTATCCAGGATTTCATCAAGGATGTCCCTTGCAGACCGGTCCTCGTATCGTGCCCTGGATTCCAGTACCATCCTGTGTCCTCCAACATCTCCAAATACTTTCCGGATATCTTCCGGCACTACATAGTCCCTGCCATCTACAAAAGCAGCTGCTTTGGACATGCGGCACAGTGCCAGCGTTCCTCTGGGGCTTAACCCCAGTGTGATCAGTGCGTGGGCTCTGGTTGCCTCTGCAAGGTCTGCCACATAAGACAGGATCCGGTCATCCATATAGACTTTCTGTACCTGCTCCTGCAGCTTCAGAAGTTCTTCCTTATGCACCACAGTTTCTGCATGATCCAGAGGGTTCGTATCCTGACGATCCCTTAAGATCTCTACCAGGCTTTCATGGTCCGGGTATCCCATGCTCAGGCTGACCATAAAACGGTCCAGCTGTGACTCCGGAAGCATCTGGGTACCGGAAGAACCTACCGGGTTCTCTGTGGCAAGTACCACAAATGGCTTTGGGACCTCGTGGGTCTCACCATCAACGGTCACCCTGCCTTCCTCCATGACCTCCAGAAGGGCAGCCTGTGTCTTACTGGAAGTACGGTTGATCTCATCTGCCAGAAGGAAGTTGCACATGACAACTCCCGGACGGTAGACAAATGTTCCTGTTTCTTTCTGGTACATGGTAAATCCTGTCACATCAGAGGGAACGACATCCGGTGTAAACTGGATACGCTGAAAATCCATGCCCATCAGCCTGCTCAGTGCAAGGGCTGTGGTCGTCTTTCCTACTCCCGGCACATCTTCCAGCAGTACATGTCCCTTTGCCAGGACTGCCATGATGATCTTGTCTGTAACTTCTTTTTTTCCTTTAATGATCGTCCCCAGCTGTTCCTGAAGGATCCTGATCTTATCTGTCATCTCTTGCTCCCCTCATCTGTGATCTGTCATATTGTAAAAACTGTTTTTTCCGTCTTTGAACCGTTCATAGGAAACCAGTGCACAAAACGCCTGGTCGGTTGCCATTCCATCAGTTTCGCCATCTAAAGTATGGGAAAATCCCCCGTCTTTCTGCTGATACTCCATCAAAATATCATACAGACCTTTTCCATCTTTTATAAACCGTTCATCTTCATTACAGTCGATCCCATAAGTACTCAGGGTAAGGATCACCTGTGACACAGACTCCGAACTGTCGGCGCCATATGCTACATAACCACCGTCCTCTTCCTGTCTTGCTGACAGTATCTGGATTCCCTTATCAATGATTTCCTTTACTGCTTCCTGATCCTGATAAGGTTCCAGGCACTGTAGGGTCATTGCTGTCATGTCCACATCGGACTGGTCTGCATTGTCATCAAGAGAAAATCCCCCGTCAGGTTTTTCCTGCTCCAGGATATAAGCCAGATATTTCTGCTCCAGATCCCCGTCCTTATTCTGTTCCGGGTCGTCTGCATTCAGTGCCAGCAGTGCAAAGACTGCACCATTCAGCCCCTGTGTTGTCACTGTATCAAAGTTTTCCAGCGGTTTCTGTACATCATACCCGCCGATGTCTGTGGGGTCTGCCCCAATGGATTTCAGTGCCAGAACCACTCTGGAATACTCTGTGTACTTATGATCACTTAAAATCCCGTCATTTTCTTTCAGGTACTTCTCCACATTTGCCCTGTATTTTTCAAAATAATCATCTGGCAGTGATGCATCCCCTCTGGCAAGAGGTATCACTGTCCATTCTCCTCCAATGGAAGCAACTGTCGGGTCTGTCACAATCCCTGTTTCGTAATCTGCTGTTTTCTGGATCACATCTTCCAGTGAATCTCCCTTTGCACTGACAGTTACTCCCGAAGTACAGAAAAGAGCCGCACCCAAAAATACCACGATTCCCCTTGTACTTTGTTTTTTTCTGTTTGTCATTCCCGGTTTCTTCATATGCAGGCTCCTTTTCCTGATATTGGGGCAAAAACCCTCAACTATGTTTCAACTGTGTTACTTTGCTTTTCCGACCACTACGTTTGACCTGGTACTGTAGACTTTCTTTCCGCCGACCACTTTAAAGGACCGGATGCGGAAATAATATCTTTTGTTTTTCTTAAGTTTTGATACTGTATATGCAGAAGTCTTTGCATTCACTGCCTTTATGGTCTTGTAGCCGGATTTTTTTCTGGTGCTCATCTGCACTTCATATCCCTGGACACCGGAAACTTTCTTCCAGTATACCTTCAGTCTCCTTGCTTTTCCTTTCTTTACGGAAGTTGCTTTTGGTGCGGATGGCAGAGTATACGCATTCTTCAGAACCTGCTGGCGTCCGGTCACTATCTTTTTCCCTTTCTTATATAAAGAAATAACCGTAATCTTATAAACAGTTCCTGCTGTCAGCTTCTGTTTGCCGACCTTCTTGATGTTATAAGAAGTGGTTTTGCTGCTCACATCAACAACCTTTGTATTCTTCTTAAACCTGCCGCCCTGGATGGAGATCCGGTATCCGGATACAGAGGCTTCCCGCTTCCAGGATATCTTCATGGCAGATGCAGACGCAGCTGACTGTTTCACTTCTGCCACCGATTTTGGTGTCGGTGTGGCAGTCGGCTTCGGTGTCGGTTTTGGTGTGGCTGTCGGTACCGGTGTAGCTGTCGGCTTTGGTGCCTTTTTCTCCAGTTCGCTGTAACGTTCTTCTGCATATTCCAGGTAATCTACCTTTTGGGCATCAACATTCCGGTATGCCACAGAACCTTTTTCAAGGGCATCGTAAGCCTTTCTTGCTGCCAGAATCTTCTTGTGGCATTCTTCCGTATAAACAACATCTTTGTCAGAAGAACCGATGGCATCAATAAGATCTTCCACCTGTTTCACCTTCGCTACCGTTTCCCGGTCTGCCTTGATCAGAAACTGTATGGAATCCTGGACAAAACGGTTTTCCCTTGAAAAGGCAGTCACTGTCACAAGCTCATCTTTTGAGATATATTCATTGGCATGGAGTCTTCCCTGATAATCCATATAAGCTGCAGAACCGTCCACTTTCCAGCGGATGGACTTCTGTGCTGCGGAAGCCGGAAGGATCTCCGCTTTCAGCTGGATGCTCTCGCCTACATTCAATTCTGTCTTACTGCTTTCCGGTAAGATCTCAATGGAACTTACCGCTATCGGTGTACTGCTCTCACTGACAGTGATCTTCGCGGTTGCCGGTGAAAAAGCTGCCCCGTCTTTTCCTGCATTATTTTTTTCTGTAGCAAGAAGGTAATAAGTTCCTGCCTTATCAAACGTACAGGAAACATAACCATCGGAATCATAGTCCAGCTTCTCTACCTGATTCCAGTTCCCGTCATAAAGGACTACATCCATGTTCTGGATGGCTACAGGGTCCGGCACACTGTTATCAGAAGACATAACGGTTTTCTGGGAATATACTTTCGTTTTTAAAGTATTTCCTTTTGACAGGTTGTAATCGTCCTGGCTGAAAGAAGTGAACGCTCCCCTTGTCCAGAAACTCCGGTCTGTAAACATACCTACATCGACTACATCCCCGTCTTCCAGAAGGATATAATCTGCGGTGGAGCCAAAACCACTCCACATAAGGGGATATTCATGATTTACATAATACATCAGGTTCTCATCATGTCCCCAGAAATTCTGCATGTAGAGATGTGTGGCACTGCCGGTTGGTTTCAGGAGGCGGTTGCCTTTTCCAGTGCCTGCATTATAAGTTAGGTATGCCTGTCCCCCTGTCATATAAGAAACAGCATCAAACTGTTCATTGTTAAGGATAGCTTCTTTACCGGCACCTGTGCCACATTTTTCTGGAGAATAGCCCAGATAATACCGTTCCATCAGATAGATGTACAGGTGAAGTACGGTAGGACGTTTTACCACGCCCTGCTCCTCCAGATAATCACAGACACTGTTTGTAGGATAACGGTAATACTCCTGAAGTCCATATAACCCCAGGTCAAAATAAGGCACTGTCACTTTCAGATGGGATAAGGCAGTTCCGTCAGCTCCCTCAATAGGGATACCATCATTGGAGAGCGTCACCGTTACGGTTACCTGGCTCTGACCAGATTCATTGTAAGCACTTTTCTGTCCGGAAAATCCTGTCATAGCCCAGGCATTCCCGGAAAGACACAAAATTCCTATAAGGACTGCACACAACAGGAGGCAGTACTTACGGAACCTGCGTAAAAAACTTCTTTCCTTCAATTTCTTCCCTCCTTAAAAAAGTTCCCATATGTGCCCCTTGCCGGAACCTCACACAGGAACTTTCTTTTTGAACTTATTTTACTGTTACCTTAAATGTCATTTTCACCTTGCCGGAATAAGCGGTGATGGTAGCTCTTCCTTTTTTCAGACCTTTTACCACGCCTTTGGAAGTAACAGAAGCTACTTTCTTATTAGAAGTTTTCCATTTCACAGACGCTTTGGCTGTGATCGGGCTGTTTGCCACTTTCAGTGTAGTCTTCTTGCCTTTCTTTACAGTCACCTTGCGGCTGGTAATTGCCTGCAGCTTTTTCAGTGCCACTTTCTTTTTCTGGACAGTGACCTTCACTGTGGCTTTTGCACCCTTTGCAGAAGTCACTGTAACCGTAGCCTTACCTGCCTTCCTTCCTTTAATAGTAAGTTTTCCATTCTTGACAGATACCTTTGCCACCTTGGAATTGCTGCTCTTTGCAGATTTGATCTTGTCACCCTTAATTGCAGTTGTCTTGATACTGATCGCTGTAGTGGACTTTTTCACCTGAAGTGGAATACTGGTATAGTTCAGCCTGATCGAAGGTTTCGGCTCCGGTTTCTTCGTCGGTGTCGGTGTCACTTTCTTAAGCTGTTCGATCTTTGCTTCCGCAGCGGTAAGTGCTTTCAGCTTCTCAGCCGGGATCAGCTTTTTCTGGTCTGCACTCAGACCGTCATAGGCTTTCCGGGCTGCTTTTACTGACGCTTCATCATCCAGTGTCAGGGAAGAAGCCCCTTTCAGGTTTCCAAGAATCTTTTCTACTTCAGCTGCTTTCTCTGCATCTGTATAAAGCTGTGCCAGCCTTGCTTCCGCATCAGTCAGACGTGCCAGATCCTCACTGTTTACCAGTGCCTTCTGGGTGTCATTCAGCGCATCGTAGGCTTCCCTTGCTTCCTTTACTGCTACTTCATCAGCCAGAGTCAGTCTGTCTGCATCCGGTATAGCTTCCAGTTTAGCAATAACCGGATCCAGGATCTCATCACCGGAATCCACGGTTATATAGAAAGATGGAAGGGTAGAGAATACATCTTGTATGATCGGTGCATAGAAGAATGGCTTATCTGCCTTTCCCTGTACCTTTGTCTCCCAGTACAGCCGGTGTCCCCACCAGTCACTGTGGATTCCATCACTGTCGAACCGGTATCTTCCTGCCTGCGTAAATGTAACCTTAAAAGAGTTATTAGTCGCAAGATCCCATTGGATACAATGTCCCTCAAAAGATCCCAGGACGGAATTGGTATAATGCACATAAGTCGGGTAGCCATATTCGCCTACGCCACCATAAGCATCCGGTCCAAAACATGGATTATAGATGGTAGCCAGTTTATAGACCGGCATAGTGATTCCTGTAAAGCTAACCTCTGCAGTATCTCCTACGTGGATCTCTGAGGAATCATCTTTTGTATTTTTTACATTAACACGCATCACACGAGCATCTACCACACGATACAGAGAACGGGTATTTCCTGCCGCATCTGTAGCCACAACACCAATAATGTTGCTGCGGTTCTCCAACGCTGCTGTATAACTGCCATCACTGTTCGGTTTTATTTCCAAACCATTGCAGGTCACTTTCAGGTTGGAAGCTCCTGCAGCTGTCGCAGTGAAAGTAAATGGAACGGTATCCTGTCCCTCCAGATAGTAAATGGTGTCATAATGACGCCAGTTTTCCAGGTTGTCACTGCATGTGATAGAAGCAGTTCCTGTCTCACCTACGGTAATCACCGCATAACCGGTATTTACCACACTACAGGCAGGGAAATAGTCCCCTTCTGTATGAGTAAAGGCATCATAGTTTACCTGGATCACAGCGGTTCCCGGTTTCAGTGCAGTTGCCACTGCTTTTTCTTTTGATTTTGTGGTGTCAAGAGAAATTACATCCTGTCCCTTGATAACCTTAAAGTTAAATTCCGGACGTTCCACATCGTTCTGTACAACATCATGGACAGCCTGCCATACACGCCATGGATAAATATCAGTAGATTCGCCTACCTGCAATTCCCTCTGCTGGAACTGCAGCCAGAGATCTTCTGCAAAATCATCATAAATGATCGGCTGTGTACGGACTCCAAGATAAGAGTCTGCTTCTTCCCCAACTGCGTCCGTAAAAAGTTCCTCTTCCACCGGGGAATCTGAAAAAAGTGTCTCTTCTGATGTCAACTCCGAATCTTCACTGTCTGCATCCTCTGTGTCTTCTTCGATCTGAATATCTGCTGTATCCGGATCTTCTTCCTCTTCTGTAAGATCCAGGTCTTCCTGATCCTGTACCTGCTCAGCAGTATCTTCCTGGATCTCAAAGTCTGCCCCATCATCATAAAAGGCAGCCTCTGTCTCTGCCGGTTCACTGGCATACGCCATAGTCTGTGAACCACAGGGGGACACTGCGATCAGCAGTGCCCCAATAATACCTGTAAGTCTCTTTAATCTGTTTTTCATTATTTCACCTTAATTTTGAATCTCACAACTTTCTTACCTGCTTTTGCAGTAATGGTAGCTGTGCCTTTCTTCAGGCCTTTTACCACACCTTTGGAGGTAACTGTGGCAATCTTCTTATTGGAAGAAGTCCATTTCACAGTATCCTGTGCGGTAAATGGTGTCTTTGCAACTTTCAGTTTAACTTTTTTGCCTTTTTTCAGTATCTGTTTTGTGGAAACTGTCGCTTTCAGCTTCTTAGTTGCAACTTTCTGTTTCTGGACCTTAATCTTAACAGTTGCCTTTGCACCCTTTGTGGAAGTCACTGTCACTGTGGCCTTCCCTGCTTTCAGACCTTTTACTGTAAGTTTTCCGTTCTTAACAGATACCTTTACCACCTTAGACTTGCTGCTCTTTGCAGATTTGATCTTATCGCCTTTGATCGCAGTTGTCTTGATACGGATGCCTGCGGTAGATTTTTTCACCTGGATTGGAAGAGAAGTTACATTCAGGGTGATCTTCGGTTTTACCTGTGCTGCTTTCTGAAGCTGTGCGATCCTTGCCTCTGCATCGGTAAGTGCTTTCAGCTGTGCCGCTGTAACCAGCTTCTTCTGATCTGCACTCAGCTTGTTATAAGCATCACGAGCTGCCTTTATTTTGGAAGCATCTGTCAGTTTCAGATTATTTACAGCAGGAATGGCTGCAATCTGATCGGTTACTGCTTTGGCTGCTTTTTCATCAGCTGCTTTCTTGTCAGCTGCTTTCTGAAGTTCTGCAATCTTTGTTTCTGCCTCTGTAAGTGCTTTTACCTGCTCTTCCGGAACCAGTTTCTTCTGATCTTCATTCAGTGCATCATAAGCATCACGAGCTGCTTTTACACTCTCTTTATCTTCCAGTGTGATCTTGTCCACAGCCGGGAGAGCCTTTAACTGATCTGCAACTGTATTTGCGGTTTCTTCCTCTTTGGTAGTCAGACCAACAAGTGGCATATCATAAGAGAAAATATCTACATTGTCTTCATCATTAACCAACTTTATTGTAAGAGAAGATCCTTCGTAATCTTTTATTTTCTGTATTTCCTCTTCAGAAAATCCTACCCTGAATCCTGATGTAGATCCTATACTCTTTTTCAGTACCTGATCGCCCAGACATATTTCTGAGTGCATGTCATAAAAATCATCAGGAATACCTTCAAATTTAAGATTTACAACAAACCCCTGAGGAGCGTTACGATCAATCTGTTTTACTTCATTTTCC
>ERZ506964.461-NODE-461-length-22583-cov-10.025080_pt1 | contig 22583 bp, 15 predicted proteins | sample MGYA00512893_ERZ506964 | MGnify/ENA metagenome assembly ERZ506964 | reverse complement strand
AGCCGCTTTTTGCATGTGCAGGAGAGGCAGCAGCAAAACAGAAAAAGAAAGCTCATTTCGTAACCTGTGATAACTACGTTACTATGAGTGATGGTACAGGTATCGTTCACATCGCACCTGCATTCGGTGAAGACGACAGCAGAATCGGACGTAACTATGAACTGCCATTCGTACAGTTCGTAGACGGACAGGGTAACCTGACAAAAGAGACACCATACGCAGGCGTTTTTGTAAAGAAAGCAGATCCTATGGTTCTCACAGATCTGGACAAAGAAGGCAAGCTCTTCGATGCTCCGAAATTCGAGCATGATTATCCACACTGCTGGAGATGTGACACACCACTGATCTACTATGCAAGAGAATCCTGGTTCATCAAGATGACAGCAGTTAAGGATGACCTGATCAGAAATAACAATACAATCAATTGGATCCCTGAGAGCATCGGTAAAGGACGTTTCGGCGACTGGCTTGAAAACGTTCAGGACTGGGGTATCAGCCGTAACCGTTACTGGGGAACTCCACTGAACATCTGGCAGTGTGAATGCGGACATATGCATTCCATCGGAAGCCGTCAGGAGTTATTCGAGATGAGCGGTGATGAGAGAGCCAAGACAGTAGAGCTTCACCGCCCATACATCGATGAGATCACACTGAAGTGTCCGGAGTGCGGTGGAGAAATGCATCGTGTACCGGAGGTTATTGACTGCTGGTTCGACTCAGGAGCAATGCCTTTCGCACAGCATCATTATCCATTTGAAAACAAAGAATTATTTGAGCAGCAGTTCCCTGCAAACTTTATCTCTGAGGCAGTAGACCAGACCCGTGGATGGTTCTACTCACTCCTTGCAGAATCCACACTGCTCTTCAATAAAGCACCATACAAGAACGTAATCGTTCTGGGACATGTTCAGGATGAGAACGGACAGAAGATGAGTAAGTCCAAAGGAAATGCAGTTGATCCATTCGATGCACTGAACAAATACGGCGCAGATGCCATCAGATGGTACTTCTACATCAACAGTGCTCCATGGCTTCCGAACCGTTTCCATGGCAAGGCTGTTGTGGAAGGACAGCGTAAATTCATGAGCACACTGTGGAATACTTACGCATTCTTCGTATTATATGCAGACATCGACAACTTCGACCCGACCAAATATGAACTGAACTATGACCAGCTTCCTGTAATGGACAAATGGCTGCTCAGCAGATTAAACACAACTGTTCAGGCTGTAGACAATGATCTGGCAAACTACAAGATCCCGGAAGCAGCAAGAGCACTCCAGGAATTCGTAGATGAGATGAGTAACTGGTATGTAAGAAGAAGCCGTGAACGTTTCTGGGCAAAGGGAATGGAGCAGGATAAGATCAATGCTTACATGACTCTGTACCATGCACTGGTAACCATCGCCAAGACAGCAGCTCCGATGATCCCGTTCATGACAGAAGACATCTATCAGAACCTGGTAAGAAGCGTGGATAAAGATGCTCCGGAGAGTATCCATCTCTGCGACTTCCCAACTGTAAACGAAGCATGGATCGACAAAGATCTGGAAGCAGACATGAAAGAGCTTTTGGAGATCGTAGTTCTGGGACGTGCCTGCAGAAATACAGCAAACATCAAGAACCGTCAGCCGATCGGAACCATGTATGTAAAAGCTGAGAAGAAAATGAGTGAATTCTACACTGACATTATCGCAGATGAACTGAATGTCAAAGAAGTGAAATTCGCAGATGACGTAGAATCCTTTATCTCCTACAGCTTCAAACCACAGCTTCGTACAGTAGGACCGAAATACGGTAAACTCCTTGGAGGAATCAGACAGGCTCTCACAGACATCAATGGAACAGCAGCAATGAACGAGCTGAGAACCAACGGTGTCCTGAAACTGGATATCAACGGAAACAATGTAGAACTTACAGAAGAAGACCTTCTTATTGAAACAGCACAGACAGAAGGCTATGTATCCGAATCTGACGGTGAAACATCCGTAGTCCTTGATACAAACCTGACACCTGAACTGATCGAAGAGGGATTCGTACGTGAAATCATCAGCAAGATCCAGACCATGAGAAAAGAAGCTGGCTTCGAAGTTATGGACAAGATCGTAGTATACGCTCACGGAAATGACAAGATCCAGGATGTCATGAAAGCACACGAAGATGAGATCAAGTCAGAAGTACTTGCAGACGAAATGGTACTTGGCGAGACCGATGGTTATGTGAAAGAGTGGAACATCAACAAAGAAGCAGTAACTATGGGTGTTAAGAAACTGTAATTGACAACATTCGGTCAATTACTGACAAGGTACTGATAAGTTACAGGTATTTCACAGAAAACCCGAGACATACCGCGCGAATTTATGCGATTAGCATAAATTCTGTGCATCGCGAAGCGTGTTGCTGTGAACAGTAACGATAACAAAAAAATGTTATAAAATTCGGCAATTATACACATGACAGACTGTCGAAAAAAGAGTATCATTATCCTTGACAGTCTGATTTCAGAGAGGAAATTGGAGGCAGAGATTCTTTGCCCCCAATTTCTCTGATATGAAGAAAACAGAAGAGTTGACGGAATGAAGAGGTTCACCGGCAATATCCGCAAGGTGTATTGCTGAGAATAAAGTGAACAGTGAAACTATTACGGGAGGTATGAAATGACAAACGAAATGTTCAAGAAAGAGGCATTCAAGAAAAGCGTAAAAGACAACGTAAAATTCCTCTATCGAAAAACAATTGAAGAAGCTACACAGGAGCAGATTTTCCAGGCAGTAAGCTACTCTGTAAAAGACGTTATCATTGATAACTGGCTTGCAACACAGAAAGCTTACGACGAACAGGATCCGAAGATCGTATACTATATGTCCATGGAATTCCTGATGGGACGTGCTCTCGGAAACAACCTGATCAACCTTTGCGCTTACGGTGAAGTAAAAGAAGCTCTCGAAGAGCTGGGATTTGACCTTAACTGTATCGAAGATCAGGAACCGGATCCGGCACTTGGAAACGGTGGTCTGGGAAGACTGGCTGCATGCTTCCTTGATTCTCTCGCAACTTTAAATTACGCAGCATATGGCTGCGGAATCCGTTACCACTACGGAATGTTCAAACAGAAAATCCAGAACGGTTATCAGATCGAGGTACCGGATAACTGGTTAAAGAACGGCTACCCATTTGAACTGCGTCGTCCGGAATATGCCAAGGAAGTACACTTCGGCGGATATGTAAGAGTAGAGTACGATCCTGAAAAGGGCGGAAATAAATTTATCCACGAAGGATATCAGGCAGTAAAAGCCATTCCTTATGATATGCCGATCACAGGATATGACAATGATGTAGTAAACACACTTCGTATCTGGGATGCAGAGCCGATCGTAGACTTCGAGCTTGATTCCTTTGATAAGGGTGATTACAAGAAAGCAGTAGAGCAGGAGAACCTTGCCCGCAATATCGTAGAAGTCCTTTACCCGAACGACAACCACTATGCAGGTAAAGAGCTGAGACTGAAACAGCAGTACTTCTTTGTATCTGCAAGCCTCCAGGCAGCAATTGCCAAATACAAAAAGAAACATGACGATATCCATAAATTATATGAAAAAGTAACATTCCAGATGAACGATACACATCCGACTGTAGCAGTAGCAGAGTTAATGCGTATCCTCATGGACGAAGAAGGACTCGGATGGGATGAAGCATGGGAAGTAACAAGAAAATCTGTTGCTTACACAAACCATACTATCATGTCTGAAGCACTTGAGAAATGGCCGATCGAGCTCTTCTCCAGACTGCTTCCGCGTGTATACCAGATTATCGAAGAGATCAACCGTCGTTTCATCCTTGAGATCCAGGCAAAATATCCGGGAAATTATGAGAAGATCAAAAAGATGGCTATCATCTATGACGGACAGGTTAAGATGGCTCACCTTGCAATCGCAGCAGGCTATTCTGTAAACGGTGTTGCACGTCTTCATACAGAAATCCTGAAGAATCAGGAATTAAAAGACTTCTATGAAATGATGCCTGAGAAATTCAACAACAAGACAAACGGTATCACTCAGAGACGTTTCCTGCTCCATGCAAATCCACTCCTTGCAGACTGGATCACAGAGCATATCGGACCGGACTGGATCACAGACCTTCCACAGTTAAAGAAACTTGCAGTTTACGCAGATGATGAGAAAGCACTCCAGGAATTCATGAACATTAAGTTCAAGAACAAAGAGCGTCTGGCTAAATACATCCTTGAGCACAATGGCGTAGAAGTAGACCCGCACTCCATCTTCGATGTACAGGTTAAGAGACTTCACGAGTACAAACGTCAGCTCCTGAACATCCTGCATGTTATCTATCTGTACAACCAGATCAAGATGCATCCGGAAATGGAATTCTATCCAAGAACATTCATCTTCGGTGCAAAAGCATCCGCAGGTTACGCAACAGCCAAGAAGATCATCAAACTCATCAACTCCGTAGCAGATGTAGTAAACAACGACGCTTCCATCAACGGCAAGATCAAAGTTGTATTCATCGAAAACTACAGAGTATCTAACGCTGAGTGGATCTTCGCAGCAGCAGACGTTTCCGAGCAGATCTCCACAGCAAGTAAAGAAGCATCCGGTACAGGTAACATGAAGTTCATGCTCAACGGTGCTCCTACACTTGGAACAATGGACGGTGCTAACGTAGAGATCGTAGAAGAAGTTGGTGCAGAGAACGCATTCATCTTCGGTTTAAGCTCCGACGAAGTAATCAACTACGAAAACAACGGCGGATACGATCCAAACGTGATCTACAACACAGACGAAGAAATCCGTCAGGTACTGATGCAGCTCATCAACGGAACCTTCTCCAATGATACAGAACTCTTCCGTGACCTGTACGATTCACTTCTCAACACAAAGAACACAGACAGAGCAGACCGCTACTTCATCCTCGCAGACTTCCGTTCCTATGCAGACGCACAGAAACGCGTAGAAGCAGCATACAGAGACGAAAAAGGCTGGGCTAAGAAAGCGCTCCTCAACACAGCATGCAGCGGCAAGTTCACATCCGACAGAACTATCCAGGAATATGTAGATGATATCTGGCATCTGGATAAGGTTATTGTCAGAAAGAAATAATATGCTATATCTATAGAAGTAATTGCTTCTGGATAAAAATAAAGCCCCTGGCAGTACAGTTATCAGGACTGTATTGCAGGGGCTTTTTGCTACAGTAGTGACATAATACATTAATTCATTTGTACGGGAAATTTTGTGTACAGACATATAATATAAAGGAACAAAAAGTTCTTAAAAACAGAGATTTGACTGGAAAAATGAGAAGGCATCTGTTACAATAGAAAATACAAAACAGAGTGCAAAGAGGGTGATCGAAAACAAAAACACTTTGCACAAAAGATAAAATTTCATAGATGCGAAGCATCTGGAAATAAGAATACGTCCGAAAACATAATCAAAATACAAAAGCGAACGATAACTAACAGCCAGGAAAGGTGTATCAGATGGCAAATAACACCATATTTGATAATGTTTTCAGAACAATGCTGGAGAAAATGCCAGAGCTTGTAGTGCCGCTGATCAACGAAGTATTTGGCACAAATTATCCCGCAGATATAGCAGTTGAGCAGCAGAGAAACGAACACCAGACAAAGAACGGAGAAAAGATTACAGATTCCCGGTTAAAAATAGCAGATAAGATCTATCATATAGAATGTCAGAGTACCGGAGATGCAGAAATGGTAATCCGAATGATTGAATATGATTTTGCTGTGAGTCTGGAAACAAAGCAGATTGAGAATGGACGGTACAAGATATATTTTCCTCATTCCTGTGTATTATATTTACGTGGAAAAGGCAGAAAAGATACTCTCGGAATGGATATTATCATGCCAGACGGGAGGGTAATAAAATATGAGTTGCCGGCTATTTACATAGAAAGATATACACAGGATGTAATCTTTCAGAAGAAACTACTCTTTTTCCTGCCATTTTATGTGATAAGATATGAAAAAAGCAGAGAAGATATAGAGAAAGATCCAGAAAAACTTCAGAAATTGCTGGATGAATATGTGACAATATCCAGAAGACTGGAAGAAAGTCTGCTTGAAAACGGAAAAGAAGCACTGCATCGTTACCTTGTGGAAGTAATCATAAAAATTGCAGACTACATTTTCTCAGATTCAGAAAAAACAAAGAAGGGAGTTGACCGAGCCATGGGCGGAGAAGTATTAGAGCTGAAAACAGATAAGCTGATAAATGAAATAAGGCAAGATGTGAAAGAAGAAGTGAAAGAAGAAATAAAAACAGAGACGAAAGAAAAAATAGTAATCTGTATGCTAAAAAGAGGCAAAAGTACATTGGAAGAAATCGCTGCAGATACACAGATGCCGATTGAGCAGGTTGAAAGAATAAAAAAAGAACAACAGTTATAAAATGAGAAAATGGCAGAGAATTATAGAGGGTTCTCTGCCATTTGACCATACAGGGGTTGATACATCATCTTGTGATTAGAACGAACAACTCACCACATTTGTAACAAATTATAGATTTTTAGCATGAAAAATCAAGGAAAATAAATGCTTTTGAAGTGTATGAAATTTAAAAAAATCGTAAAATTCTTGAGCATTACCCTTGACAAAAAGTGGTGAAAGCACTATTATTAACCATAACAGACAGATTATGTCTAGGAATCTTTACCCAAAAAGAAATAGTTATATTAAGGAAAGGGGAACTATAATCATGACAAAGATTAAAAACACAAAGAAGGGCATGGCAAAAAAGACATTAAGTATGTCACTTGTTGTTGCAATGCTTGCTACTTCTAATGTGCCGGTATGGGCTGCTGAGTTCAGTGATGGTTCTGACGCTACTGTAGCTACTGAAGCTTCGGCTACTGAAACATTCTCTGATGATGTGACAGAAACTCCGGTTGTAGAAGATACTACGGACAATACTGCTGTAGCTACTGCTGCAGAAGTATCTAGCGATTCATTCAGTGTAACTCCAGAATTTACTGATAACGCAACAAATAATGCTATTAAAGATAATGCTGTAACATGGGGAACAACTGTTAAAGCTAAATTCAAAGTAACCGCTAAAGATAATAAAGCCATTGATTCAAATATTAAATTTCATTATGCTTGGAAAGTAAATGGAACTGCTGATTTAACCACTGATATCGCAACACCTACAAATGATCAGACGGTAACACGCGCTACTGTAGCAGCTGAAGCAGGAAAGACACTTACACTGTTTGTATATGCTACAGATTCTAATGATAATAACAAAACTGTATGGTCTTACACTTCAGAAGGTATTGCTGTAAAAGCAATTGATGTATCTCAGTTATATCTTAGCGCATCTGTTAACGGAACACACACCTATAATGGAAAACCTCAGGAAATAAGTACATCTAATATTACATTAACAAAAAATGATGGTAAAACTACAGTGGTTGCAAATGATAAGACAGTGACTGCAGATTTTAAAGTAGTTCAGTCTGGTGATCATACAAATGCAACTAAAAAAGCATCTGTTACTTTAATCCCACAGGCAGATGGATATACAGGACAGATTTCTACAACATATGAAATTGAACCAAAAACATTAGATGGTACTAAAGACAAGCTCATTTCTGAACATATGGAAGCAACTTTATTAACATCTACTTTCACTTATACTGGAAAAGTTATTCGTGTTAAAAAAGATGATATTAAACTAATTGATAAAGAGACAAAAGAAGATTTATCAAACTATATTTATGCAGATAAAGATGGATATGTATCTATTTCTGCAGGAAACGCCAATAATTTAGCAACAGATGTTGACGATGTCGCTTATGCACGTATTAATCTGATTATCGGTACTCCGGAAACTGGTAGCTTTAAAAATTACAAGATTACTGCTGACGGAAGCAACCATAGAACAATTGAAACAACAAATACTTTCAAAGTAACCAGTAGAGATTTATCAGACATTAATGTCTCTATAAAAGCCAAAACATATAACAATAAGAAGAAAGTAACCATTGACAAAGATGATATTACATTTACTGATAAAAATGGTAATACATTAGATCTGTACAAGGATGTTGATATTACTGTACCGGATAATGCAACAGACATTGGTAGTTACAAAGTAACAATCACTCCAAAAGAACTTAACAAAAATGTTACAGGAACAACTACTGCGGACTTCAATATTGTAGGAACTGATATTTCCGGTGGTACATTTGCAAACGAAACAAATGGTAAACTTGCCGATAAAGAATATACGGGAGAACAGATTGTCATTACAAAAGATGACTTAGGTACTCTTACAATTGGTGGAAAGGCAGTTTCCCCGACCTTGTATGAATTAGTAAATGGTACTAATACAAACGTAGAAGATGGCGGTTATGTAATCGTTAAAGGTCTTGGCGATTATGCCGGAAGCGAAAAGAAAATTACATTTGCAATTAAGCCTGCTGTAATTTCTGAGGTCAAAGTTACAAATAAGAAGATTGAAAAGCTGGATACTACAGATTTATCTGATTATAAAGACTCTATGAAACTTGTAGTAAAAGCTAAAAATGGTGCAAAACCAGCTAAAGAATTTACTCTTGTAGAAGGAAAAGATTACAAAGTTAAATACGAATGCAAAGATGGAAATATAATTGGTAAAGATGTTACTGCGACAGTAACAGAAATTACAAATAAAAACTTCACTAATTCTAAAAACGTAACACTGAGTGATACATCTACATTAACTGCAAAAGCAATCAAGTCAGAAAACATTAAATTAAAAGAAACAAACTTCACTTATACCGGAAAAGCTGTTGAACCGAAATTTGATGTTGTAATTGATGGAAAAGTAATTAATCCTCAGTATTATACAGCAACTTATAGCAATAATCTGAATGCAGGAACAGCAACATTAACAGTTAAAGGCGATGGAACACATTACAGTGATGTCGAAGCAAAAATAACTTATGAAATCAAACCTGCAAATGCAGCAGACTTAAAAGCAGTTATTGGAAGTAAAGAATACACTGGCTACAGTCTTGCAGTTCCTGCTAGTGATATTGATTTAACCTTAAAAGGAAATCCTATTGATGTAGCAAGCAACTTTACATTAACATATGGAGAAAATCTTCAGATTGGCGAAGGTACTGTTACATTAACACCTAAAAACGGAAACTTTACAGGTACGTTAACAGCAACATTCCAGATTTCTGGTGAAATGTTGAATGCTGGTGGAAAATTTACTTTCTATGACGAAAATGGTATAAAAGTTACTTCTCCATCCTTTACTTATAATGGTAAAGAACATCAGTATACAAAAACTACATTTACATACACTGATTCTACGAAAAAATTAACAGAAGGACAGGATTATGAGATTAAATATGTAGATAATGTATATGGAAAAGAAGGAACATACACTAGTGAATTCCCTAAAGCTCAGTATGTAGCTGTAATTGCTGTTGCCAAAGGAAAATATGCAAGCAGCAAAACTAATGATTATGGTTTAAAAGATGGCATTTATACTGATGCTGAAGGCAATAAGATCACAAATGTTATGGCAGTAACATACATTAAACTTAATCAGCTGTCTGTTGTAAAGAGCAATGTTTCTGTTTCTAACGGTGTTTATGCCGGTGGTCTGCCTGTAAAACCAGTTGTAAGTGTTGTAGTAAATGGTGTTACTTTAAAAGAAGGCCAGGACTATGATTTAGATGTAAGTTCAAACAAAGACGTTGCAAACGCTACTATTTCTAACAGCCTGGACGTTACTGTTAAGCCTAAAAACGGTTATACAACTTCAAATCTAGATGATCTTAAATTCAAATGGGGAATTGATAAATTCAATCTTGCAAATGCAGATGTAACTGTAGACGGTGACAAGGTTACTGTTAAATGTGGACGTGTTGATGTTGAAACATCTGAATATACTGTAGAAAAGAAAGACGGTAAAGTTACTGTAACAGCTAAGAAAGACAGTAAGAACTACACTGGTTCTAAGACTGTAGATGCAGCAACACAGGATCAGAAACCAGCTGCTCCAATGATCAGCAGCGTTAAAGTTGTTGGCAACAAAGCAACTGCAATCCTTTCCGGTGATTCCGAAGGTGCTGCAGGTTACGATTACGTAATCTCTACAGACCGTGACTGCATCACAAACAAAGATTATGATTCCGTAAACAAGAATCAGGTTCAGACTTCTACTACATTCAAATATGTACAGCAGGGAACCTACTATGCATACTGCCACGCTTGGAAACGTGACGAGAACGGTAAGAAAGTATTCAGCGACTGGTCTAATGCATATCCATTCGTTGTATCCGCAATCACACCGGACGCTCCTGTTATCACAAACGTTAAAGTAAGCGGATCTACTATCAAAGTAACATACAAAGCAGCTGCAAACGCAACTGGTTACGATGTAGTACTTGGAACAGATTCCAAGAAAGAAAACGGTGAGACTCGTCCATATCACTATGGCAATCACAAAGTACTGAACCTCAAAGAAGGTACAGTGACAGCAACATTCAAGAAAGTACCAAAGGGAACATGGGTAGTTGGAATGCATGCATTCAACAGAACATCCGAAGACGGAAAGAAAGTCTTCAGCCCATGGTCAAACCTGAAAAAAGCTACTGTTAAATAATCCATTTGGGTAAATAATACAGATTCCTAAAAAGAAAGCTCCAGTCGCCACGACTGGAGTTTTTCTTTTTAGGACATCACAATAGTTGAAAGTATATCTGGAGAATTTATATGAAAAAAATACTTATGATTGGAAATGGATTTGATCTGGCTCATGGCTTGCCAACATCATATAAAAATTTCTTGAAATTCTGCGAAATTATTAACAATTTCTTTCTCTATCAAACTGTGAATGCTGAAACAGCAAATCAAAATGCAGAAAACTATTTTGGGGAATATACAACAATAAAACAAAGATTACGTAAAGAGTTTTCTATATTTGTCCTAGAACCTTCAAAAACCCCTTTCGAAATTTTGAATAAGATTGCTGATAAAGCAATACAAGAATTTTATAAAATGATTTGTGATAATATATGGATTAAGTATTTCTTTTATATAGAGAAATCAAACAAACTACAAGAAAATTGGATTGATCTTGAAGTTGAAATATTCAAAGTTATACAATATTTCGAAAATACTTCCAAGGATAATGAGAATTCATCTGTCAAGAAAATGAAATTTTATTTAAAAGATGCCAATTTGAAAAAAAATTATCCTGAAAAAAATACAGAAATCTTAGAAATTGATTTAAGGAGAATGACGCGTGCATTAGAAATCTATTTAACAGAATTTGTAGAAGGAATTCCCTTGGAGGAATTTCACAAGAAAAGTTATATAGAAGATATTGCTCCTGATTATGTATTGTCTTTTAATTATACTGATACATATTCGAGACTATATGACACCAGTAACAATGTTGAATATGATTATATTCATGGATATGCCCGATATAATAATACCGAATCAACCAATAATATGGTATTAGGTATATCTGAAAGTCTCCCTGATGAATCCAAAAATAAAGACCTTCGATTCGTTACATTCAAAAAATACTATCAGAGGATTTATAAAAAAACCGGAAACAAATATCTTTCATGGCTGAAAGACTTAGAAAACAGTATAATAAGGACAGAAAAACAAAATTTAGAAATAGAAAACCATAATAAAACTTTATTTGCCGGACCACATCCCCAAAACCTGAAACAGCAGACAAAAATCTGTAAAACAGATCCAATTCCAAAGTATGAGCTTTATATCTTAGGACATTCTTTGGATGTTACAGATGGAGATATTATTAGGAGATTTTTATGTTGTAATAATATCACAACAACCATCTATTACTTAGATAACGAAATCGACCTTAAAGAAAAAATTTCTAATCTGATAAGGATTATTGGACAAGATGAACTTATATCCCGAACAGGTGATCTGGAAACAATTAAGTTTAAACCCATACCATCAGATTCTTAAATTTTATCCAAAAGGTCTGACTATTTAATTTCCAAATAAAATAATTCTAAAAGAAAGGCTGGAGGGGTCTGACCATCGAAAATAACCGGAAAGATAATAATCTCCACATAAAATAATTCTAAAATTTGTATAACATAGAATTCCTTACCCACACATAAAACCATCCCAACTATATGAATAATATACATAGTCGGGATGGTTTTTATCATGAATGGTTGCTATTACAATTGTTCTATTTTACAATGGTGTTCTTTTGTGTCTTTATCATAACTGATTCCTACACCCAGGATCTGCCCGGTGTATCTTTCCTTTTCCCCAGGCTTTCCCCTAAAGCGGAGCGCATACTGTTTTTCCCTGATCTGCCAGATTGCTTCTTCCGGTGAGTGACCTGCTTTATCTTCACGTTCCACCCGGGCATCGATTCCCTCTCCTGAAATCATCAGCGCCAGATCATCCCGTATGTGTTCTATATCATTTCGTATATAATAAAAAATTTCATCATAAGGTCCGGAGCTTGTCCAATAATTCGACAGCTGATTGAACCGCAGCGCCATCACTACAGATCTTGGATTGTAGAGACGCCTGCCGGAGGCAGTAAAATATCCATCATACCACTCACGTAACCCATCTCTGGAAACCTGCGGATCTTTGCATAGATGGAGATATTTATCATAGAGAACATCTACTTCCTCATCTGTGAAGCCGAAATATTCCCCGAACATTTCCATGGAAGTCATTTTAAACTCCATGAACATGTTCAGCTCTGAGCCACTGGAATATTTGGAAATAGGCAGGATTCCGGTCATATAGGACATGGACACATAGGCATGATCCTTCAGAAGATTGCTCAGAAACTGAAGATATCCTTTCCGGTCTTTGTCCAAAATGAAATCTGCAAAGCATCAAATATATCCTGTGTGTCAGAGCCTTTTCCAAAAAAAGCACCAATCATGTTTGCCATAACCGTTTTTCCAAACCGCCTCGGTCTGGTGATGCAGATGTGCTTATTACCCTGCTGTACAAAAGGAATCAGCTCTTCCAGCAGCTGTGATTTATCTACAAAATAAGGGCTCTCAGTTTCGCTTTTGTATAATGCGCCCGGTGCTGCATTGTTCAGATAAAAGCCCATGAATTTTCGCCTCCTATAAATAGTTGCCTGGATACGGTTATCAATGCCTTTATTGTACCAAATATTTTTTATACTTACCATAAGAAAATAAACTTTGTCAGGGCAGGCTCCAATACGTTTGCCTTCACAATCTGTAAGATTCAAGTAACGGGAGTATGTCGCATCCAAGTGCCGTTTATCTAACTCAAAATATCAAGCCTTTTTGAAACAAGTTCCTCCATTTGCTCTTTTTGCTCTGTTGACAAGCAAGATTCTTCTATCTGTGTAAAAAGTTTTACCTTTAATGAGCATACTTTTTTCATCATACGTTCCGCAGAATTTAATGGAATTCCACAGGATTCTGCCAGTATCCGAAATTCTTTCTTATGAATATTACGTTTTTTGCCATTTATTGTGAGTGCCAACTGTTCTTTATCTTCTGGCATGATCACATTAACAGGAAGCATATCGTATGCTTTTGATAATTGGAAATTTCTGCTGCCAGGCTCCGTTTCCTTTAGCGAAAAGTTTTTCAAATGCATATCTGAATTTCCCATAACGAAAGATCCAACAACACGCAGAAACAGCTCTGACAGGTCTAAGCCCGGTGTTGCAGAACATTTTTTTATGATTCTTCCGCATTGTTCATAAGAACCTTTATATTTATCCTGTGTCAGCCTGTAAGACAGCTGGCAGAAATCTTCCATGGCATATAGTTTGGTCTCTTTTTCTGATATTTCCCGGTCTATCCTTTTAGTAATATACGCGTATTCATCATTCATTTTTATAAGAGCATGGGGAACCGTCTGGATTCCCATAATTTCTGCGAGACGCATTGCCAGATCCTCAAATTCCGGCATATTATCAAATTCTTCCGTTTGCGGCTTCAGGATATATCCTGTCGGATAGTCCACAATTGTAAGTCTTGCATTAAGATCTGTTGATAAATGCAGGGAAAGCTTTTTCTGAACTCCCGGCACAGTAAGTCCCTCATTTACTATTTCATTTGCCAGGATTTCCAGTTGCTCTTTCGTAATATCCAAGATTGGTAATTCATCTGTCTGAAAAAATCTCTTTACACACTTTTTATGCCAGCACCATTCTTTTTCCACATTCGTTGCACTATTTGTTATTGGCTTTCCACAACACAAGCATTTCATACCTTTTCTCTCCTGATATAAACATCGCCAATACAGTCTCGGCAGGCAGATAACAGTAATCCAAACCGGTCTTTCTGGTTGATTTTCCAGTTTCGGCTGACCACCCCCAGAAGCCATCCTTCTGGAATCAGTCCGTCAAAAAAAGGAAACAATATAGTTGTTTCATAAGGCTCCTGACGTAATGGAAGTGTCAGGCTTACTGCCACTGCATCTTCTCTGTCCAGATAATCCTGGTCATAAGTAAAAATATACCCTTCTTCAGTTTCTGCAATAATTCCGGAAAAATGATTTTGAATATATACATATCCCTTTCTATATTCTGACTCCACCTGCTAATCCTCCTTTTTTCCTGGTACAGCTTCTTTCCCAAACATTGCCAATGCCTGATTCACTTTGTCCAGACGCACCGTTTCTTTTCCCTGTTCCAATTCCCTTACAAAACGAAGTCCAAGTCCGGAACGGATTGCAAAATCCTCCTGCGTCAGCCCTGCTTTTTTTCTTTCTTTTTTTATATAATCTCCAATTGTACTCATATTAAACATATTAATCCCGTTCGGGTATGATTTCAAGTGAATTATATACAAAAATCCCGTTCGGGTATAATTTATATACTTCTATATTAAATCATCCCGAACGGGTATAATACTATTTTTATGTTTTGTGCCTCGATAGAATCTAACACACAGGGAAAAGAACTATAATCAAAAAATCAAAGAATGACATGGCAAAAAGACATTAATAATTCAAATCTTTGGAGCAAGCAAAAAGCTTATTGACTTTTTACTATAATTGTGCCATAATTAAGCAAAATGGACATATAATTATTTAAGTGCTAAATATAGCAGAAAGGACATAAATATGAGCGATATTAATAAAGATGATTTTTCACAAATCATTAAATTTAAAATCGATGCTGAGTCAGCTGACAATATTTCACAAATTTGTGATGATTTAAAAAAAACTAAATCCGATATTATGCGACAGCTTATTCCTATTGTATCATGCAAAGAATTTGAACATATGATTCCGAATATTGCACTGGAACAATTAGAGAATTATTCAAAAAAATCCTGGGAAATTTTGCATACTCCTGGATGTGCCTTTGAAACTAAAGAGTTATCCGCGAATATGCCGGCATTTATTACCACACTTCCGCCCAGAGTATATGTTAATTATCCTACTTACAAAATACAGATTATAAACGAAGAAAATAACGAACAGACTATGTCTTATGAAAAATTCGATGAAATGTTAAAAGGCATAAAAAACATTTCTTGTGTTTATGCAACTCCCTTTAACTATATTATTGAAAACAATGTTTGGGATAGCAGACAATCTCCTTTTGTGACGGAGGTTACTTGCCTTGCAATTGATCTTGCAGATAACATTAAAGCCAAGGATGAAGTTATAAAAAAATTGAATGAAAATGGTTTTAAAACGTTGGTTTTTCCATATTATTGTATGCGTTGGGATTCGATTGAATTTTTAGATGAGAATAAAAAATATTTTAAAATAGTCAGTTGATATTTTGAAATATTTAGCTGGAGGGGTCTGACCATCGAAAATGGGATGGACCGCTATGTCTGGCAGATATGCTTGAGATTCCTGAAAAAGTCCGTCCAATGGTGTCGGATTATAAAATGAATCTGCTTCAGCTGAGGGCAAGTGAGACCTGTGATTTTCAAGATCCGGAAGTTGCTGCTGTGTTTGATATCAGCCGTTCTATTTATGGGGATCTGGAAGGGTCTGACCATCGAAAATAACCCGGAACGAGAGATATACATTTTGGCGAAAGGATACTTTTTCGCAAAAGTAAGGAAAGGGATTGGATATACATTAGTATTTGAATTAGCTTAGGGGGGGGGTGAGATCAATGGACGAAAAATATTTATTTATGCTAGATAAGGGAGGACTTTTGATATGTCAAAACATTGGGATTATGAAGATGATCATGATTGGGATGATGATTATGATTATGCGGGCAATGGATATGTTTATTGGTATGGCAAGTACTACCCGAAAGAAGACATAGATGCATTGTTCAAAGACTCGTCTGCTGAAGATATTCAAGAAGGGAGAGGCTCGAATGTGGGCTGGGCTTTATTGGTATTAGTAAGCATTGGCGCTGCAGGATATGGTATTTATAAAAAAATGATTCAAGGCAAAGACCTCCCCAAGAAAATAGTTAATTAGATTATATATGCGATGGAGGATTCAACGTAGATTTCTAAATGGTAAAAGGGTTGATAGTCTCCCCAAAATAAGTATGTATACGGATGCAGCGGTTAAAGCGATGGAGACTGGTATAGCATATAGATTTAGGAAGTAACTTACGCGGGCTGGGAAGACATTGTTGTTTGAATATTAGATAAGGATGTGGGAAAGTTGTATGAGAATCAGCTAATTATTTCTGCAGTAGATGGTAACGGACAAATAATAGCATCTCAACCATATGCGGAATTTATATATGGAAAAAAGAATCTTGAAATTTTAAATTATTATACGGGACAGAAATTGTTTGATATTTTGCATGATGACTTAGGGAAAATTCGGTTTGAAGATAATAAATTTGTATTAAAATCAATTTATTTGATGTCACCATTACAAACAACGATGAATTTACTTGGGAAAATTGCAGAAGCGGTTATAGTGAGACGATGTGTTGAAAATGAAGATATAAATAAAAAATGGTTGTCAGTGGCTAGAAGGAAAAAAGCTAAAGCAAAAACTGCTGAAAGATTTATGGCAGTTGGGACGGGGTTAATAAAGACGAAGCAGCAATATCCACAGTATTATAATCCATCAGATACGCAGAGGGATATAATTTGGGTTGATGATGATGGTATGCGAGCGATGATAAAAACTTCTTCTATATCAGGTCTAGAAGCAGGATTACAAGTAAAAGTTAGCAGGAAGGGAATGGGTTACTTTTTTAATGATTTGTGTAACCTTAGATATGAGGTCCCAGTGGTGTATTTCGATATAGCACATGATTATGACAAAGTTGCGCGCGAATTATTAATGAACCAGGCCTTTCAAGGCATGCCCAGTGATGAAATAATTCTTGAGAAAAATTTTGTTCGTGCAAGTGCCATAGATTATCAGGGATATGAGGAAGTGTGCTTATATGAAGAATTGGTTATGGCACTAATAAAAGGGAAAATTACCGTTGATTCATTGTTGAACCATAAAATAGTAGAAAACAGTAACACAATGAAGAATTCGATTATTTCAGCGACAATGTCTCAACTTCCCATACAGAATATAATTCTTAAGTAGTGGTGTGAATGTGTAGTTAAGAAAAAGTACACCTATGAGTGGTGTGAAATATAGTAGATTACAATTTGTGCGCGTGCCGGGTGTAGTTTTTATTGAGAATTATCGAGGGGGAGACTGTCCGAAAACTAGGATGAGTCTTCACTGAAATTAAGATTGATTCACTCACATGGGTGTTCAATATAAATAAAAAATGTACGTAACTATTCAGAAATAACTCTTGCAGTTATTTCTCTACTCTATTGTCAAAAGCTATTTCAAGGTATATCTGACTGCACCTGTTTTTTCGAGATTTTCTTTTCAATCAGGCCATTCAGAGTACAGACTACCTTGTAGAGAGCCTCCGACCTGATAGATCAAAGGCTCTGATTGAAAGAATTTCCGTTTACCAGTATTTTTTCACATAATTGACAGCTTCTTCCTGTGACAGAGAAAATTCATTCATAATATTTCTGACTGTATCTGCCTCACTGATATGAAAATTCCTGCAGGTCCTTACAGTCGCACGAATGCCTTCAAGGATACCTTCCCATCTTCCTTCCTGTCTGCCTTCCTCGACACCTTCCTGCCTTAACTCTTCCAATGCATTACACATATTGATCTGCCCTCCCTTCTGCTCCGATTCCAAAGCATGGTCAATCAGCTTCTGTGATTCTGTAATGTCTCCTATCACAAGTCCAAGATCTGCCGGAATATTATGATCCCTGTAAACTTCATTGATCTTCGTATAATCCCTGGCATAGATCAGGCGGCTCACGTCAAACACCATATTTACATCCGGATCGCTGAAACACAGCTCTCCACTTGATCTTACCTGTACCAGGTTCATACGGTAATCAGATACCAGTGGTTCTATCTTTTCGGGAATCTCCAGCATATCCTTCAGGGAAAACGGGCCATCCCATTCACTTTCTCCATAGTATACACACAGACTGATCACCGGATGCAGCCGGTCAGTCTTCTTAAAACCTGACAGGAATTCATCCGATGAATGGAAATCCCCGCGTTTCTTATTTACTGCTGCGATCTCATCATATTCTTTCATGTAAGAAAACGCATCTCCGACCATATGGCGCAGCGGCATCGCATAATGGATCTTTGCCTGATTTTCCAGTCCCCAGAGTACAAAATCCACACCATATGCCGTCTTCTTTACAACATCCAGGATCTTCTGTATTGTTTCTGCATGACCGTTAAATTTCAGCATGGAGGAAACATCCGTATCTGCTTCTGTAAGATCCTGCGGCTTCAGCACCTGTTCTCCATTAAAAAATACTGCATTGAACAGATCCGCAAAATGTCCATTGTCTCTCCAGAAGTTCTTCAGTATGGTATCCGGTTTGATCTTATTTTTTTCCGTCGTATCCAGCACCTCCTTTTTGCCTGTTTCTGTTATCAATATATCATAATTATTATTTTGTTTCCACGAAAGGAAATATAAAAATTATTAAAAATCTGAAAAATACAGCGTCCGATTGTTTGATCTATTCTCTTTTCTCATTCTGTCAGTTATAAAAAGCATATAACTACAAAAATATAACTATAATGCGTAAAAAAAGCAGTTATAAATAACCATTTCTTCAAGATTCTGCATGAATTTTTAATCAGAGAATGAGGTTTTAATCAAAAATCAACCTGTCCACCACCCAAAGGGGAACTATAATCATGACAAAGATTAAAAACACAAAGAAGGGCATGGCAAAAAAGACATTAAGTATGTCACTTGTTGTTGCAATGCTTGCTACTTCTAATGTGCCGGTATGGGCTGCTGAGTTCAGTGATGGCAGTGATGTTGCTGTTGAAACTGAAGCTCCGGTTGCTGAAGCAGCAACTGAATTTTCTGATGATACTGTAGAAACTCCGGCTGTAGAAAATGATGAAACTACTGCAGCTGTAGCTACTGAAGGTGCAAGCAGCAACTTATATACAGGAGCAATTACATTTACAAATGTTACAGATAACGCAATTGAGTGGGGAAAAGAAATTTTAGCAGATGTTTCTGTAAAAAATGCCCAGACAGGAAATGCTCAGAGAAGCGTATATTACGCTTGGAAAATCAATGGTGTTGCACCATCTTATGATAGCTTCCATCGTTGGAATGGAGAAGAAACCATTTCTTCAGGTGTTTTAGAGGCTACAGATGCTGGAAAAACAATTACATTAATGCTGGCAGTAAAGGATGACGAAGGTAAAGTTTCATGGACTTACGAATCATCCGCTATCACAATTAAGAAAAAACTGATCAGCAATTATGTAAAAGTTAATACAGATGCTATTGATAGTCCGGTTTATACTGGAAAAGAACAGAAAGTAGCTGTTCCAGATAATCTCTTAAATCGAATTGATGGTACAACTGGAACTAATCTTACAAATGAATCTAATTATAAAGCAACTTATACGGCAAAAGATTTCATCAATGTCACAGATGAAGGTATTACCGTTACATTGACTCCTGATGAAAGTAAACTTCCAGGCTATACTGGTGAAATAAAATATTCTTATAAAATTGCACCTAAAGAGTTGGATGGTTATATGGAGTATCAGAGCTATATGAAAGCAACTCTTTCAAATACTTCATATGCATATACCGGAAATACAATAACAAAAATTAAAGCATCCGATATTACATTAGTAGATCGTGAAACAGGTGACGATTTATCAAACTATTTAAATGTTGACAAAGATGGATTTGTAGATGTTATAGGATCACCTCAAAATGTTGATGCAAGTAATAACTTATGGATAACCTTAATTGAGGGAACTCCCAAAAAAGGAAATAAGAACTATAACATTAAAGGCGCTAATTTAGCACGTAGACGCATTCCTACAGATAATCAGATGACTGTTGTAACACGTGATTTATCTACAGTTGTTGCGACAATTCCACAGCAGAAGTACAACAATGGAAAGAAAGTTGAAATCAAATTTTCTGATATCATTTTTAAGGACAAATCTACAGGTGAAGTATTAAAACTGACATCTGATGATGTTGAAGTATCTGTTCCTGATAATGCAAAAGAAAGTGGCGAAACTTACACTGCTACTATTTCTGCAAAAGAAGGCAGTGAAAATGTGAAGGGAAGCACGACAGCTGATTTTACTGTTTATTCTTCTGACATTGGAACAGCTGAATTCTTTAATGGAACATCACGAATTGATTTGCCACAGAAATACTATACAGGTGAACAGGTTACTTTCACTGCCAAAGAATTAGGAACTCTGAAGATTAAAGATACAAATGGTACTTGGGTACCTGTAGATTCTAAAGATTATGAAATTGTATATGGTACTAATGTAAATGCTGACGTCAACGGAGTAAAAGCTGGTACACTTACCATCGTTGGTAAGAATAGTTATAAGGGAAGTTCCAAAACTATGACTTTCAGTATTGCCCCGGCAGCATTAAGTTCTGTTAAAACTGATGAATATGTAGAAATTTTAGATACTCAGGATCCAAAAGATTACAAAGATTCGCTTAATCTTGTTGTAAAGGCAAAAAGTGGTATAGGAAATTCTGTAAAAGAATTTACACTTACACCAAATGATTATACTGTAAAATATGAATTTGACAGTTCTAATAATATCACTCATAAGGTAAAAGCTACAGTTACAATTACTAATCCTAATTTCAAAGGTGATAGTAAGGTAGACAATTACGATGAATCTGAGTTAACAGCAATGGCTCTTAAAGATGAATATATCAAACTTAGAGAGACTAAATTTACATATACCGGACAGGAAATTAAACCTGATTTTGATGTTGTTATTGGCGGGAAAGTAATCAACCCAGATTATTATACAGTATCTTACACAAACAATATCTATGCTGGTACTGCAACATTAACTGTAACAGGAAATGGAAGCAAATACAGCAATAAGAAATCTGCTAAAGTCACATTTACAATTGATCCTGCAAAAACAGAAGATTTAGTTGGTGTTCTTCCATCCAAACAGTACAGAGGATATTCATTGGAAGTACCAGCTGATGAAATTTATGCTACATTAAACGGAAATGAAATTGATGTTGCTAAGAACTTCACTTTGACATATGGTGAAAACCTTAATATTGGAGAAGGTACAGTAACTCTGACTCCAAAGAATGGAAACTTTACTGGAACTAAGACATTTACATTTAAAATTGTTGGTGAACTTATTTACGATGGTAATCTTAAATTCTACGACAAAAATGGTGTAGAAATTGATGATCAGGATGATGTCTTTACATATGATGGAACAGAGCATACTTTTGCAAAAACAGTATTTGATACTGCAGATACAAAATACAGTGATAATGATAAATCTCTTACTAAAAAATTAGTAGAGGGTACTGATTATGAAATCAAGTATGTCGATAACATTTATGGTAAAGATAATGAAGGCGCTGTACTTGTTGTTGCAAAAGGTCAGTACGGCGGTGCATACAATGATCCGTATATGAGTATTGTTAATGGTGTTTATACTGATGCTGAAGGAAATAAGATTTCTAATGTTGTATATGCCGAAGCATTTTATATTGAACCACAGGAAGTTCGTGATTCTAACGTTACAGTATCAAACGGAACTTATGCTGGTGGACTTCCGGTTAAGCCAGAAGTAAAAGTTGTTGTAAAAGGTGTTACCTTAGTTGAAGGTAAAGATTATGATCTTAAATTCCGCAAGCATCAGGATCGTACTAAAGCAACTGCAGGAAAAACACTGGACGTTACGGTTGTACCAAAAAATGGTTATGTTTCATCCTATAACCGTGAACTGAGCTATAACTGGGGAATCGATAAATTTGATCTTGCTAATGCAGATGTAACTGTTAATGGTGACAAAGTTACTGTTAAATGCGGTAGAGTAGATGTAGAAACAACAGAATATACTGTAGAAAAGAAAGATGGCAAAGTTACTGTAACAGCTAACAAAGACAGCAAAAACTATACAGGTTCTAAGACTGTTAATGCTGTAACAGAAGACCAGAAACCAGGTACTCCAATGATCAGTAGCGTTAAAGTTGTTGGCAACAAAGCAACTGCAATCCTTTCCGGTGATTCCGAAG
>ERZ506964.410-NODE-410-length-24557-cov-9.930781_pt1 | contig 24557 bp, 19 predicted proteins | sample MGYA00512893_ERZ506964 | MGnify/ENA metagenome assembly ERZ506964 | reverse complement strand
ATCAGTGATTATGGCGATGGTAATGGTACTGGCAATGAGCGTACCGACATTCGCAACAGGAACTGCTCCTAGTGATGCAGACAAAGCAACTATTACAGTAACAGGAATTGAAAATGGTGCAACAGTAAAGGCATATCGTATTGTAGAACCATTGTATAACGATAATGGATTGTATGGATATCAGGTTGTATCCCCGTATATCATTGCAGATCATACCAATTTTGTTCCAACGTTTGATGAAATTACAACAATTGCTGCTCAGGTTAGCGGTACACCTTATAGTTTGAACGGAAATTTTGCAAATGGATATTCAGCAACAGTTCCAGCAGGTGAGTATATTGTTATCATTGAAAGCACAAATTATACATACAATCCTGTTGTAGTAAGTGCAGCATATTCAAATGCAAATAATAAGGCATCCCTTGCTAATGGTACAATAAGTGCAACAGCAAAATGGACACTTGAAGATGGAAAATCAGCAGCTAAATCATCTAAAGTCGAAATTAATAAAACGGTTTCACAGCCAGATGCAGCAGTAGGTGATAAAGTTGATTATAAGATTACGGGTACAATCCCATCCTATGGTCCACAGTTCGTAGATCCTGTTTATAAAATTACAGATGAAATTAAAAATGCAAAATATGCAAGTGATATCACAGTGACAATTGGTGGTAAACCAGCAGTAAAAGGTACAGATTATACTATTACTGGTGGAACAGAAAGTGACGATAAATTTGAAATTGTCTTCAGCAATGTTGGTAGCTACTACAATAAAACTGAAGCTGATAGGGCCGTTGTGGTTACTTATAAAGCAGAAATTTTAGCAAGCGCAAAATCTACAGATCCGGCAACCAATAAAGCAAAACTGGAGTATAGCAATAAACCAGGAGAAACAGATAATGCTAAAGAGAAGGAAACATATACATATACTTTTGAATTAGATGACGAATTTACAAAAGTAGACGAGAATGGAAATCCTTTAGCAGATTGTACATTTACATTAACTAATAAGAAAACTAACAAGGTATACCACTGTACGACAAAAGTTGAGGATGGAAAAGCAAAAATTCATTTTGAAGGATTAGATGCTGGAGAATATGAATTAGTAGAGACTATTGCAAAAGATGGATACAGTATTAATAATACGAAGTACAGTGTAGAGATTATTCCAGAATACAATACAGATGGAACATTAATAGATAAAACTATTAAAATTGATGGTGTAGCAGATACTAAGGTAGAAGTTCAGAACACTAAGATTACCGCTCTGCCATCCACCGGTGGTATCGGTACAACAATCTTCACAATCGGCGGTTGCGCTATCATGATCGTAGCAGCTGGTCTGTTCTTCGCAACAAGAAGAAAAACTCAGAAATAATTAATCATAAGGAACCCCGTACACTCTCAGGAGAAACGGAAGAACCCATGAAAACGGGGCGGCTCGCCCGCCCCGTTTTTGATAAAAAAGCATGACACGACAGCATACAGATATAGCATTAGAGTTGAAACAAGATACAACAGTAAGGAGAGCCCGGATGAAGAAAAAATTATCAATTGTATTAGCAGGAATTTTGTTTTTAGCCGGTTTGTCCTTGTTGCTGTATCCGCTGGTGGCAAACCAGTGGAATAACTACAGACAGAGCCGACTGATCTCGGAATATGAATCTGTAGTAAAAGACGAATCAAGGAAAGGAACCATTAATTATGAAAAGGAATGGGAGCGGGCCGATGCGTATAACCAGTCTCTTCTCCCAAGCATCCTTCCCGATTCTTTCGCAATCGCAGCAGCATCCGATAAGCCCGGTGAGGAATATATGTCCTGTCTGAACATCCTGACAGATGAGATGATGGGATATGTGGAAGTGCCGAAGATCAATATCAAGATCCCGATCTTCCACACCACTTCGGAAGAAGTGCTTAGTAAAGGAGCCGGTCATCTGGAAGGAAGTTCCCTTCCGGTAGGTGGAGAGAATACCCATTCGGTAATCTCTGCACACCGTGGTCTTCCAAGTGCCAGTCTTTTCACAGACCTGGATCAGCTGGAAGACGGAGATCATTTCCTGATTCGTGTACTGGATCAGACACTCTGCTACGAAGTGGATCAGATCCATATCGTGGAACCGGAGAATACCAGTGATCTGGCAGTGGAGCCGGGACAGGATCTGGTAACTCTTCTGACCTGTACTCCATATGGGGTCAACACGAAACGTCTTCTGGTAAGAGGGCATCGCGTACCGTATGAGGAAGAGACGATCGAGAAGGAAGAGAAAGAATCTCCGATGAGTCTCTATACCAACTATCTGTTATGGGTAGTGGTAGGGCTTGCAGTAACCGCAGTGCTGATCATATTCTTATGGCAGTACGACAAACGGTATAAGAGAAAAAGGAAAGAAAAACAGGCAGCAGCAGGTGGGGCACCAAAAGATGTCTCTGACCGGAAAGAGGAAGAGAGATGAGAAGAAAATTATCGGGAATTCTCTTTGGTCTGCTGTTTCTGGTAGGATTTGGGATCCTTGCCTACCCCACGGTATCCAATCAGTGGAATACGTACCGGCAGAGCAGACTGATCAGTAATTATGAACAGGCGGTCAGCGATATGCAGCCGGAGGATTACACGAAAGTGTGGGAAGCGGCGAGAGAGTTCGACAGTACTCTGGTACAGAATAATATATATGGTGATGCGTTCAGCAGTGATGATGTGGACATGAAGGACACAGACTACTGGAAGGTTCTGAATGTGGCAGGTGATGGCGTGATGGGGTATCTCTCCATCCCGAAGATCAATATCAAGCTTGCCATCTACCACGGAACCGCGGAGGATGTTTTACAGACGGGGATCGGTCATATGAACGGCACATCCCTTCCCATCGGCGGAGAGAGTACCCACAGTGTACTTGCCGCTCACAGAGGTCTTCCGGCAGCCAGATTATTTACGGATATCGACCAGTTGAAGCAGGGGGATATGTTTTATATCCATGTACTGGATGAGACGATGGCGTATCAGGTAGACCAGATTCTGGATATGGTAGATAAAGATGATCATGAGACACTGGAGGAGGCACTGCAGATCCAGGAGGGGAAAGACCAGGTGACATTATTTACCTGTACCCCATATGGTGTAAACTCCCACCGATTGCTGGTTCGGGGAACCAGAGTTCCTTATGAAAGCGAAGAGGAAGTGGAAAATACACCGGTGGACAGCATGTTACGTGCCATCCAGAATTATTATATGTTATACTTAATCTTAGGATTAGCAGTGACATTGCTTGTGATACTGATCATGAAGTTCCTGTTTGACCGGAAGAATAAGAAACGCTCCGGTAAGACGGATGATATGTCGAAGGAGGGATAGAGGTGACTATGAAAAAGAGAATAAAAACCGCAGGGGCGCTGACCCTTGCAGCAATAACTGTTTTATCAGCAGCCGGTTTATCCAGTGTATATGGTGCTCTTGGAGTAGAGACAGATAGAAAATGTTCTCTTACATTTACATTGGACGGCACGGAGTTCGATGAGCTTCGTGACCTGGAGATTCCGGTGGATGTGTACAAGGTAGCGGACATTACAGAAGAAGCAGTGTATGATACTGCAAAGTATACGGATTTTGCTGGTCTGGGACTGGAAAATGTGAGCAGTACTACCATCGCAGAGGAATGGGCACAGATGGCAGAGGATGCCATGAAGATCGTAGAGGATAAGAAAATTGCACCAACCGCAGATGTAAAAGTTACCAAACCGGCAGGTGCAGCGGAATCTACCGGTGTGATCAACAATCTGGAGACCGGTATGTATCTGGTACAGGCCGAAACCGTGCAGACCAGTGAGTACACCTATGATTTTACCCCGTACCTGGTATCTCTTCCGAATAACTATTATTCCAAAGAGAACCCGGACGATACCTGGGTATATGATGTGACAACCGGTATGAAGCCACAGCAGACACAGCGTTACGGAGATCTGGAGATCGTCAAGGATCTGACAGAGTACAATGCTTCTCTTAAGGATGCACTCTTCGTCTTCCAGGTAGAAGGAACCAGAAACGGTGAGCAGGTCTACAGCGATGTAGTTTCTATTAAGTTCAACCAGGCAGGTGAAAAATCAGTTCTGGTGAAACATCTTCCGGCAGGAACACAGGTTACTGTAAAAGAAGTATACGCAGGCGGAAGCTACAAAAATACATCCGGTGACACCCAGACAGCAACGATCGTTGCCGAGGGAGAAGACAACAGTCCGGTAAGCGTAAGCTTTACCAATACATATGATGGTCGCCTGGTTCCGGGAACCGGTATCGTGAACCATTTTGAGAATAAGGACGGCGAGTGGAGCTGGGAACAGCAGACAGATGAACCCGCCATTGCCAATTAGGGAAAGGGGTGCAGGATATGAGAAAATTAAGTAAAAAAAGTCTTTGCCTTGCAGCCGCAGCCCTGACACTGACAGCGGGGATCAGCGCAGGAACAGCGATGGCGTATTTTACCACGTATGCGGAGGCTTCCGGTAATGTAACCCTGAATATGGGATTTACGGAGACAAAGCCTACAGAGGAATTCAGTAACTGGACCAAACATGTGACTGTGAAGAATACCGGTGATTTTGCTTGTTTTGTCCGTGTGAAAGCGCTGGCAGGAGAAAAATATCAGGATGGCCTGCAGTACAGTGATTCCGATGGAAAGTGGACACCGGGAGAGGAAGGCTATTATTATTACAGTGAGCCGGTCGCTCCGGGAGAGAGCAGTTCGGTTCTGGATATTAAGATCGACAGCAAGGATACAAAAGACAGTTTTAATGTAGTCGTCGTTCAGGAATCCACAAAGGTTTTATATAATGAAAAGAACGAACCGTACGCAGACTGGACACAGATCGCTGATACCAGCGAGACAGCCGGAGAATAGGAGGGTGAGAGATGAGTAAGAAAAAGAGAATGCCCCTTGGGGGACTGACCGTGGCTCTTCTTTCCGCTTCTGTGGTATTGCTGGCAGGAAGTACGGTGGGAAGTGCCAGAGCGGCATTGACCTATTACAGTGAGAACTATGGCGCACAGGTAGAGGTTTCCAATATCGGTGTCAGCCTGGTGGAAAATGACAAGGTGATCAGCAAGAGAGATTACGCATCCAACGGAAAATGGGATGAGGCAACAGGTGATCTGCTGACAGGTCTGAAAGAAGAAAAGATCGTACCGGGAAAACAGTACGAGGAAGCGATCAAGGTGACAAACAGTGGTTCCATCGACAGTTATGTCCGTGTGATCCTGAAGAAGAGCTGGACGAATAAAGAGGGTGTGAAAGATACCACTCTTTCCCCGGACCTGATCGATCTGAATCTGAAAGAGGGAAGTGGCTGGGTGATCGATAAGAATGCATCTACAAAAGAGAGAACCATTCTTTATTACACCGGTATTCTTCCGGCAGGTAAAAGCACACCGGCACTCAGTGATACGCTGACCATCGATGGCAGCATCGCTACCAAGGTAAAACAGGATGTCACAGAAAAAGACGGTTATAAAACCATCACCACAACCTATGCCTATGATGGTTATAATTTCCAGCTTGAAGCCGAAGCAGATGCAGTACAGACGCACAACGCACAGGATGCCATCAAGAGTGCCTGGGGTGTGGATGTAGACGTAGACGGCAATGGCAATATCAGCTTACGATAGGAGGGTGCAGAATATGAAAAAAAGAATTTTGTGCCTTGCCATGGCAGCGATCATGGCCGTAGGCATACATACAACAGCATTTGCAGAGACCCTGCAGGGTGGTTCTGACTGGAAGGTAGAATTCAACGGCTCCAAGATGAGCAGTAATTTTACTTCCGCAGACATGAAGAAAGATATTTTCCAGTTACAGCCGGGAGATACCATGGAACTTCAGGTAGGACTGAAGAACACCAGCGAGAAAGATGCAGACTGGTATATGACCAACGAAGTATTAAAATCTCTGGAAGACAGCCAGAGCATCGCAGAAGGCGGCGCATATGGTTACAAGCTGACTTATGTGGGACCGGATAAGAAGGAAACCGTATTATATGACAGCGAAACCGTAGGCGGCGAGGATGCCCAGAAGGGTGAAGGTCTTCACCAGGCTACCGATGCACTGGAGAAGTATCTGTATCTGGATCGTCTCTCCAAAGGCGATGTAGCTTCTGTCCATCTGACAGTAAAGCTGGACGGTGAGACACAGGGTAATGATTATCAGGATACACTGGCAAGCCTCCAGATGAGCTTCGCAGCCGATCCGGTGACGGTAACAACCGTGACGAAGAAGGGCGAAGACAAAGTTGTCAATAAGACAGTAACCAGGACAGTGCAGACACCGACAAAGAATGTTGTAAGATCCCCGAAAACGGGTGATACCACTCAGATCCTTGCCATCAGTGCGGTAGCGCTGGCAAGCGGTGTGATCCTTCTGATCCTGGCAGTGGTACTGATCAAGAAGCGAAAAGAGGAGAAAGGAGAGGGTCAGAGATGAAAAAAATGTATAAGATAGCCACAGTTCTTCTGGCCTTTTGTTTTCTGCTTGGATCGGTTCCTATGAGTGTTAAGGCAGAGGATTATAAGTATCAGGTAACGATATTCAGCGGTAAGCAGGGATCCTTTTCCGGAACTGCAGGTCTGGTAGTAAAGGGAGCAGACTACAGTGTTTCCAATACTGCAGATGCTATCGTGATCAAAGATCTGAATCCCGGAGATACCGTAAGTTTTGAAGCAAGATCCGGTGCAGTAGCGCTGGATAAGGACAGCAAGTATTATGTGCAGGGTATTCGTATCAGTGGACGTGATAATAATGCTGCAGTAGAGAATTCTTCTTTTGAAGTGACCGGAGACCAGGAATACGTAGTAGCATACGGAATCAAAGGCGATCAGGTAGCTTACACCATCAATTATCAGGATGCTAACGGCAACAAGCTGGCAGACAGCCAGACCTTCTATGGTAATGTAGGTGACAAACCGGTGGTTGCATATACCTATATCGATGGTTACACACCGGAGTACAGAAACCTGACCAAGACCTTATCTGCCAATGCAGCAGAGAACGTATTTACCTTTAATTATCTGCCATATGAGACTGTAACCGTGACAACACCGGGACAGACCATCACCAACACCACCGAGCAGACAGTTACCGTACCGGGAGGTACAACAACTACAACCGGTGGTACTACCGGAACAACCGGTGGAACTACAGGCACAACTGGTGGAACTACAGGAACAACCGGTGGCACAGGAACCAATGCCAATGGCGGTAACGCAGCAGGCACAACCACCGGAAACGGTGATGCACAGGGCACAGATGCCACAGGTGGAACCGGCAATGGCGGACCTGGCAATGTAACAGATAGTCAGGGAACAGAAGGCACAGAAAACGGCGGAACCACCCAGGATGCACAGGGTAACGAAGACACCACCACCATCGGTGATGAAGAGACACCAAAAGCAGACCAGGATCTGAAAGATCTGGACGATGAGGATGTACCGAAGAGTGACAAAGACCTGGATGGAAACAAGAAAGTAAAGAAGAGCCTTCCTCTGGTAGCCGGCGTTGGTATCGGCGTAGCAGCACTTGCAGCACTTGCAGCAGGTATTGTGATCGTCAGAAAACGTGTACACAGATAATCAGACAGTGGAAAGAACAGTGAGACTGCTGTATGGAGTTAAAACAAAACTCCATACAGCATTTTTTTGTTGTCTATGCAAATTAAAGTCGCGAAGGGTATTCTATTTTGTATAAAACAACATATAAAGAAGATTTGCTTTCTTTCACGTAATGTATTATAATATACATATGTGTCTCACGGAAGGAACGAAAATCATATTTTCCGTGAAAGTGTAATACAACTCAGGGAAGTGGTTGTTTCAGGAGGCTGTAAACAGAAGTATGCAAACATGTGGAACGTATATGAAGAACAAAAAATTGAAGAACCAACAGGTTTTGTATGTAAAAATGTTCGGTGATTTTTCCCTGAAATATCAGGGGAGATCTTTGATCGCAAAGAAGAAAAAAGAGACGCAGTTTGCACTGGTATTGCAGTTGATTTTCCATAGCGGAGAAGAGGGGATCGGCCGGGAACATCTGGAGAAGGTTTTGTTTGGTGAACGGACATTGGACGATGCGAACCATGCGATCCACAGCCTGATTTATAATATCAGAAAGAAGCTGGAGCAGACAGGGCTTCCGAAAGGAAAATATATTATTTCCAGAAGAGGAAGATTTTACTGGGACAAAGAGATTCCGTTTGAAGAGGATGCGCATGTGTTTGAAGAGTACTGCAGCAGAGCATGCAGGGCAGGAGACTGGGAGGAACGGATTGAGCTGTGCTGGAAAGCTGCCTCGCTGTATAAAGGTGCCTTTCTTAAGGACTCTGAGCAGGAAGGCTGGGTAAAAGAGGAACGGGAGCGTTACCATACTATGTTCCTGAAGCTGATAGAATATATGGCAGAGCTTCTGCGGAAAAAGAAGGCATATATTCAGCTGGAGAAGCTGGGCCGGCATGTATCGAAAGCAGCGCCATATGAAGAAGGGGAACTGCTGGTGATCGAGGCACTGACCGGTATGGGAAGAACGGAACAGATAGAGAGTCTGTATGTGGAAACCATGGAAAAGTATCGTCAGGTCTATATGGAAGAAGAACTGTGCAAATTAAAGGATTTCCGGAGAAAAATCGAAGAACAGCTTGACCATCCGTATGATATACTGGATAATATACAGGAGAATATGACAGAACAGCTGGAAAAGGTACAGGAGCCATATCAGTGTAACTGGATGGTGTTCCGGGAGATTTATCATATGGTTGCACGTATGATAGAGCGAAGCGGTCAACAGGTGCAGCTGATGTTATGTACATTAACGGATATGGAGGAACATCCCATCAGATCCGATGAATGTGCAGAGGTACTGTCACGGTATATATGGGAAAGTATCTGCAGAAGTATTCGTGCGGGAGACGTAGTTACCCGTTACGGGAAGGGACAGTATCTGGTGCTTCTGATCAATACAAAACCGGAGGATTGTCAGGAGATCCAGAAACGCATCGATGCACAGTTCCGGAAGAAAGATACCGTGTATGAGATCCGGTACAGCGTGAAGTCTGTCAGAAGTCTGAATAATGCAAAGGATGATCAGGGCCTGTCATAAGGTGTTTTTCGGGCAGGCATCGGTTCTGGTACAGGATATGGGAAAAAAGAAGAAAGAAAAAAGAGGGGCACTGGCAGGATGTGCCCGGGTCTGTAAGATATTCGGAACGGTCTGTCTGGTGGCAGTGATTCTTGTATGTCTGCCATTAACCCTTCCGCGGGTCTTCGGGTATGAGATCTATACAGTCATCAGTGGAAGTATGGAGCCGGCGATACCGGTGGGAAGTCTGGTCTATGTACAGCCTGGAGCACCGGAGGATGCCGAGACAGATGATGTGATCGCATTCCACAGTTCTATGGATACGGGAGCAATCATCACACACAGGGTTATCAAAAATGATATAGTAACCGGTCAGATCCACACCAAGGGTGATGCAAATGAAAAAGAGGATCTGTATCCGGTGGGCTATGATTATTACATGGGAAAGGTAGTGTATTCTGTTCCTGTGCTGGGACGGGTACTTGCATTTTTCGTGACATTTCATGGTAAGATCGCAGCGGGAAGTCTGATTGGACTTGCGATTCTGTTACAGATCATCGGTGGAATGCTGGAATCTGCGAATGAGAAGAAACAGGCAAAAATATCGCAGAAATAGCTTTGCGATATTAGCAGAAAATAGTATAATAACAGTAGCTGTGAAAGATGAGACAGTTACTGAGAAATGAAGGTAACCGGGGCAGTAGCCTGCAGTTACCTTCTGTGTTATAGAAAGAAGGATAGGTACGATGGGATTTAAAAAAGTTGATGTAAAAACACTCGATATGAAACCTTTTGAGAAGATCGGTTCCGAATGGATGCTGATCTCCGCAGAAAAAGACGGCAAAGCCAATACAATGACCGCTTCCTGGGGCGGCATCGGCGTTCTGTGGGGCAAGAATGTGGCAACAGTATATATCCGCCCGCAGCGTCACACTAAAGAATTCGTAGATGCAGGTGATACATTTACCATCAGTTTCTTCGGTGGCGAGCACATGAAAGAGCTGGGCTACCTCGGCAAAGTCTCCGGCAAAGATGTCCCGGACAAGATCGAACAGTCCGGTCTGCATCTGACAGAAGTAGACGGTCAGCCGGGATTCGAAGAGGCTACACAGGTGCTGTTATGCAGAAAGCTTTACCATGACGAGATCAAACCGGAAAACTTCTATGAACCGGAAGAAGATGAAAGATGGTATCCGGAAAAAGATTATCATACCATGTACATCGCTGAGATCCGGGAGTGCTGGGTGAGAGAGTAAAGCAGAAAGTACAAAAGAAGAGTCGGAATCCTGAAAGGTAAGACAGGTTTCCGACTTTTTTGCATGGAAGGTGAGGCAGGATTGGCTGTTTCTGGTTGCAGAAGTAAGGAAAAGAGACATATAATAGATGTTGCAGGGTAACTACTATTCAGTTGCCACTGTCCCGTGAGGTGTTTTGACATGAATATGTCAAAATCCCGAGACATACAAGCCAAAATGCCATCACCGAAGGTTTAAATGCATTTTGGCTCGTAACTGTGAAGGTACTGAACAGTTACGTTGCAGGAAAGGTTTACATGCAGAAAAAGGAGACAATCGTATGCTGAATATTTTTTATGGTGATATGAAAGAAGCTGTGTATAATACGGCAGCTTATTTTAAATATGATTACGAGGACAGCTGGATCATAGATCCGTTTGTGAAAGAAATGATTCAGGATGTCGATCGGTCGACGGTCTTAGACAGTGGAGTCATCGACAGTCCGGTCCTTGGGAAGATACCACCAACCGGGCTATCCGGTGGAGTGAAAACATTGATTCTTGTTAAATTTGAAAAAGATAAGATCTTTAATGCTTCGACATGCGGTGACAATTGTGCAAAATGGTTGTTGAAAATTGCTGCATCGGAGGATCGCACAATTAATCTGCATCATTTGATGGAATTTGGGGAAGAACCATTTCAGATCCGTATCCTGAATACGGATCAGGTGGTGTGTTCCATGAGAGAACTGATATCAATAGCCGGTGAATTTGTCTGACAGGAGATAGGGAGAATGAAGGGAAAACATAAAATTGTTGTTTCAACCAAACGCTTAAAATATGAGTTTGAACTGCACCGCAATCTGACTATCATTCGTGGAGACAGTGCAACCGGAAAAACCACGCTGGTAGATATGATTCGGGATCATATCAATAACCCGTCTGGCACACCGGTGGAGCTGGTTTGTGATAAGACATGCTATGTGCTGGAGGGAAACTTATGGAAAGCACAGTTATCGGAGATTTCAGATGGTATCGTATTCATAGATGAAGGAAATGAATTTATCAAAACAGAAGAGTTCGCGGGAACGATTCAGAAAACAGATAATTATTATGTAATTGTAACAAGGGAATCTTTACCTGCACTGCCATACAGTGCAGAGGAAATTTATGGTATCCGAACATCTGGAAAATATGGGACGTTGAAACAGAGTTATCATGAGTTTTACAGAATATATGGAACAGATACCTGTACTAACCCGGTAAAACCGGAGATGGTTCTCACAGAGGACAGTAATTCGGGTTATCAGTTTTTTTCTCACATATGCCAGGCGAATGGGTTGAAATGCGAGTCTATGAATGGAAAATCGAATGTTTTCCACTATATCAATGAACATAAAGATCAGAAAATCCTTGTAATAGCAGACGGTGCGGCGTTCGGCTCGGAAATTGACAGAGTATTGAAACTGATCCGGGAAAATGAAACAGCAGCTCTGTATCTGCCGGAATCCTTTGAATGGTTGATTTTAAAGTCTGGGATATTGAAAAATAATCAGATAGATCAGATATTGGATGAGCCGGCAGAATATATAGAAAGCAGAGATTATTTCAGTTGGGAACGGTTTTTCACATCTGTGTTAATTGAGAACACCAGGGATACTTATTTGGCGTATGCAAAAAAGAAACTGAACGCAGCGTATCTTGGTGGAACGGTAGAGGAGGCAATTCTTAGACAGATGGAAAAGATAGAATTGGGGTGGAAGAAAGAGATACAGGAAAATAAAGAAGAAAAAGAATTGTAAAATGTTTTGATGGTATATATAATGGTATGGCAAAGAAATTTGTGAAATGTCAGGTGTTTTGGAAAAGGATATCTGTGAGTTGAAAAAAATGTTTATGTAATTTCATTTAAGTGGTCAAATAATTATTATTTGATCATTTAAATGAAATTATATTTACTGTTTAAATGATTATGAAATTAAAGAATGCATTGACAAAATAAATTAGGAATAGTATTATTAAAAATAAACAAAATAATAATAAAATATCAGAAAAAATATGCAGATTCAATAAAGGAGAGGAATGAATAAAGATAGGAATGAGTATCTGGCGCATGTGGATTGGTCAAGTGGAAGGCGCCAATCTATGAAAGAGCATTCGGATAATGTTGCGTTTCTGGCGAGTGAGATGTGTATGCTTCCGGAACTTCGCGATTTTGCTTGGATGGTCGGGAAACTGCATGATGCAGGAAAATTAGGTTCGGAGAATCAGCAGGACTTTGAAAATATTCTGTTGCATGGGGACGGAGTACATAGAAATGATTTGGATCATTCTACCGCAGGTGGATGGATTGGTGAAGATTTAATAGAAAAAATGATAGAGGATCCGAGAGTATATAAGGCAGTGGCAGAATTACTCAGCAATGCAATCTATTTTCATCATGGGATTGGTGATTGTATTAGTTTGAAAACTGGAGAACTGGTTACCGAACAGCGAAGAAGAAAAGAGATTGCTTATGAAGAAATAGACCAGCATTTTTTTCAGATTTACGACAGAAAAGTTCTGGAAGAAAAATGTGTTGATCTGCGAAAAGCATATTTGCAGATTGACAAAAAGATAGATTCTTTTAAAAGAAAATATAATATGCCGAAGAATAACTGCGGAACTCCTTATTTCTACATGGGAATGTACCTGAGAGTGTTGTTGTCTCTTTTAATTGATGCAGATTGGACCGATACGGCTTGCTTCTTTCAGAATGAACCGCTGAAAACCAGAATACCAAGTGAAGAGATGTGGAGAATATGGGAGAAGACAACTCTGTACTTTGAAAATTATCTGGCAGCAGAAGTAGAGGGAAATCCAGATAATGGCAGTGTATTAAATCAGATTCGGCAGAAAATATCAGAAACATGCCGGGATGCTGCAAAGACAGAAGAAAATCTGTATCGCCTGACGGTTCCTACCGGTGCAGGAAAGACGCTGAGCAGTCTGCGATTTGCGTTGCATCATGCAAAAGAGAAAAAGAAGCAGCATATTTTTTATGTAGCTCCGTTTAATGCGATTCTGGAACAGAACGCTGAGGAGATTCGAAAAGCGACAGGAAATCCGGAAATCGTTCTGGAACATCATTGCAACGTGGTCTGCGAAGAGGGGGAAGAAGAAAAATATCGAAGTCTGACAGAAACATGGGATGTACCGATCATCGTAACAACGGCGGTACAGATGTTGAACACGTTATTTTCGGATAAGAAAAGCAGTATCCGCAGAATGCATACGCTGTGTAATAGTATTATTATTTTTGATGAGGTGCAGGCCATTCCAGTTCGGTGTATGGAACTGTTTCATCTGGCGGTCAATTTCCTTTCCAAGTTTTGTAATACGACCATTATTTTATGCTCAGCTACGCAGCCATCTCTGGCAAAACTTCAGGAAAATAATATTTGTCCGTGCAAAGAAATGGTTGATCATATGGAAATGTGTCAGGAACAATTCCGCAGGACAAACATTATAGACGGTACAAAGTTACAGGACAGAGCAATGACGATTGAGGATCTGGCGGATTTTGCCTGGCAGAACACAGAGCAGTATCACAGTACATTATGTATTGTGAATACAACGGCAGCAGCATTTCAGCTCTTTCAGGAACTGAAAAGAAATTGTACGGAAGATTATAATATATATCATCTGAGTAACAATATGTGTCCACAGCATAAACTGGATACGCTGGAACAGATCAGAAAAGGATTAAAGGATCGACAAAGGAAAATAATCTGTGTCAGCACGCAGTTGGTGGAGGCAGGAGTGAATTTTTCTTTTGGATGTGTGATACGGTCAAAAGCAGGGTTGGATAATGTGATTCAGGCAGCAGGACGGTGTAATCGCCACAAAGAATTTGATCAATTGGGAGTCGTCTATATCGTCAACATAAGTAAGGACGTAGAAAAACTCGATAAACTTTATGAGATCGCTGCCGCACAACAGGCATTACAGAAAACGTTGGATGATTTTGCCGCGAATCCGGAATATTTTCATCAATGTCTGGATTCGGAACAGGCGGTCACAGAGTATTATAGGAACTATCAGGATCAGATAAGGCCGAATGAAACAAAGTTTCCAGTGCCCGAGTACGATACCACACTGGTGGAATTACTAGGGAAAAATAAAACCGGAACCAGTCAGTATTGCCGCACACATGGAATGAAGAAAAGTGAAACACGGATTCCGCAGGCATTTGCTACCGCAGGAAAAATATTTGAAGTGATAGAGGATAATCATAAAGTCAACGTTGTGGTTCCGTATTGTGAAGAAGCCAGAGAACTGGTAGAAGAATTAGTTGCCTGTGAAAATTCAGACGGGTCAAAAATAATAAGAAAATTGCAGCGGTACACGGTAGGAATCACCATACAAAGAAAGGAAAACCTGAGTAATGCGATTCATGAATATTATGATGGAAAAATTTTTATGTTGGCGGATGGATATTATGATAGTGAAGTTGGAGTTGTGGATGAACCCATAATGCAAACATTGTTATTTTAGAAATGAGGTGATCTTTTGAAAAAATACAGAAATACGATTGAATTCGAGGTATATGGTTCGTATGCATTGTTTTCCAATCCGGTCATGCGTGTGGGAGGAGAAAAAACAAGTTATCATATTCCTACATATGAAGCACTGAAGGGAATTGTGGAGAGCATTTACTGGAAACCGACGATCATGTGGATCATAGATGGAGTTAGGGTGATGAATCCTATTCAGACAGAAACCAAGGGGATTCGACCGATATCCTACAATGGTGGTAATGAACTGGCATATTATACCTATCTGAAAGATGTGAGGTATCAGGTAAGGGCACACTTTGAACAGAACAGGAATCATCCGGAACTGTACAAAGACTGGAATGAGAACAAACACCATAATATTGCAAAACGTATGGTGCAGCGTGGAGGACGAAGAGATATTTTCCTTGGGACAAGAGAATGCCAGGCATTTGTGGAACCATGTGAATTCGGGCAGGGAGAAAGTGCTTATGATTCGATGCCTGGAGAAGTGGATTATGATTTTATGTATCACGGAATTACCTATGCGGATGAAGCGATACTGGAAGAAGATAAAAATAAAATGACAGTTCGTTTCTGGAGACCGGTGATGCAAAAAGGCGGAATCATTGAATTTGTTCGACCGGAAGAATGTACACAAAAACGATATATCCGAGATATGGAACGGAAAGTTTTTGGAAAGAACAAAAACTTTATCGGTCTGGAGGAATTTACAGATGAGGAGGTGGGTGAATGAGTTATGTAAATGAACTGCTTCAGATCTATGACCGAAATCAGGATAAAATTGGCGTGATAGAATATCGGGGAGATACTCCTTATACGTTATTACCACCTTTTCATACAACGGTTACTGCACAGATTACCGTAACGATTGACCAGAATGGAACATTTATGCGTGCGGAAAGAGTGGAAGCCAATGATAAACTGACGATTATTCCGGTCAGTGAAAAGTCAGGGAGCCGTACCGCAGGAAAAGAGCCTCATCCGCTGTGTGATAATCTTCGATATCTGGCAGGTGACTATCCGGAATATTATAAGGATGATGGAAGCTGTTTTTCGCTGTATATCGAGCAGTTACAGAAGTGGGAGCAATCGGGATTCTGTCATGAAAAAGTAAAGGCAATTTATCAATATTTAAAGAAAAAAACATTGCTTCATGATCTGGTTTGTGCGGAGGTTATCCGGTTAGATGAAAAGAATCAGATAGATGAAAAAGAGAAAATCCAGACGATCCCGCAGCCTAAGGCATTTGTCCGTTTTATTATTCGGTCAGCAATGATACAGCCAGATGACAATTGTCCGGATGAGTGTTGGAAAGATCGTACTTTACAGGAAAGTTATATTGCATATACCAGAGAGCAGCAAAAAGAAAAAGGATTGTGTTATCTGACAGGCAGCAGAGAAACGATTTCTTATTTGCATCCCAAAAAGATCAGAAATGAGGGAGATGGTGCAAAACTGATTTCTGCAAATGACAGTCAGAATTTTACATATCGCGGCAGATTTTCCAATAAGGAGGAAGCCTTTGCAGTGGGTAGTGAAACGTCCCAGAAGATGCATAACACATTAAAATGGCTGATTCGAAAACAGGGAACATTTTTTCATACGCTGACATTGGTAACCTGGGAATCAGAATCTCTCAGGATGCCCGCCTGGGAAAAGGATACAGATATTATTGGAGAAGAATATGAGAGTAGTCTGAGTTCCTGGGATGACGAAGAGGAGATAGAAATTGATGAAAATCCGATATCAGCCCGGGAATTTTACCAGGCATTGAGGGGGTATGGGAAACGGGTAAATCAGACATCGATGATGTACCTGCTGGGTTTCGATGCAGCGACTCCGGGGAGACTTGCCATGGTCGAAGATAAGGCATTGAACGCTTCACAATATTTGGAAAATATAAAAAAATGGCATGAAGAATGTGGCTGGTTACATAAGAAAGAGGGAAAAAAAGATTCATTTTACGGAATGGTTGGAGTGCGGGATATTGCAAATATTTTGTACGGAACAGAAAATAAAGGAGCACTTGAAATTATAGATGAAAATGGGAAAAAGCTTTACGCAGAGGTTGCAAGAAGGCTGTTGCCGTGTATTTGGAATGGACAACATATCCCGTACGATTATGTACAAAAAGCGGTAGATAAGGCATCGATGCCGTTGTGTTATAAGGAAAGAAAAAACTGGGAACGGGCATTGACTCTGGCTTGTTCCATGGTAAAAAAGCAACGAAAAGAAAAAAATAAGGAGGAATGGAGCGTGGCACTTGACAGACAGGAAAATGGCAGAGATTATCTGTATGGCAGATTGCTGGCTGTGGCAGACAGAATCGAATACAGTACATATGATGAAAAGGATAATGGAAGAATAACGAATGCGAAAAGATATATGAGTACATTCAGTCAGAGACCATTTGACACATGGCTGGTGATTGAGCAGAATATTCAACCGTATTTGGACAAGTTGAAACGAGATAAGATTAAACAGTATTATTACTATCAAAAAGAATTGGATGAGATATTGAATTTGTTTGAGGTAGACACGTTCAGAAAAAATGAAAGACTGAATGGTTTATATCTGCTCGGGTTCCATAGTGAATCATACGAAATGAGAAAGAAAAAACAGAACACAGAAAATAAAGATGAGGAGGAATAAACGATGAGTGAACTGAAAGGGAAAATTGATTTTACGTTATTTATCAGTGCATGGAATGCCAATCCAAACGGAGATCCGCTGAATGGAAACCGTCCGAGAATCAATCTGGATGGACATGGAGAAATTTCAGATGTTTGTATCAAAAGAAAAATAAGAAACCGCTTACAGGATCTGGGACAGAAAATCTTTGTTCAGTCCGATGATCGGTCAGATGATGGATATACCAGTCTGAAAGATCGTGCAGATGGATGCAAAGAATTGAAAGAACAGATGGATAATAAGAAAAATGCGAACCGGGAAACCTGTGCCGCAATTGCATGTAAAGAATGGATGGATGTGCGGGCATTTGGTCAGGTGTTTGCGTTTAAGGGAATTCCGGTTTCTTTTGGTGTGCGAGGACCGGTTTCGATTCATCAGGCAGTAAGTCTGTCTCCGATTGATATTATCAGTATGCAGATAACGAAAAGTGTCAACAGCGAATCTGGAAAAGACAGTAAAGCATCGGATACGATGGGAATGAAGCATCGGGTTGGCTTCGCTGTGTATAAAGTGATGGGAAGCGTCAATGTACAGCTCGCAGAAAAAACAGGATTTACACAGGAAGATGCAGAAGTATTAAAAGAAGCACTGAAAACATTATTTGAAAACGATGCGTCCTCTGCAAGACCGGAGGGAAGTATGGAAGTATGCAAAATGTACTGGTGGCAGCATGATGAGAAGACACCGGCAACTTCCAGCGGAAAGATTCAGAGAGGATTTGACATTAAAGAAAAAGTGGAACATCCAACGAAGTTCAGCGATTATGAGATTACATGGAAAGTAGAGGGCTGTAAAGAACCGGAGGTAATCTGAGGTGTATAGGGAAGAAGATTTTCTGCAGCTATCTGGTATCCAGCATTTTGTTTTTTGCAGAAGGCAGTGGGCTTTGTCTTATATCGAGATGCAGTGGCAGGAAAATGTCAGAACTGCTGAAGGAAGAATCCTTCATGAGAAGACACATGATCCTTCGCTGAAAGAAAAAAGAGGAGATCTGTTGATTGTTAGGGCAATGCCGGTCCATTCACGGGAGATGGGAGTGAGTGGCGAATGTGATGTGGTAGAATTTCACAAAGCACCGGAAGGAATCTCCCTGGCGGGAAGAGAAGGAACCTATATTGCTATCCCGGTAGAATATAAACGGGGAATCCCAAAGACAGATGATTCTGATATTCTTCAGGTTGCGGCGCAGGCCATGTGTTTGGAAGAAATGCTGTGTTGTAAGATATCCAGAGGCTACATTTATTATGGGAAAACAAAACATCGGGTTGAAGTGATTTTTACGGACGAAATAAGAGAAAAGGTGAAAAATGCATTTACAGAGATGCACAAATACTATGAGCAACGCTATACACCAAAGGTAAAGATCAGTAAGCGATGCAATGCATGTTCGTTAAAGGATATCTGTGTGCCTGTATTAAACAAACGAAAATCAGTTTCAACTTATATAGATAAGATGCTTTCAGAAAAGGAAAACGAATGAAAAAACTTTTAAATACATTATATGTGACATCCGGCAACCGATATTTGTCCCTGGATGGAGAAAATGTAGTGGTGTTGGAAGATAAAAAAGAAGTTGGAAGAATTCCATTACATAATTTGCAGGCGATTGTTACTTTCGGTTATACAGGAGCTAGTCCGGCACTGATGGGAGCATGCGCGCAAAGAAATATTGATTTATCTTTTATGTCAGGAAATGGTCGTTTTCTGGCGAGGGTTACGGGAGAGGTCAGAGGAAATGTAACACTGAGAAAACAGCAGTATAGGATCAGTGAAAAAAAAGAGGAAAGTGTGGCGATTGCCAGGAATTTTATTCTCGGAAAAGTATATAATTCCAGATGGATCCTCGAACGGGCTTCCAGAGATTATGTATTGCGACTGGATGTGGAAAAAATTAAGAAAAAATCAGCGTTTCTTGCAGAGAGTTTGGGAAAAATCAGAAAATGTGAGACTCCGGAAGAATTGCTTGGTCTGGAGGGAGAAGCTGCTTCTGTGTATTTTTCTGTATTTGATGAATTGATTTTGCAGCAGAAAGAGGAATTTTATTTCCATGGAAGAAATAAGAGACCGCCATTGGATAATGTAAATGCGATGTTATCTTTTGCGTATTCTTTACTGGCAGGTATGTGCGGAACAGCGTTGGAAGCAGTCGGGCTGGATCCGTATGTTGGATTTTTTCATACGGATCGACCGGGAAGAATGTCATTGGCACTTGATTTAATGGAAGAATTCCGGGGAATTATGGCAGATCGGTTTGTCCTGACGTTAATCAACAAACGGATTATGAAACCGGAATATTTTACAAAAAAAGAAAATGGAGCTGTAATCATGACAGATCAGGGGCGAAAGACTTTTTTATCCGCATGGCAGTCGAAAAAGCAGGAAACAATAAAACATCCGTATCTGGATGAAAAAATTGAATGGGGGATGGCACCCTATGTCCAGAGCATGTTACTTGCCCGTTATCTTCGTGGTGATCTGGATGAATATCCTCCATTTTTCTGGAAGTAGGTGAAGAAATTATGCTGGTATTGATTACCTATGATGTAAATACACAGAGCGCAGCAGGAAGAAAACGCCTGCGACAGGTTGCAAAAGCATGCACCAATTACGGACAACGCGTACAAAATTCTGTATTTGAGTGTCAGATGGACGCAACAAAATGCACACAGGTAAAACATATCCTGGAAGAAATTATTGATAAAGAAGTGGACAGTCTGAGATTTTATTATCTTGGAGATAAATACAAAAATAAAGTAGAACACATAGGTGCAAAACAGGGTTTTGATGTCACCGACACCCTGATCCTATAGTGCGAACCCCAAGCCCCCACCCAATCCTCGGGAGATTCGCACCTGATATTCTTGCTGAAAATGAGAAAATAGGGTGAAAAAAGGAGGAAGGAGGAGAGGTTGTGGGGGGAGATTGGTAAAGTGTTATAAAAATGAATTGAACGAAGCGATTTTTATTGAATAAAATTGCTGTCAGCCTCCTTGTGAGGCTGTGAGTTGAAATAATCTCGACAATATATTCTTCCCATTTGTCACATGTCAGCCTCCTTGTGAGGCTGTGAGTTGAAATATCGTCACACAAAACAATCCCTTTATGTATTCCAGTCAGCCTCCTTGTGAGGCTGTGAGTTGAAATATATATTATAACGTTTTTGAGAACATACGAAAATAGTCAGCCTCCTTGTGAGGCTGTGAGTTGAAATGATTGATTCAATTGTAACATTCTTTGCAGAGTTACCGTCAGCCTCCTTGTGAGGCTGTGAGTTGAAATAACTTTTTTCTGGTTTTCTGTGTTTCTTCGTCCATAGTCAGCCTCCTTGTGAGGCTGTGAGTTGAAATATTCATTACTGCCTGATTGTCAAAACCTCTCTGAAGTCAGCCTCCTTGTGAGGCTGTGAGTTGAAATATCCTATACTCCTGATATAATATGCAAATTACCGTCAGCCTCCTTGTGAGGCTGTGAGTTGAAATAACCTTGTTATTGATTATGTTCCTAGAGAATATCGTCAGCCTCCTTGTGAGGCTGTGAGTTGAAATATTTGCTATTTTTGTGATACTTTTTAGATATTTCGTCAGCCTCCTTGTGAGGCTGTGAGTTGAAATTTCAAGTGTACGTCAGGAGGAAGCATCGATGAGGTCAGCCTCCTTGTGAGGCTGTGAGTTGAAATAACCTACTACCATCCTAGTTTCTTCTGAATCTGCGTCAGCCTCCTTGTGAGGCTGTGAGTTGAAATACACTGCCCGAAAGACTTCCTCAAATCCTGCATAGTCAGCCTCCTTGTGAGGCTGTGAGTTGAAATGTGAATGTTGACAGAATCGACACAACAGTAATGGTCAGCCTCCTTGTGAGGCTGTGAGTTGAAATACTATGAAGTCTGGCATGTGGGTAATGCGTAGAAGTCAGCCTCCTTGTGAGGCTGTGAGTTGAAATAAAATTTCTGTCTAAAATTTCTATTGTACTCATTCGTCAGCCTCCTTGTGAGGCTGTGAGTTGAAATAGTTTTCTTTGATTACATAATTACATCATATACGTCAGCCTCCTTGTGAGGCTGTGAGTTGAAATAAAATTGCGTATCTCTGTTCATTACACAATTCCGTCAGCCTCCTTGTGAGGCTGTGAGTTGAAATGAAATTCAAGGCATCATGTATTGTTACAAAGTTGTCAGCCTCCTTGTGAGGCTGTGAGTTGAAATACAATTGGTGCTGTAAACTTTGACAAAGACGGAAAGTCAGCCTCCTTGTGAGGCTGTGAGTTGAAATATTCTGCACGATGTACCAAATCAAAACATCCAGGGTCAGCCTCCTTGTGAGGCTGTGAGTTGAAATGGCATTACCTCCACATATTTTTTTGTATTTTCCGTCAGCCTCCTTGTGAGGCTGTGAGTTGAAATGTTTCGTGTTACTCCCATTTGTGGCTGTTCTTGGTCAGCCTCCTTGTGAGGCTGTGAGTTGAAATATATTCTCATTCATTTTAATTTTCCACGGTTACAGTCAGCCTCCTTGTGAGGCTGTGAGTTGAAATATCGCAGATCAGACGGGAAAATGATCGTACTTACAGTCAGCCTCCTTGTGAGGCTGTGAGTTGAAATAACTTCGTAAATTTGGTTGTTGATAACGTCACTCGTCAGCCTCCTTGTGAGGCTGTGAGTTGAAATGGACAGTAGGTGGATCCCCGTTAGTGTAAGATATGTCAGCCTCCTTGTGAGGCTGTGAGTTGAAATATTATCCAACGGAATTCTGGTATGTAAAAATAAGTCAGCCTCCTTGTGAGGCTGTGAGTTGAAATGTTTAGGACGGTTTCCAAACAACTTTGCACGTTCGTCAGCCTCCTTGTGAGGCTGTGAGTTGAAATTGCTGATACGAAAGCAGAAGGTTATAAATATATCGTCAGCCTCCTTGTGAGGCTGTGAGTTGAAATATCAATCAGATTCGTGATAAGATGAACGCGTTACGTCAGCCTCCTTGTGAGGCTGTGAGTTGAAATATTGTTTGCAATGTCCGTAAAAACAAACAGACTACCGTCAGCCTCCTTGTGAGGCTGTGAGTTGAAATAATTTCTTCCATGTTCTCTGTTTCTCCTTATGTGTCAGCCTCCTTGTGAGGCTGTGAGTTGAAATCTTCCAGATACCCATGCTGCCCGGTCTCCACATCGTCAGCCTCCTTGTGAGGCTGTGAGTTGAAATTTCTATGTAGACTGGCCATTCTTGCACCGGTACCGGTCAGCCTTCTTGAGTGTTGAAATGCCTTTTTGGTTATGCCATAATAGACACGATATTGGTCAGTCTCTTTGAGAGACTGTGAATTGAAAAGAAGAATATGGTGTGATTGTTGTAGCTGCGAGAAAATTAACAAGCATTTTACTCGAAGAAGATTGTGAAGTTAATCATTCTCATATATAATAAATTATATAATGTGTTGTGGAAAAAGATAATTTTCAGAAAATATATATAGGGATGGAGGACGCTGTATGAAGAAGAGAAGAATATTCCGCAATCTGAACGACAAAGAGTTCGCCTGGGTGCTTTATGATGTGGGTAATTCGGCGTATACGATGCTGGCGTGTGCGCTGATACCTATCTGGTTTAAGGCGATGGCGATAGGGACAAAGCCGGGGCAGCTGACGTCGGATCGGGCAACGGCTTATTATTCGATGGCGATTGCGGTAATCACGATCGTGGTTGCGTTGCTGGGTCCGGTATGTGGAGCGATTTCCGATTATAAAGGCATGAAAAAGATATTTTTTACCAGTACCGTTGCAGTGGGCGTCTGTGGATGCATCCTGAATGGATTTGCCTGTCAGTGGATCGTATTTTTGCTCCTGTTTGCAGCAACCAAGATCTTTTACAATATGTCGCTGATGTTTTATGACTCGATGTTAAACGATATCACCACGGAAGAGCGGATGGACGAAGTTTCTTCTTATGGTTATGCATGGGGATATCTTGGATCGTGTATTCCGTTTCTGATCGCGCTGGTGGCTTATGTACTCGGACCGGATATGGCGGGTATCATTTCCGGTAAGTTATCCATGGCGATCGGGTTTGCGGTTACGGGGCTCTGGTGGCTTCTGGTGACGGTTCCGCTGATAAAGAATTATAAACAGATCAATTACGTGGAAAAGAAAGAACATGCAGTGAGAAGTGCGTTCCGCAGAATCTTTGAAACCATCAGGTTTATCGCAACAAAAGATAAAAAAGTATTTTTCTTTCTGATTGCATTCTTTCTCTACATCGATGGCGTGGGAACGATTATTGATAACTGTATCAATATCGGAACGGACCTGAACCTGAGCACTGTGGGGCAGGTGATCTGTCTGCTGGCGACACAGGTTGTTGCCTTTGGCGGTTCACTGGTATTTGCAAAATTGTCGAAGAAGTACGATACCGTACAGCTGATCCTGGTATGCATTGCAGGGTATTTTATCGTCTGCCTGTATGCGCTGACCTTAAAGAACCTGATAGGTTTCAGTTTTCTGGCATTCGGTGTGGGATGCTTCCAGGGATCCATCCAGTCCCTGTCGCGATCGTATTTTTCCAAGATCATTCCACCGGATAACTCGGGAGAATATTTTGGTCTGTATGATATTTTTTCAAAAGGAGCATCTTTCCTTGGCTCGGCTGTGATCGCAGGAGTAAAACTGGCTGGAGGAACCATTAATATTGCAGTGGCATCACAGGCAATCTTTTTCTTCCTCGGATTCATCTTCCTGAAGATCGCAGATGGAAAAGAGCGGAGGATCGTGGAAAGTAAATAAAGAATATCAGAAGGAAATGCGGGAATAAAAAAGCTAATTACATATTGCAGCTATAAACAGCAGGAGTCTGAGGATCAGTAGAAGGATTCTCAGGCTGCCACTCAAAATGTGTTCAAATATACTCAAACACATCGAGAAATTAAAGTCCTTGCGGATACTTCTTACTGCTTCGATGTGTATGCTTTGGCGATTGTAAACAAT
>ERZ506964.335-NODE-335-length-28556-cov-5.041788_pt1 | contig 28556 bp, 29 predicted proteins | sample MGYA00512893_ERZ506964 | MGnify/ENA metagenome assembly ERZ506964 | reverse complement strand
CGGCATCGGCGAGCTGGGCCTGCGTAAAGCCCTTCGCCTTGCGATGCCGCCGAATGTTGTCGCCTGTCGCCATGTGCCCTCCTATAGATTTCGTCGGCGACCATTCTATCAGCGTACGAGTTTGTACGCAATTCTATTGACAGTACAGATACGTACGATTATTCTCGTGAATATAAGCGTACATGTTCGTACGGATAGACAGGAGGTCCAAGATGGAACAGCCGGTTGCGAGGACGCCGAGGCCGGGCATGCTCACCGCCGACGAGGTGGCGGAGCGCCTGAAGATCAAGAAAGGCAGCGCCTACGAGGTCATCCGCCAGATGAACAGGGAACAGGAGGCCCTCGGGCGCGTGGTGGTCCGCGGGCGCGTCCGCAGCGACCTGTTCGAGGCCCGCTACTTCCCGGAGGTGGACGATGCCGGCCTATAAGGACAAGAAGACGGGCCTCTTCTACGTGCAGTTCTACTACCGCGACGCGCGCGGGGCCAGGCGGCACAAGAACAAGAAGGGGTTCCAGACCGAGCTCGAGGCGCTCCTGTGGGAGAAGAACTTCAAGGCCCTCAAGGACGACGCCATGGACATGACCTTCGCCGACTTCTGCAAGGTCTACGAGGCGGAGGTGAGGCCGAGGGTCCGCGAGCACACCTGGCTCACCAAGGAGAACATCATCTAGAGCAAGCTCCTGCCGTTCTTCGGCGACATGCGCATGTGCGACATAAGGCCCGTCGACATAGTCAGGTGGCAGAACTCCCTCACGGGGTCCACGAGGCCCGACGGCGACGGCTTCAAGCCCACGTAACTGAGGATCATCTGTGCGACGCCGATGAGCTCGATGCGGGCCTCCAAAGGCAGCTCTCCCTGGTCATGGAAATCTTCAACGGGCTCGGCGAGGCGCCGCCGTCCGGAAAGCGCGCAGCGAGCGAGAAAATATGGGAGGCAAAGCATGGACAGGATCGCTAGGGCCTCGACCGACGAGCGCAGGCTGGTCTTCGAGGCCGCCGCGCAGAGGATGGCACTTGCGCCGGCCGTTGTCGAGAAGGACTTCTGGGTGTGCTACGCCTTGGACCACATTTTCCACAGAAGCGGCTTCGCCGAGTCCATGGTGTTCAAGGGCGGCACGAGCCTTTCGAAGGCTTTCGGGCTCATCGAGCGCTTCTCGGAGGACATCGACCTCATACTCGATTGGCGACTCCTGGGCTACGGCGAGAACGAACCGTGGGAGCCGCGCAGCAACTCGGCGCAGGAGCGGTTCAAGGCCGACAGCATCGAGTGCACGAACGCCTTCCTCGTAAACGCGTGCTCCCGTTAGTTGCTCAAGGGGTAGGTGACGCCTTCGATGGTGGCCAGCTTGTTGCTGCCCATGAAGTACTGCTCCCACAGGCCTTCCCGCGTCACGGTGTCGGTCTTGCCGTTCCGCTTCACGGTCACGGTGACGTCTCCCATAACCCGCATGTACGTGGGGTTCATGCGCGCCAGCTTCGCCAGGAAGCGCTTGGCCGGCGACACCACCTCCAGAAGGCTGCGCGGCATGATGTCGCGCTTGCGGACGAATTTCACCACATACTCCTCGTCAGGGCTGACGGTCTGTGTGTACACCAGCACGTCGTCCATGAACTTCTTTGTGAAGGAGTTGATGTGAGTCTCGAAACGTTCGATTTTCACCGAGGACGAGTCGTCGTTCAGGATCTTGCCGTCCTTGGCAATCATGAACACCGGCAGGCTCTTGTAGCCGTACTTCTTCTCTGCGACGTTCTGTACGGCGATGACCGTGTAGTCTCCCACCTGGGCGCGGCCCCAGTACCAATGGTTGAGCATGTTCTGGATGCCCGTGTAGCCCCAGTTGTGGTCGTGGTAGCCCTTGCCGGTAAGCTTGCGCTCAACGCCGTTCACCACAAGCCTGCCTTCGATGCGTGCAGTCGGGCAGGGCACGAACCATCCGTACTCGATCTCGCGCGAACCTTCGCCGAACAGCCAGATGCCGCAGTCAGGGCGCCACATGGGCATGGTGGGGGTCATGGTCACGTCGTACTGGATGGAGCCGTCGTCGTAGTGCAGCTGGTACGTGCCGTCCACGTAGCGGATGGTGTTGCCTTCGATGTTCACATCGCACGCGGTGCCCGACTTCTTCAGCGGAACGCCCTTGGGGCCCTGCATCCTGTGGTTGATGCGGGTGCCGTCTTTCTCGGTGATCTCGATGTCCACCGTGGGCCACGCAGGGCCTTCGACGTCGAAGTAGTTTTTCGTGAACCAGATGGCCACTACCGTGGTTCCATCGTCGTAGTTGGCGTCGGTGTACCACCATTCGAACGACCCCTTGCCGCCCGGCGAGCGCATGTCGTCCTCGAAAGGCTGCGGATTTCCCTTAGCTATGCCGAATCTCTTGTAGTCTGCGTCGGTCGTGCAAAGTCGAGCTGGTTCAGTTCGCATCTTACGTCCTCCTGTTTCAGTATGTTTCGAGTCATACAAAACAGTAAGGAAGATGCGGTCTCGTTCCAACAGACAGGGCGGGCGGGCTTTCTAGTCTGCGTGGACAATTCGCGGGCGAATATCTACTTTGCAAGCCGGAACCGCGCGGGCGCGGCGGCCGGAGCTTGCCGACGTGTCTGTCGGGGCGGCGGACACTTGCCTAGCGAATCTCCCTCGGCCTTGGGTGCATCGCAGGCGGCTCGGCATTGCCGTGCTGTATCTGGCGGATGAACGCCGGCGTGGCATCGTGCTGCACGCGTACCAGCACGTCAACCGGCCAGGACATCTGTTGCCGGCACCATTCCAGGAACGTGTCCACAACGCCTATCACCAGCTGCTCGATAGCAACGCTCCGGTAGATTTGCTCCTCGGGGCTTAGGTCGTCGGTCACGAACGTACGGTGCAGAATCTCGCGGTAATGCTCGATGAAGGTGTCGCGGAAATTGTTCTGCCCGGCATGCTGGGGCAGCTGGCAGAAGAAGCCTTTGTGCTCGTAGGCGTAGTAATAGGCCTCGCGTACGGTTTCGACGTAGTAAGCGGGGCGCCAGAACTCCTCCATGAAGTTGATGGGGATGTAGCTTACCAGGCCGTTGATGTCTTCGAAATGGTTATAGAAGGTCTGGCGCGCCGTGTGGGCCTCTGCAATAAGCGAAGTCACGGTGATGTCCGACAGCTTCTGCGTATCGCACATGCGTAAAAACGTGTCGACGAAACGTTGCTTCGTATAGTCGCCGCGGACCATGCAATCACCTCTCTGGGAACGAATGAACCGGCGAAGAAATATTCGCAAGAATGCATGGTAGACGATACGGGGTCCAATGTACAAACACGCATTTCAGCCCAATTACAATGTTCGTCGAATTCTTAGAGAAGGAGATTCGAATGGACGCGAAAACCATTGTCGTAGGCGGCGGCATGGCAGGCATGAGCTGCGCGAAACGCCTGAAGGAAAACGGTCAGGACGTTTTGCTGGTAACGGAGCACCTGGGCGGGCGGGTGTACTACGACCCGAAGCTGAAGAGCAACTTCGGGGCGGTGTTCTGCATGGCCAACTACAAGCACAGCCTGGAGATTCTTGACGACAACGGCCCCTTGCCCGTTTCGCTGGGCGACTTGATGCTGCATACCTCTCCCCAGAAGGAATTCAAAGTGCTAAGCCCCACGTTCCTTGGCGGCGTTCCGCAGCTTCTGAAGTTCCGCAGCTTCATGAACAAGACCTTCATGCCGGAATACGCCGAATACAAGAAGTATTGCGAGACCCATCCGGTTGCTCAGGCGTTCAAGAAGTACCCGAACATCGAGCGCTATTACCGCATGAAGGCCAGCGACGCGATTGCCGAGCTTGGCATTGCGAAGGCGGCCGACAACTTCATCAACAAGTTCGCCTACGCCTGCACGGGAAGCCGCGTGGACCAGCTGAACGCCCTGGACTTCCTGAACGTGACGCAAGGCGCCGTGGTTGCCCTGCGCGACTTCACGTTTGACGGCGAAAAATTCACGAAGATGCTGGGCGGCCGCGTAAAGACTGCCACGGTGGAGCAGGTGCACCAGACGACGGGCGTGTGGCACGTGAAAACGGCCGACGGCGAAGATCTGACGTGCGAGAACCTGGTGGTGGCCACCACGGCAACCGTCACCCAGAAGCTGCTTGACATCCCCCAAATCCGCCAGCCAACCGTGCTGGTCAGCTATCTGGTGAAGGCCACGCCCAACGCGGACATCGCGAAATCGGGCGCGCATTACTACGGCGACGTGTTCGACGTGATTGCCATCGGCAAGCGTCCCGACGGGCTTTACAACGTGTACACGCGTAAGGAAATCGACCTGGGCGATTTCTTCACAGAATACGACGTGTTAAAATACAAGGTGTGGCCCTGCGCCCTGTACACCTACGGCGACACCGTGCTGAAGCAGGACTGGGCCGACCACTGCTGGATTGCAGGCGACATGAACGGCCTTGGCCTGGAGCCCGCCTGCATCTCCGGCATCTATGCGGCGAACAGAATCCTCGGGTTGGCGTAGGGGGTTGCAATGAAACAAGTGAACTTCCGTGTTCCGGCGACGGCGGCCGATGCCAAGAAGCGCGACGAGTCCCGCGCCCGCGTTTGGCCTGCCACCTGGGCCTGCATCATCTTGGTGGTGGCGATTGTCGCCCTGTGCGCCAACTATTTCGGCGGCATGCCCACGCTTATCGGCGTGATCGTGGTTGCCGTCGCGGGCATCGCGTTCCTTTTGGGCTTCGGCCTGAAGCATGCCTGCGGCAAGGAGGAGGTGCGCCTGTGCGAGGAGGAGCTTCCCGGCCACGACATTTTTGCGAAGAAGGACATCCGCCTGACGGGCGGCCAGTCGTTCGACTTCGACTGCGCGCCCTCCGACCTTTTTCCTTACCTGGCCCAGATGAACCTGACGAAGGCCGGCTTCTACAGCTTCCAGCACCTGGAGCGCCTTTTCGGGTTCCATATTCGCAACGACTACACCATCAGGCCCGAATGGCAGACCATCCAGCCGGGCGATTGGATGTACTACCATCAGAACGGCGCAGGCACGGGCGTGGTGGACGTGAAGCGCAACGAGTACATAACCACCTATTCGGACACGCGCTACAAGCCCACGCAGGATCTGGCCATCGCCTGGTGTCCCAAGTGGATGAACGGGTTCGCCTGGACCTGGAACTTCGTCCTGCAGCCGACGAACGGCGGCGAAGGCACGCATTTCATCAGCTACCTGCAGGCATGGTGGCCTGAGAACACAAGCAAGCTGACGGTTGCCCGCCTTGCGCTGGAATGGGGCCTTCCCTCGAACTTCATGATGCATGGGATGGCCCGCAAGATGGGGCACTTGGCAGAGGCAGACGCCCGCAAGCGTCGCGGGTCGCGTCGGTAAAGCTGGTGGCCACGGATTTACAGCAGGCCGCTGCGCCGGCAGAGCCGGTAGGGCGGCGGTCGCGTAGTGCAGGTTTGCAGCAGACCGCCGCGCTGGCAGGGCCGACGGTCGTGTTGTGCAACTCGGAGGGCTGGGGTAACTTCGATTGAAGGGGGATTGACGATGGCAGAAACGAATGCAGCCGTTTCTACGAAAAGCCAGGAAGAAAGCCAGAAGGCTTTCAAGGAGCGTTTGCTGAAGATCATGGGGGCCGACGCCACGGAGGCGTACCTCAAGGCATACGGGTTCGACGAGGGGAATGCGTTCGCCCGCAACTACGATGGCACGCTGCCGGCAGAAGGGGAGGAGCCTGCCTTCTTCACGAACATCGACGAGCAGGGCAACGTCCTGTTTCTTGACGAGGACCGCGCCCTGCGCAAATCTTCGTTCCCAGGCAAGCGCCCCGTGTATAGGAACAAGCCGAACGGCCTGGGCTTCTTCAATTTCCTGGTCGTGCATACCTCTGCGCGCCAGTGGAATTGGAAGGTGGTCCTGAAGGTGTTCGCCGCCATTCTGAGCGCCTCGAAGGTGCTGAGCAAGCCCGGGACGTTCGGCGACCGCCTGTACCGCAAGGCCATGATGTTTGACCCGCCTGAGAAGTCGTATTCGGCCGGCTTCACGTTCAACCTGAACGTGGACGTGCCCGAAGACGTTCCGGGAACGGCGAAGTACAACGACTTCGTCGTGCATAAGAACTCCCACCATGCTCAGGAAGAGTTCGCGTGCAAGCATATGCAGCTTGAGGCCGAAGGCGCGGACGGCGCTGAGGTCGCGTCGGGCCAGGCTGCAAGCGCATCGGGTCAGGCGGCGGCTGCGGCAGGGGCTGCGGGGACCACGGGCGCCCAGGCTGCGTCGGCCGATGCAGCCGACAAGCCCAAGACCATCACGTTGAACAAGGTGGTCAGCAAGAACGTCGCCCACGACATGGCCACTGTCACGCTGCCCATCGACCTGGTGAAGAAGGCCATCGACGAAGCCGAGTTCATCGGCGGCATGAAGGAGTGCCTGTGCCGGGCCGGCGGCGACTGTCAGACGTACCCCCACGACCTGGCCTGCCTGTTCCTGAACCTTGGCGGGCATGTGGTGGTGGACCACGGCATGGCGGTGGAACTGACGAAGGAGGAAGCCTACGAGCGCGTGGACCGCGCCGCTGCCCTGGGCCTTACCTGTCAATCGCTGTGGGTGCAGGTCGAGCAGCTGATTTGGGGCTTCAGGAACGACCAGATGGACTCGTTCCTGGAAATATGCTTCTGCTGCCCCTGCTGCTGCGTGGGCATGAACCTTTCGAAGAACGGGCCGCGCAACATCAAGCGGGGCTTCATGCCAAGCGGTTGGACCGCCACCGTGAACCACGACCTGTGTACGGGTTGCGGCCACTGCACCGATTCCTACTGCCCGCAGGACGCCATCCACTTCCGCGAGAGCGACGGCAAGATGGTGGTGAACCAGGAGACCTGCCAGGGCTGCGGCTACTGCCGCGGACGTTGCCCGGAAGGCGCCATCTCCATCAAGCAGACCATGCCCATGAGAGACAGCATCTTGGAGTACTTCCATGAGCAGGTTCAGCTCGACATCGTGCCCGGGGTGTACCGCAAGTAGACGGCACAAGGCGGCTGGCAGCTAGCGGCGGAGGTCTTGTGACGCTAGCTGCGAGGCCTGCGACGGGGCTCCCGCGAGGCCGTAAGCAGGGCCGTCTGCCTAGCTAGCTGCGAAACCCCTCAAGACATCGACGGAACCTTTCGCTAACCGCGTAGCTCCTGCGAGGCCTTCCGAATAACCGATATTGCAAGCGCGACGATGGCAGCAAGGGCCACCGTCGCGGTAAAGAAGAACACCTTCATGTGCTGCATCTCTTTGCTGTTGGTCCTCACTCTTCTCGATATGTAAGCATTAATATATTGCACGATCGGGGGGAAAAGAGTCGCCCCCGAATGGATTTGCATCAATTCCTGCCTATTTCGCGTCTTGCCTATCCCGTCTTGTCTATTTCCTGTCAACGCTGCCGTGAAGGACCCCGTTTTCCAGGATGCCCTGTACGAGTGAGGCAAGGTCTTCGGAGAACATGTCTTTCTGGTGCGTCGCCCTTGCTATCGTTTGTTCTTTGCTCGGCTCATAGAGCTCGCCTCCCTTCTTCTTGAAGCTCCTGCGCTGCCCGCACTTCTGTTTGGGACTCTTCGCCGCCGGCGCAGGCCAGATGACGGCGCCGCAGGGGCGCTACTGCATGTGCTGGGCGTTGAGCCGGTGGTCGGCGAGCAGGGGTAGGAACTCCTCGAGCTTCATGTCGAAGGGCCGCCAGAAGCCCGCGAGCCAGAACGGCAGGGCGGCGGCCATCACGGGCAGCGTCGCGCTGGCGACGGGCACCAGCCAAGCCTGACGCTGTTGAGCCCGGCATCGAGGAGGCTCTTCCCAAAAAGCCCCGCAAGCGCGGCGGGAAGACGACCATCGGCTACTCCAAGTTCGAGACCTTGGTAATCGACCATGAGATTCCCGCAGGAGAGCGCGCATGCCCCGAGTGCGGTTGCGCGCTCTCCGAGATGAAGGTCGAGGTCACCCGCCGTGTCGGCCTTGTCCTCGACTGCTCGGCGCGCTGCGACGTGTCCGTGTATGTATTCGAATACCACGAGGCCCGCAGGAAGGGCGTTGTCCAGGAGTTTCTTGCGGGCTGGTCCGGTACGCTTACCACCGACGGCTACAAACCCTACTTCAATCTCGGCAACCCCAACATCGCCAACACAGCGTGCCTCGTCCACGTGCGCCGCTACTTCGCCCAAATCGTGAAGATCACCGGCGGCGACGCCAAGGCGGCGTCTGCGGCCAGCGTTGCGCTCGAGGCAAGGCGCAGGATCGACGCCATGTTCAAAGTCGACTCCAAGTTCGACGACATGGAGCCGGGCGCCAGGAAGGCCGCCCGCGACGCGGAGCTCCGCCCGCTCATGGAGGACTTCGGGGGATGGGCGCGGGCCCAGCTTCCCCTAGCCTCGCCGAAGCTGGCGCTGCACCGTGCGTTGCAGTACGCCGTGGAGTTCTGGCCCTACGTCATGAACGTGCTCGAAGACGGGCACCTGGAGCTCTCGAACAACGTTGCCGAGCAGGCCCAGCGAATCTTCGTCGTAGGGCGCAAGAACTGGCTCTTCAGCGATGCGCCGCACGGCGCGCGGGCGTCTGCGGCGATATACAGCGTCACCACCACGGCCAAGGCCAACGGGCTCAATCCCAGGCTTTACGTCGAGTGGCTGCTGACCGAGATGCCCAACGCCGGCGAGCTCACCGATGAGGTTGTGGACCCGTTCCTGCCGTGGTCGGATAGGGTGCCTGAGTCCTGCAAGCTCGACCCAGCCGCTGCCGAGAAGGCCAAAGAGATGCCTGACGACTTCATAATCAACATCGACCCCGATGCGTTCGATGACGAGATGGCGAACAACGCCGAGGAGGGCCTGTAGCGACATAGCGGCCTAAGGCATACCGCAACGCAAAGATGGAAACGTCCAGGACTTTTCCATCCGTATGCCGGAATGGTCCTGGACGTTTCCTGCTACGCGATCATTTTGACGCTTACCAATTATTTGTCGATTTGAGAGACGAGAGTAATAAATGCGTCTTGATCCTTGAGGTCAGGAAGGAAGGCCTCGGCCGAACCTACAATTTTGGCGTTGAGATTCTTCGTTGTTGCACCGACCGCGTTGGCCTCAAGCGCATGGCTGAAGGAAGGAAAAGAAACAACCCGCTGCAAGTAATCGCTTCTAACCTTCTGGCCAGGCCGGATAATCATGCTGCCAGTGCCACAAATCAATCCGTCCGTTTTAACTACGGCGCAGCGTCCGATTTCGCCTCGACGTCCTAATACAACATCACCGGGAAGTAAATGATACGCCGCTAAACTTTCGTATTTGCCATCATCAATAGTCAAATTCTCATCAGGTCTAATTGCGCCACCAATAATATGCGAAGGATTGACTAAAGGGTGCCCGCCCGTTTGTAGTCCTCTTTGTGTAAAGCGCTACCAAAAGGACCAATTCGAAGCTCACAGAACGAATCGATTCTGTTTTTCGCGCTGCTGCTTCCAGGATCGCAAGAATTCCCAAATATCTCGATAAACCGGGATTTGACGAGGGAATTGAGATATGTAAGCAACGTCGTCGCTCGCCCAATTTGGCTTTCAATGCGCTCAAGCGCCTGAACTTGCCTAACTCCCTTTTCAGGCGAGGGAAGCTTGAGTTCAATTCCTTGGATCTTACTCAGTTTGATTGATGGGAACGACGGGTTTTCAATCAATCTGTTCGGGCGGTTAAAACGGAAGTAATGCTCCAGATAGGAAGCGTAGTTTCCATTTGGGATTACGCATGCGAGATGTGATACCACGTAGCAGGGCTTAGGGAGAACATATACGTTTCCCGTCATGCATGACATTCCACTTTTTGCGAAGACAACCGTCCCCGCAGGGAACAGGGTTAGACGCAATTTCTGGGCGGTGCCACCGTCAATTTTCTCGAGGTCAGCGAGACTTCCCCCGGCAAGCAGATTCGTTAAGCTACCAGCGCGAACAAACGGTATGCCGTCTTCCGTAAACGCATCTTTTTTAGGTGCTACGTTGCCAGCTTTGATTTTTGCGATTTCGCTCAGTCTGACCGTTTCACGTTCCCCGACAAATTGGGGTTTGCTCGGTTTGCGGCAATCTTTTAGATGGCTTTGTCTGCTTCTGGCTCTCTGAGACACGCATGCATCTCAAATGCGATGATGAGGCTCAGGCATTCCTTGCTTTCAGTTCACCTAACACTGAGGTCTCTGGAAGATGATTATCTTTCCGTAGCGTTTAATGAGGAAAACTTTAGCGGCATGGATTCAACGTTGCAAACAAAGCCGCCTGCGACGATTCTTTCAGTCATCTCTCTTGCGTATCCCATCTGACCTGCGGAAATGCAAGACGATAAAGCCGCTGGCTACGATTCACTTCGCTAGACAGGTGCTAAAGAGGAAGACCACCCGTTTTGGCATCCATTTCGGGCTGTTCCGAGCCTCAAAACCAACCCGTTTTTGTCCCCGGGACAAAAATGAAACTGCGGGCTCGCGGTTTCGAAATAGTTTGCGGTTTTGTCCCAGAATTTGTCCCAAGCGCCTACGCGAAGTCACGCCGCGGGATTCGGCGGAAAGATGGCGAAGGCCGACGGCCAAACTAGAACCAACTGGAATGACGCCACAGCAAACGTGCGTGAAAGAGTGGGAATATAGGGAAGGTCCCATTTCCCCATCTAGTTATAGTGCACAAAGAAAGAACCCCGTTTGCTCAATGCGTTGCAAACGGGGTTCTTTTCGTTAGGCGGGAAATGGGGCCTGTCCCTATATCCCTGAGGCTCGCGTTCTCAGTTCGTGCAAAGGACGAATTGTTGGGAAATGGTAAGATCGGCGCCCCAGTTCGCCATTCCGCCTCACCTATTTCGAGTGATATCTTGCCATGAGTGAGCAAACGCTACGTTTTTCCTGTCTTGATGCAACTAAAAGCAATACACTGTTCAGCGAAGATGCGCGCAGTAGTAAGGAGAAACGCATGAACTTCGCAAGCGAAGAGCGCTTGACCGTTGTCGATCATCCGCTTATTAGGCATAAGCTGTCGGTGATCCGCAATGAAGATACGCCTGATTATCTTTTCCGCCAGACTGTGCGTGAGATTACGCTCCTGGAAGGCTACGCAGCTACCCAGAACCTGGCAACGCGCCCAGTTGAGGTGAAAACGCCCATCGCCACGTGCGAATGCGATTCCATCAGAGGCATCGAGCCCGTAATCGTCCCTATTTTGCGTGCGGGGCTCGGCATGCTCGACGGCATGCTGGATCTTATCCCTACTGCTCCTGTTGCTCATTTGGGCATGTATCGCGATGAGGTAACCCACGAACCCCACGAGTATTATGCGAAGATGCCCGACTATATTGCCGAGCGTTCGGTGCTGCTTGTCGATCCTATGCTCGCTACAGGCGGATCTCTCTGCGCGGCAATCGACGCGCTGCGCAAGCGTGGTGTAACGGATATTGCCGCCTGCGTTATCGTTGCATCGCCCGAGGGCGTGCAGACTGTGCTTGAGCACGATTCTGCTGTGCGCTTGTTCACCTGCGCTATCGACGAGGGTCTCAACGAAGATGCCTACATCGTTCCTGGCCTTGGTGACGCAGGTGATCGCATTTTTCGTACCCAAGGTACGCCGGTCCAAAGCGAACTGGTATAAGAGCGGGGAAGGGGATCCAATGATTCGGCAAGAGCGTCCTTCATGGGATGAGTACTTTATGACTTTGGCCGATGAGGTTGCCACACGCACAACGTGCTTGCGTCGCGCGGTGGGGGCAATCATCGTAAAAGAAAAGCGGATTCTGGCCACTGGCTACAACGGCGTACCCACGGGTTTGCGCCATTGCTCTGTTACCGGATGTCTGCGTGAAAAGCTCGGTGTTCCTTCGGGCCAGCGCCACGAAATCTGCCGCGGCTTGCATGCGGAGCAGAATGCGCTTCTTCAGGCAGCGCGTTACGGTATCGATATCGAGGGTTCTTCTATATACATCACTACGCAGCCCTGTGTAGTGTGTGCGAAGATGCTCATAAACGCGGGAATCAGTGAGATCATCTACCGCAATCCGTATCCCGATGAGCTTGCAATGGAGCTTTTGAATGAGTCAAATATCAAGATTCGCATATTTGACGGACAGACTTCAAAAAGTGAGTAGCATATTTTCCACAAATGACCATGTTTACTAAATAGAACGTGTTTGAAAAGTTTGAAATGCACAAAAAAATAGGACAAAACAATGGTATTGCCCGTCAGATTGCCAAATAGAGGTTTCAGATAGTGGTTTAGTACGCTATTGTATTCAGCTGGGTTTGTAGGCAGATGCCACTCGCCCAAATTTATTGCACGTTATCGGAAACACTGCTAACAACCACGTGAAGGCGTATATGCTGCATGTGGTCAAAATTGGGCTACATGCCCTGAACACGGAAGAAAGGAAGAAATGCTCGCACCAGTAGCAGCAGGAATCGCAGCAGGAATCATCGGGTTTCTCCCCTTGTTCATTTCCCTGCGCCTTGCACGCCGCTCCACGAGCCTTTCTGCCATGAGCGCTGGTTTGTACGGTTTGGCTGGTACGTTTGTATCGCTTATCGTGGTTGCCGTCGCTCTTATCGTGTGCGCTATGGTCGCGCGCGATGTGGTTCTCCCCTTTGGTGTGGCTGAGATCGTGGCGCTTATCGTGTCCACGTCCGCATATGTCGTTTATAAAAACGTCCTTGCTAAGCGCAAGAAATAAGTAAGTAACGGAAAGGTAAGGAATCCTGATGGGTGAAGCTCTTTCACAGTTCGTCGAGGAGGCACAGCATCTCTCGTCTCAGTTCGACTCGACGACGGTCTTTTCCATTGCGGGTTGGAACGTCTCCCAGTACGTCCTGTACATGCTGGTTGCTCTCGTTCTGGTAGCTGCATTGGTGCTTATCGCGGGTCGCAAGCTCACGCTCGTACCTCACGGTAAGTTCGCGCACATCTTCGAGTTCGGCTACAACTTCATTTCTGAAGGCGTTGGCGCCGACGTTATCGGCGAAGGCTTCAAGAAGCACGTTCCCTTCCTGGCTACGTTGTTCTTCTTCATCCTTACCGCCAACATCATCGGCCTTATCCCCGGTGCAAAGGCTGCCATGGGCACCATCTCCATCACCTGGGCGCTGGCTGCTATTTCCTTTATCTACTTCAACTTCTGGGGCTTGAAGGAGCTTGGCTTCTTCCATTACTTCAAGTCGCTGTGCCCTTCGGGCGTGCCGGCACCTATCGCCCCCATCATTTGGTTCCTGGAGTTCTTCTCCATGGTAATCCGCGTTCTGACCCTTGCCGTTCGACTTTACGGCAACATGCTCGCAGGCCATATGGTTCTCGCCGTATTCTCTTTGGCAACCACCATCTTCCTGCAGACTGCCATCTTCCAGATGGACATCGTTGCGGGTCTGCCTGCAATCGCATGGTTCTTCTTGCTGTTCTTCATGTATGCGCTTGAAACCCTCGTTGCTTTCTTGCAGGCATACGTATTCACCATTCTGTCTTCTTCCTACATCGGTATGGCAATCCATCCTCACTGATAAGAAGAAGCAGTTTTCGGCTTGCGCCCATCGGGGCGCGGGCGGCCTAGAAGTCGCCATCTAACTTGTGTACTACAGCTGGTACAAGAAAAATTCAGCTGAATAAGTAATAGGGACGAGGGAAAGGCCCTTGTCCAACTAAAGGAGGTAATCGTGGAACTCACTCTCGCAATCGCTGCGTTGAAGGTCGTTGGCTATGGCCTCGCAGCAATCGGCCCTGGCATCGGTATCGGCGTTGCTACCTACGGCCTGTGCGTGTCTGCTGCTCGTCAGCCTGAGATGAAGGGTCAGCTCATGGGCTACTTCTTCATCGGTGCTGCTATGTCTGAGGCACTCGCACTGCTCGGCCTGGTTCTTTTCTTCATCGGCTAGAACTTCGCGAAGTAAGTAACTAACGAAGAAACCGAAAGAAGAGAAGGAGGCACGCGAATTGAACGCACACGTACGTAACTGCGCAAGTGGCATGATCGCCTTTGCGGCTGCGTCTGCGGCATTCCCGGTATGCGCGTTCGCTGACGAAGGAGCAGGAATCAATGCAATTCTTCCTCAGATGGAAGAATTCATCCCCATGCTCGTCGCCTTCATCATCTTGTGGATCGTCCTTGCCAAGTTTGGTTGGCCTCTGTTCGAGGGCATGCTGAACAAGCGTGAGGAAACGATCAAGAACTCTTTGGAGAAGTCCGAAGAGGCACGACAGGAAAGCGAACGACTTCTGGCTGAGTATCGTGAGCAGCTCGAGGGTGCTAAAACCCAGGCTCAGCAGATCCTCAACAATGCCAAGCTCACCGGCGACGCTCTCGAAAAGGAGATCACCGCTAAGGCTCAGGCTGAGGCAGATGCCATTGTCGACAAGGCTCGTGCGCAAATCGAGCAGGAGAAGGAAAACGCCATCAAAGAGCTTCAGGCTACCATGGCAGATACTTCTATTGCCGTTGCATCTCGCCTGATCGGTGAGGATTTCAGCGACGATGAGCACCGTAAGCTCATCGAGCGCTACGTGAAAGAGGCAGGTAGTCTAAATGGCTAATCGTCTTATCATCAATGAAACGATTGCAGCCTACGCCAACGCTGCCATCGATGGCGCTAACGCCACCGGCGGTCGTGACGCTGTCGTCGAGGTTCGCAACCAGATGCGCCAGATCCTTGGGTTCATGGCAACCAACATCGATTTACGTCTCTCGTTGGATAACGAGGCTTACACTGCTGAAGAGCGCCAAGCGCTCGCAGGCAACGTTTTCGATGGCTACAACCCAGTGGTCAAAGAGCTTCTTGGAGTTATGGCTTCTCGCTGTGACGCAGCACTGTTCCGCCGCGTTGTTTCTCAGTATGAGGATCTCATCGAGAGCAAGCTTAACTTCAACGTTGTTGATGTGACGACGGTTGTTGAACTTGATGACAACCTGCGAACCGTAATTACCAATAAGGCCGAATCTGATCTGGGTCGCGACTGTGTTCTTGTTGAGCACATCGATCCTTCGATCCAGGGCGGCATTATCCTGAGCACTGGCGACCGTTATGTCGATGCGAGCGTCCGCACGCAGTTCGACAAGGCTCGCATTGCTCTGAAAAAGAAAGATGGAGGTGAATGCTAGTGACTGAAATCACCGCACAGTCTATCGACGCCGCACTGCGCAAGCAGCTCGACGCCATCAACACCAGCGTTGAGTCTCGCGAGACCGGCACGGTTGTACAAATTGGCGACGGTATTGCGCGTATCGACGGCCTTAAGGGTGCGATGTCTGGCGAGCTTCTCGAGTTCGTCGCTTCCGATGGACGTATCGTTTCCGGTTTGGTGCAGAACCTCGAAGAAGATGAGGTTGGCGCCGTACTCCTCGGTGACGTCACCGCAATTAAGGAAAACGACCAGGTACGTACCACTGGCAAGATTCTTGAGGTTCCTGTTGGCAAGGCTATGCTCGGCCGCGTTGTTAACGTGCTTGGCCAGCCTATCGACGGCAAGGGCCCCATTGAGACCACTGCTACCCGCCCGGTAGAGTTCAAGGCTCCCGGCGTTCATGAGCGTCAGCCTGTTGAAGAGCCGATGCAGACCGGCATCCTCGCAGTTGACTCCATGATTCCGATTGGCCGTGGCCAGCGCGAACTTATCATTGGCGACCGTCAGACCGGTAAGACCTCTATTGCCGTTGATGCTATCATCAACCAAAAGGGCAAGGGCATGGTCTGCGTATACGTTGCTGTAGGCCAGAAGGCTTCCACCGTATCCGGCATCGTTGAGACCCTCGAGCGCTTTGGCGCTATGGATTACACCATCGTTGTTGCTGCTACCGCATCCGATCCTGCTCCTCTGCAGTACATGGCTCCTATGGTTGGTGCTGCAATGGGCGAGTACTTCATGTACAACGGTGAAGACGGCAAGCCTGCCAACGCTGAGAATCCTGGCGGCCATGTACTCTGCATCTATGACGACCTCACCAAGCAGGCCGTTGCATATCGTCAGATGTCTTTGACCCTGCATCGTCCTCCCGGACGCGAAGCATATCCTGGCGACATCTTCTACCTGCATTCTCGCCTGCTCGAGCGTGCATGTAAGCTGTCCGATGAAAACGGTGCAGGTTCTCTTACCGCACTGCCCATCATCGAAACTCAGGCTGGTGACGTTGGTGCGTTCATTCCTACGAACGTTATCTCCATTACCGACGGTCAGATTTACCTCACCACCGACCTGTTCTATCAGGGTCAGCGTCCTGCTGTTAACGTTGGTATCTCCGTATCCCGCGTTGGTGGTTCCGCTCAGGTGAAGTCCATGAAGTCCGTTGCTGGTACGCTTCGCCTCGACCTCGCTGCATATCGCGAGCTCGCTGCATTTACCCAGTTCGGTTCCGACCTGGACGCTGCAACCCAGCAGCAGCTTACCCGTGGTGCTGCAATGACCGAGCTTCTTAAGCAGGGTCGTTACACTCCGATGTCCGTTGAAGACCAGGCAACTGCTATCTGGGCTGGCGCTCATGGCTTCCTGGATGATGTACCGGTTAAGAGCATTGTTCGCTTCCGCGCTGAAATGCTCGACTACCTGCATCACTCTGGCAATGGCGTTATGGACAAGCTTGCTGATGCAAAGAAGTTCACCGACGAAGTAGAGGCTGAACTGAATGCTGTTATCCCGGCATTCAAGGCTCAGTTCATCGCGTAAGGTAGGTCACTATGCCCAACCTTCACGATATTGAAAGGCGAATCAAGTCCGTCGAATCGACGAAGCAGATTACGCATACCATGCAGATGGTTGCTGCTGCAAAAATCCGTCATTCGACCGAGCGTGTCGAAGCTGCTACGCCTTATGGCGAGGCTGTGAAGGAGATACTGGCCAACATCGCACGCATGGGCGGTACTACTGCACCGCTCGCGACGCCGCATGACGAGGTTAAGAAGACCCTTATTGTGGTCATCGCCTCCGACCGTGGTTTGGCTGGCGGCTTCAATTCCAGCGTGCTTCGTCGTGCCGAGCAGATCATGAAGGAGCGCAAGGCAGAGGGCAAGGAGATCGCTGTTGCCGCATGTGGCAAGAAGGCGATCGGCTACTTCAAGTATCGTGGTATCGATACGGTGCTTGCCTTCCGCGACCTGTCCGCTGATCCTCGCGTCGAAGAGGCTGATGCTCTTGCAGACTATGCTATGGAGCATTACCTCTCTGGCGAAATTGACGAGGTAGTCGTTCTTTACAACCATGCGAAGAACGCAGGTGAGCAGGTTCTGATCCAGCAGCCTCTGTTGCCGGTAAACCCGAAGGCATTCCTCCCCAAGGGCGAGGTATTTGTCAAGGGCGGCGGCATCACCGAGCCGACTCCCGATAACCCCGATCTTCCGGGTGCTATCGATTACGAGCCCAGCGAGGAAGATGTCTTGGATCACTTCCTTCCCGAGTATATTGCAGGTCATTTCTACTATATGCTCATTGACTCAGCAGCAGCTGAGCAGGCTGCTCGTCGCAATGCAATGAAGAATGCGACGGACAACGCCAATGACATGATTGAGACTCTCAACCGTGTCTACAACCGTGTACGTCAAGGCGCTATTACGACCGAGATCAACGAGATCGTCGGTGGCGCCGCAGCTTTGGAGGACTAAATGGCTGAAGAAACCAATACTGCTTCTGCGGCCACGCAGGGTTCCATCGGACACATTGTCCGTATCGTTGGCCCTGTTGTCGACGTTGAGTTCGCTCCGGATCACATGCCGGCGATCTACAACGCTCTGACCGTGAAAGCTACTACCCCCGCGGGCGACATTGATGTCGTTCTCGAGGTTCAGATGCACCTCCCTGGTGACCTGGTTCGCTCCGTTGCTATGTCGTCTACCGACGGCCTGGTACGCGGTCTGCCCGTACAGGACACTGGTGCACCTATGAAGATGCCCGTAGGTCCTGAGACCCTCGGCCGCATCTGGAACGTTATGGGCCAGCCCGTTGACGGCATGCCCATGCCCGACGTTAAGCAGTGGGCACCTATCCATCGTCCCGCTCCCGCATACGAAGAGCTCGTTAACAAGACTGAGATCTTCGAAACCGGCATTAAGGTTATCGACCTTATCCAGCCCTTCATTAAGGGTGGTAAGACCGGTCTGTTCGGCGGTGCAGGCGTTGGTAAGACCGTTATCATTCAGGAGCTCATTAACAACCTGGCTCAGGAGCATGGTGGTACGTCCGTATTCACCGGCGTTGGCGAGCGTACCCGTGAGGGTACCGACCTGTTCCTGGAAATGACCGACGCAGGCGTTATCAACAAGACCTGCTTGGTCTACGGTCAGATGAATGAGCCTCCGGGAGCTCGTCTTCGCGTCGGCCTGTGCGGCCTGACCGAAGCAGAGTACTTCCGTGACCAGGGTCAGGACGTTCTGCTGTTCATCGACAACATTTTCCGCTTTACCCAGGCAGGTTCTGAGGTATCCGCACTTCTTGGCCGTATGCCTTCCGCAGTAGGCTACCAGCCCACCCTCGCTACCGAGATGGGCGACCTCCAGGAGCGCATTACCTCCACCAAGACCGGTTCTATTACGTCCGTACAGGCCGTATATGTTCCCGCCGACGACTTGACCGACCCCGCGCCGGCCACGACGTTTACCCACCTCGACGCTAAGACGGTTCTTAACCGTTCCATCGCCGAAATGGGCATTTATCCTGCTGTTGACCCGCTGGAGTCCAGCTCTCGCGCTCTCGATCCCGAGATCGTTGGCGAAGAGCACTACCGCGTTGCTGTTGGCGTTCAGGAGATTCTGCAGAACTACAAGGACCTCCAGGACATCATCGCAATTCTTGGTATGGACGAGCTTACGGAAGATCAGAAGGTCATCGTTAACCGCGCACGTAAGGTGCAGCAGTTCCTCGGCCAGAACTTCCATGTTGCTAAGCAGTTCACCGGCCAGGATGGCGTCTATGTAAAGATGGAGGACACCGTTCGCTCCTTCGACGAGATCCTCAAGGGCAACTGTGACCATATCCCCGAGGTTTGCTTCCGTACCACCGGTTCTATCGAGGATGTTTACGCAGCCTACGAGAAGCTTCAGGCAGAGGAGTAAGTCATGTCGGTGATCAGGTGTGATGTCGTAGCAAAGAACAAGGTGCTCTTCTCAGGTGAGCTCTATAATGTCATGGTTCCCGGCACTGAAGGTGAATTGGGTATCATGGAAAACCATGAGCCATTTGTATCCGCCCTTAAGGACGGCGTCATCTGGGCCCGCACCCAGCAGGAAGGCGGCGAAGTATTGAGCGCTGCCATCATGGGTGGTTATGTCCAGGTGTTGAAGGACCGCGTCATCGTTATTTGCGACAAGACGCGCCAGATCGAGCGCATCAACGTCGACAGGCTTAACAAGGATATTCCTGTGCTTGAAGAGAAGATCGCTAACCTCAGCGAGACGAGCATCGTTTCTCGCTCTCTTCTGACGCGTAAGCTGCGCTGGTGTAAGGTTCAGCTTGCTGCAAAGGAAAAGGAAGACCTGTACAAGTAAGGATCATCCACGATTACCTTCAGTTGGTTTTTCTGATCTGTGCCAGAATTGAAAGGCGACCCTACGGGGTCGCCTTTTTTGTTGTCGATGCATCTAACGTTTTCTTGGTGCAGCTGGTTATCGATCCAGCAGGCTTTCGATCCAACAGGTTTTTGGCTCAACAGCTCCTCGATCAACCAAGCTTTGGGCCCAACAGGCCCTCGCTCCAACTAGGTTAGGCTCCATCGGGAGCCATCTCCATTGAGTATCATCCCCAGGGTAATACTTGGATATGTTCTGTTGTACTCTCGTTCCAACGATGCCGGCTCCCCTTGGTCAGCTGCGGGTTTTTCCGGGAGGCATGGGGTATGACTGGGTTGGTGCTGCGGCATTCTTCGGCTTGCTATTCGTGAGGCGCTTTCATTCGCCGTGCTATTTGCTCATGAGACGTTGGCTGCGTTTGATCGTTCGGGGTCTGGTATGCTGTCGGGCATTGCCGTTGTTTGTCCGTTCGTGAGACAGCGGGACGTTTCCACTGCCATCCATTTCGCTCTTCAAACGGGGGTTTGATTTCGTAAGCCCCCGTTTTCATGCATTGCCTTGCTCCCCGCTTTCGAATTCGCCGCTCATTAGAACGCATTTTTAGGGTTGATGTCCATAGCGGCAAAAAAAGTAGCGCCCCTCCACGGCGTTCCGAGCTGCTTCCATGAGGCTCGGGCGGTTTGGTGCCTCTGCAGTTGGCAAGATATGCGCGCTATGCATGATTTGGGGGTCTCGGACGGGAAAGGGAACCCTTCATGGCAAGATTATCGCTCGGTGTATTCCCAAATGGCTGTTTGCAGGGCTTATTGGATACACGGCGTGCAAATCTTGCCAAAACCAGCTCATTTTGGATACATAGCGGCGATATGTTGCCAGGGAGGGGCATTTTTCCTGTCCGAAGTCCAATTTGGAATACATCAAGCGAAAAACTTGCCACCGTTGAGTATTCGGGAATGCATCAGTTGAATATCTTGCTGCTGCCGAGTAGCGAAGAATGCATCAGGCGAACATTTTGACATCGGGTAGCAGAGGAGAACACACTGCAGTGAAATCTTGCCATCACCGAATACTCTGGAATGCGCCTTGGAGAAATGATGCTGTAGTCATCCCTCGCCAGGGGTAGCGCGCCTAACCCTCGGTGAACGCATGAACTGGAGATTGTGGCCGGGGGTAGCGAGCCGAAACTGACGAGGGAGGGACGGCGGCAGTGACGGCTGCTGCTAACTTGCGGGTTGGGCAACTGCTGCAAGCTTGTGGGTTGGGCGGCAGCTGCCGCACACGTGCGGTTGGGGCGGCGGCAACGATGGCTGCCGCCTATATTTGGGCGTGTGCGGTGATGCCGACTGCTGCCCGCATGCAGACGATGCCCCCCTAAACTACGCATGTTCATTAACCGAACAAGAACTGTTGATTTGATTGCAAGTCTGCCTTTTTGAGCATTCGATGGCACAATAAGAGCGATAAGTGTTTCGAGGTTGCGCATTTGCGCACAGCATAGGAGACGTACATGGCATTTGCTCATTTACACTGCCACACTGAGTATTCTCTGCTTGACGGTGCTACCCACATCTATGACATGGTTAAGCGCGCAGCCGATTTGGATATGCCTGCCGTAGCTATCACCGACCACGGTGTTATGTCTGGCGTTCCGGAACTCGACGAAGCTTGCCGCAAGGTCAAAAAAGAAACTGGCAAGTGGGTTAAGCCTATTTTCGGTTGCGAGATCTACTTCACCACCGACAGCGAGCTGAAGAAGCAAAAGCAGAAGCTTCACCATATGATCCTTCTGGCCAAGAACAATACGGGTTATCACAACCTGTTGAAGCTGGTCAGCGAATCGCACGTAGACAATTTCTACTATCGTCCGCGCACCACGTTTGAAATGCTCCAGAAGTATTCAGAGGGCATCATTGCTACCAGTGCCTGCATTGCGGGCATTATTCCTCGCTGCATCGACGACGGCGCGTTTGCCGAAGCCAAGGAGTGGGCGCAGAAATTCGCCGCGCTCTATGAACCGGGCGATTTCTATATCGAGCTTCAGGACCAGGGTATTACCACCAATGCCGGCATGTCCCAGTATGAAATGAACTGCAAGCTCACCCAGCTTGCTCGTGAATTGGGTTTGCAGACCATCGCCACCAACGACTTCCACTACCTTACACAGGAAGACGCAATGGCGCAGGACGTTATGCTGTGCATTGGCACCAATGCCACTGTCACCCAGGAAAAGCGCTTCAAGTTCCCGAACGACCAGTTCTACATGAAGACCGAGGAAGAGATGCGCCAGGCGCTGAAAGACTTCCCTGAAGCGTGCGACAACACGGTTCTGCTTGCCGAAAAGTGCAATGTGGAGCTGGAACGCGACGAAATCCTCCCGCGCTTCCCGCTGCCTGAAGGCTATACCGAAGAAATGCTTTTCCGCGAAGAGATCGAGAAGGGCCTCGAGCATCGCTATGGACCCGATTGGCGCAATGTTGTTATCGCCGACAACACCGGCAAGGAAAAGTCGGTTCTGGAGCAATACGAATATGAAGCCGACATCATCATTCAGCAGGGCTTCCCGGCTTACTTCCTTATTGTTCAGGAGTACATTCGCTGGGCTCGCGAAAATGGTATCGGCGTAGGTCCGGGCCGTGGCTCTGCTGCAGGGTCGCTTTGCACGTATGCCATGGGCATCACCGACCTTGACCCCATTAAGAACGGCTTGATGTTCGAACGCTTCCTTAACCCCGAACGTGTTGAGATGCCTGATATCGACGTCGACTTCGACGATCAGCATCGCCAAGATGTTATCGAGCATATTCGTGAATTCTACGGTGAAGACCATGTTGCGGGCGTTATCACGTTCGGCAAGCTGCAGGCAAAGAACGCCGTGCGCGATGCTGCGCGCGTTTTGGACTATCCGTATGCTGTGGGTGACCGCATCTGCAAACTTATCGGCGGCGAGCTGGGCATCACCATCGACGGTGCGCTCGAGACCAACCCCGACTTGAAAAAAGCTTATGACACCGAAGAAGACGTAAAGCGCGTTATCGATGCCGCGAAGTCCATCGAGGGCCATGTGCGCGGCGAAGGCGTGCATGCGTGCGCGACCATCATCTGCCGCGACCCCATGAGCGATCACGTTCCCATGAAGCGCGATACCAAGGGTGGCGGCATCATCACTCAGTACGACGGCCACTACACGCCTGACCTGGGTCTGCTGAAGATGGACTTCCTTGGTCTGCGCACCTTGGGTGTACTTTCCCGTGCCTGCAACAACATCGCGGCAACTACGGGTGAAAAACTTCTTCCTGAAGAGATCCCCATCGAAGACGATCGCGCCTTTGCGTTGATGCGTGGTGAGCTTCGCAAAAATGGCATGCCCCTGAATATGGATGGCTTGTTCCAGGTTGAAGGTGCGCTGTATGTGAGCTTGTTCGCGCAGATTCCGCCAGAGCGCTTTTCCGACGTTGTAGCTTCCATTGCGCTTAATCGCCCGGGCCCGCTTGAGTCTGGCATGGTTGAAGACTATGTGAAAGTTGTACAGGGCAAGAGCCCCGTTCACTATTACGACGACCGTCTGCGTCCCATCCTGGAAGAAACCTACGGCACCATGGTGTACCAGGAACAGATCATGCAGGTGTCCATGGTTATGAGCGGTTTTTCTGCTGGCAAGGCAGACAAGCTGCGTAAGGCAATGGGTAAGAAGAAGCTCGATGTTATGCGCGAGCTTCAAGAAGACTGGAATAGCGGCGCAGTTGAAAACGGCTACTCGTTGGACATTGCCAAGGAGATTTGGGAAGACGCCGAGAAGTTCGCAAAGTACGCGTTCAACAAATCGCACTCTGCGGCATATGCACTGCTTGTTATGCGTACGGCATATCTGAAGGCGCATTATCCGAATGAGTACATGGCGGCTGTGTTGTCCAGCTACATGGGCAACAACGATCGCCTTATCAAGTACATCGCTAGCTGCAACCGCAGCGGCATTCCCGTGTTGCCGCCTGACGTTAACTCGTCCAATCTGGAATTCACCCCGCTCGAAGAGGGAATTCGTTTCGGTTTGGCAGGCGTTCGCGGCGTTGGCGAAAAAGTGGCTCAGTGCATCATCGATGAGCGAGAGAAAAACGGTGAGTTCACTTCGCTGCATGATTTCGTCAACCGCGTCGACTCTTCGGCGTACAACCGCAAGACGCTCGAAGCGTTGGTGAAATCGGGGGCATTCGACTCAACGGGCTACACCCGCAAGCAGTTGATGCATTTCATCGATGAAACGCCCCTTCTTGAAAGCGCGGCAAAGCGCCAGAAGGATAAAGCGGCTGGTCAGCTTGATATGTTCAGCATGTTTTCAGATGTAGACGAGAGCTTCAAGGACGATATTCCCGAGCCAGACGGCGTGGAGTGGGACAAGAAGACCTTGCTTGCCTTCGAGAAGGACATCTTGAAGATGTACGTTTCCGACCATCCGCTGCGTCGTTACGAGAACTACCTTTCGCGTACCATGAAGTACACCTTGGGCGAATTGGGTGAACGAGAGCAGGGCATTAAGTCGGCTACGTTTGCGGGGATGGTTTCCGAGACGAACGTCCGCCGAACCAAGCGCGGCACGTTGATGGCTAGCTTCACACTCGAAGATACTACAGGGCATGTTGAATGCGTTTGCTTCAACTACGACAAGTTCAAGGAAGCCATTCAGGAGGATGCAATTATCACCTGCAAGGGCAAGTTCGAAGTGAACGATCGTGGCAGCCAGATAATCGTGTACGAAGCCGCGCTTCTAGAGCTTTCCGACGAAGACGCCGATGTTGCTCCGCTTCAGCTTGAGCTGAGCATCGCGACGCGCGAGCTCGATTCGGTAACGTCAGACAAACTTATGCGCATCTTGAAGGATCATCCAGGAAAAGACCCGGTAGTGATCTATGTGCGTCAGGCCGATGGACGGCGTATGCGTGCCGAGCTGCCCATGACGGCCGATTCGGGCAACCAGCATCTGAAGGCGCACTTATATGACTTGTTCGGACGCACGGTTTGGAGGGCTTCTTAGTGGAACCCGGTAACAACGGCAATGCGATACAGCAGGCAGCCGAAGAGGGGAAGGGCGAGGTGATCCTTTCCCTCTTGGTTTCGTATAACGGAGAGCCATTTGCCGGTTTTGCGCGTCAGCCCGGTCAGCTAACGGTGCAGGGGAGCATCGAGGAGGCGTTGGGGCTAGTGTTCCGTCGCCCTATCGAAACGGTATGTGCCGGGCGCACCGATTCGGGCGTGCATGCGCGTGGCCAGGTGGTGAGCTTTACGCTTTCGGGAGAAGAGCTTGCTGGCCGTAGCGAGTTCAAGTTGCTACGTTCTCTGAACGCTCTGACTCATGAGGATATTTCCATTAAGTCGGTGCGCCGGCAGAAGGCCGGTTTTTCGGCTCGTTTTTCCTGCACAATGCGCGAATACAAGTACTTCATCTGCACAGATGCTTATAAGCCTCTTTTGATGAAGGGATTCTGCTGGCATATCCCCAAAGAGCTTGACCTTGAAGCCATGCGCGCAGCAGCTGCTTACCTGATAGGCGAACACGACTTCAAGAGCTTCTGTATGGCGGCATCCGCTGAAGGCAAGTCGACCATGCGCAATGTGTTCAGCATCGATGTGACGCGCGAAGACGCATGGGGCGAAAACCTGGTGGTTATCACGGTGAAGGGCAATGCCTTCCTTCATTCGATGGTTCGTACCATTGTGGGTACTTTGGTTGCGGTTGGTCTTGGGCGGCGGAAGCCGGAATGGATCGCAGAGGTGCTTGATGCGCGCAATCGCGCTGCAGCGGGTGAAAACGCGCCGGCGCAGGGTTTGGTGTTCTGGAACGTCAGCTACGAGGGCGAGCGCGTACACGACCCGCTGAAATGAGAGCTCTAGCGAGAGAGAGGCAACGCGGCGCTTCGGTGCCGTTAATGTGTTAAGGACACCGCCCGTCCTTCTCTCGAAATCTCTACAAGTGTTTACGCTATAGTACCCACTATTACAATCGTGTTTCATAAGTGTCGAAGGCGTATAGTGACGTCTAGCGGGCGTAATGCCCATGTATGAATTTCCGCATACGTGGAATAGAAGGAGAGTGTATGTCAACCTCAACCGAATCTGCCCAGTTGGCTGGTCGATCCTCCTGGTCGGGCAAACTGGCGTTTGTTCTTTCGGCGGCGGCATCCGCTGTTGGCCTGGGGGCAATGTGGCGCTTCCCGTATTTGGCAGCCAAATACGGCGGCGGCATGTTCCTGTTCGTGTATCTGGTCCTGGTATTCACCATCGGCATTTCTTTGCTGCTTTTGGAAAATGCCCTTGGTCGTAAAACCGGGCAGAGCGCCATCGGCGCCTTCAAGGCGTTTGGCAAGAAGTTTACGTTTATCGGCGTTCTTATGTCTGCCGTGCCGTTTATCATCGTGCCGTATTACTGCGTAATTGGCGGCTGGGTAACGAAGTACCTTGCAGCATATGCAGGTGGCGAGGCAGGTGCCCTTGTTGATGGCGGCACGTACTTCACGAACTTCATCGGCAATGGCCCTGAAAGCATCCTGTTCATGCTCATCTTCATGGCTATCACCTACTTCATTGTGGGTATGGGCGTTAACAATGGCCTTGAGAAGGCAAACTTCATCATGATGCCTGCGCTTATTGTTGTGGCGGCAATCCTCGCCGTGTATGCGCTTACCATGCCTGGGGCAATCGACGGTCTTGCTTTCTACCTTGTTCCCGATTTCAGCAAATTCTCCCCTGAGCTGGTAATTGCGGCATTGGGCCAGACCTTCTTCACGCTATCGTTGGCAATGGGCATTATGGTTACCTACGGCTCCTACCTCGATAAGGCAACCAAGCTCACTTCCAGCGTTGCCCAGATTGCGGGCTCGACGTTCGGTGTTTCGCTCCTTGCTGGTTTCATGATCATCCCCGCAACGTTTGCTGCTATGGGCTCTGGCGAGGCGGTTGCCGAAAACTCCGGCCCCTCCCTTATGTTCATCGTTCTGCCTCAGGTATTTGAGGGCATGGGCAGCTTTGCCCCCGTTGTGGGTGCTGGCTTCTTCGTCTTGGTTTTGTTCGCTGCTCTTACCAGCGCCCTTTCTTTAGTGGAAACCTGCACTTCCATTGTTCAGGATGCAACCCATTGCTCTCGCGGTAAGGCGCTTGCCACGGTTATCGTGTGGACTACGCTCATGGGTCTTCTCGTTACCTTGGGTTACAGCTCCCTTTCGTTCATTGAGCCCCTGGGTGCGGGGACCTCTATCCTTGACTTCCTCGACTTCATCTCCAATTCGGTCATGATGCCTATCGTGGCATTGCTGACCTGCATCTTCATTGGCTGGATCGTTGGCCCGAAGATGATCGAAGAAGAAGTTATGCTTTCTTCCCGATTCAGGCTGCGTAAGGTATGGGTCTTCATGATCAAGTACCTTGCCCCCGTTGCGCTGGTGGTTATCCTGGTAGCCTACGTGGCGCAGACCTTCGGCTTCTTCAGCATGTAAGTGGGAATATAGGGACAGGTTCCATTTTCCCAGCTAGCAAATTGAGCCCTGCTTGCGACTAATTTCGCGAGCAGGGCTTTTTCTTTGCGCGCTATTCCTAGGCGGGAAAACGGAACCTGCCCCGAAAGTTGGGAAATCGTTGTCTGGGAATACAGGGACAGGTCTCATCTTTCCAGTTGTTGTGGTACTCGACTTGTGCCCCTTTCGGGCGTTTTCTTTTTGGGTGGTATGATGGAATGCGTACAAAAAATGAGAACCCTATCAAGGAGCAAACGTGTCCCTTTCCATTGGCATTGTTGGCCTGCCGAACGTTGGCAAGTCTTCTCTGTTCACCGCCCTTACTAAGAAGAGCGGATTTGCCGCAAACTATCCTTTCGCAACTATCGAGCCCAATGTTGGCTTGGTTCCTGTTCCCGATAAGCGTCTTGATGGCCTTGCCGCTATCGATCATCCGGCGAAGATCATTCCCGCAACGGTAGAGTTCGTGGACATTGCAGGTTTAGTGGCCGGCGCTTCCCAGGGCGAAGGCCTGGGCAACAAATTCTTGGCGAATATTCGCGAAACCGATGCAATCTGCGAAGTGGTGCGCTTCTTCAGCGACCCGAATGTGGAGCACGTATCCAAGAAGGTTGACCCGCAGAGCGATGTCGAAACCATCAAAACCGAGCTGATCCTTGCCGATATCGCCACCATCGAAAAGGCGTTGCCTCGTCTGGAAAAGGAGGGCAAGCGTTACAAGGAAAAGGCCATCAATTTCCAGGCCGCCCAGAAAGTGCTCGAGGGCCTCAATGAAGGCAAGCGCGCTCTGCAGCTTGACCTTTCCGAGGAAGAGCAGGATGCCATTCGCGAGTTGTGCCTGCTCACCATGAAGCCCATGCTCTACATTGCCAATGTGGACGAAGACAAGGTCAACGCCGAGCTTCCCGAAATCGATGGACAGCAGCCTGTGCCCATCAGTGCGAAGATCGAAGCCGACTTGGCTGAGCTCGATGCCGAAGAGGCAGCCATTTTTATGGAAGAACTCGGCTTGGACGAGTCGGGCCTTTCCCGCCTTATTCGCGAGGCTTACAAGCTGCTGGGCCTTCAGAGCTATTTCACCAGCGGTGAAACTGAAACGCGCGCTTGGACTATTCCCGTTGGTGCGAAAGCTCCGCAGGCAGCTGGCGTTATCCATTCCGATTTTGAGCGTGGTTTCATTAAGGCGGAAACTGCTTCGTATGAAGACTATGTTGCCCTGGGTGGCGAAAAGGGCTGCCGCGATGCTGGCAAGCTTCGTCAGGAAGGAAAAGATTACGTCGTGCAGGACGGCGATGTAATGCACTTTAAATTCAACGTGTAAGCGTATTTCGCGCAGCGCGACCATGGCCTCTTGGAAAATTCCAGGGGGCCATTTTTACGTGTGCACGGTTTTGCGCTACCCTGAACTCAACTGAATCAAAGTACGTTGGCTTTATGCGGTATAGGGGACAAAGCTCCGCAGCCAACGAAGACAGGAGGGGTGTCATGGAATTGCGTGCTTTCGGTAATACGGGCATGATGGTTTCGCCGCTGGGCTTTGGTGTTATGCGCTTGCCCATGAAAGATGGCGGCAAAACGGTAAACA
>ERZ506964.292-NODE-292-length-31161-cov-8.474828_pt1 | contig 31161 bp, 13 predicted proteins | sample MGYA00512893_ERZ506964 | MGnify/ENA metagenome assembly ERZ506964 | reverse complement strand
GCGATACCACAACCCTCGGCCTGAAAGGCCGTCAAACTTAAGAACCCTCCGGCCGTCAGGCCGGTCCATCTTAAGAACCCTCACACCGAAGGTGTGTCCAAGGGCGATACCACAACCCTCGGCCCGAAGGGCCGTTGCCCCCTGAGCGCCAGCGAACACAACCCGCCGCCGTCAGGCGGCCACAACCCTCGGGGCGAAGCCCCGTCAACCCTCACGCCATAGGCGTGTCCCAAAAAAAAAACAGTGCTCCCCGAAAAAAGGGAGCACTGTTTTTTTTACCAGCGTTTATGACTATTTCACCTGCATCTGGACAGCTGTCTTTGTTTCCATTTCTTCTTCGTCCCGTCCTACGCACCAGGAAGCGAAGAGGGAGCCGGACACGTTGTGCCATACGGAGAAGATGGCACCGGCGATGCCGCCGGCGGCAGTGAAGTACATGAGGGCCAGGGTGGAGGCGAGGCCGGAGTTCTGCATGCCTACTTCGATGGCCATGGCCCGGATCTGGGCTTTGGTCATGCCGAATTTCCGGGCGCAGAAGAAGCCCAGGGCCATGCCGCCCAGGTTGTGGAGAATGACGACGGCCAGGATGATGAGGCCGTTATCCAGAATGGTGCGGCCTGAGAGGGATACTACGCAGCCTACGGTGAAGATGATGACCAGGGCGGAGAGCATGGGCATGACCTTTGTCACCTTAGCTACCTGTCTCGGGAAGAAGTAGTTGAATCCTACGCCTGCCAGCAGGGGGAGGAGCACCATTTTGATGATGGAAATCATCATCGCGGTGAAGCTGATATCCACCCAGGCGCCGGCGATGAGCCAGATGAGGAAAGGGGTCACGAAGGGGGCCAGTATGGTGTTTACCATGGTCATGGAAACGGAGAGGGCCACGTCAGCATGGGCAATGTAGGAAATCACATTGGATGCCGTGCCGCCGGGGCAGCAGCCTACCAGCACCACACCGATGGCGATAGCCGGAGGCAGGGCGAAAATTTTAATGAGGACCGCTGCCAGTGCCGGCATGATGACGAATTGGAGAAGGCTTCCCAGAGCCACATTTTTCGGCTGTTTGAACACGTTGCGGAAATCGCCGGGGGTGAGGCTCATGCCCATGCCGAACATGATGATGCCCAGCATGATGGGAATATAAGGGGACAGGGGCTTCATGACAGATGGGAAGAATATGCCGAAAATGCCGGCCAGTATTACGCCTACTGCCATGTAGCGGGTACAGATACGAATGATTTTATCAATCATGGGAAACTCCTTTATGGATGAATTCCTTCCGGGAGTATGCCTTCACGGACAGGTCCGGAAGGAAGATGTATCAATGAATGGATTTGAAGATGCATTTCTTCTGATGCGAAGGAATGGAGGAACGGAAAAGGAAATCAGCCGATTTCCCTTTCTTTTTCAGAACCCCTTGTTTTGATGGGATGGTTCTTTTCGTCTACCATCACGACTTTGGGCACCAGGTCGCGGGCTTCTTTTTCGTCCATCTGGGCATAGGCGATGATAATGACAATGTCGCCGATGGCGGTGCAGCGGGCGGCAGCGCCGTTCAGACAGATGACGCCGCTTCCCCGTTTGCCGGGAATGGTGTAGGTTTCCAGACGGGCGCCGTTGTTGTTATTGCAGATCTGCACCCTTTCACCGGGCAGGATGCCGGCGGCATCCATAAGGTCCTCATCGATGGTAATGCTTCCCATGTATTCCAGATTGGCTTCGGTTACAGTGGCTCTATGGATTTTTCCGTGCATCATTGTATACATCATGATTATGCCTCCAGTACTACGTTATCAATCAGTCTTGTTTTGCCAAATTTCACAGCTACTGCCAGAAGGGCTTTTCCAGTCAAGGTATCGTCCAGTTCTGTGAGACCGGGCATGCCGTACATTTCTACGTAGTCAATGTCGCTCATGGGTTCCGATTTGATTTCATCAGTAACCTGGGCAATGAGCTTTGCCTTGCTTCTTTCGCCTTTGTCAAAGGCTTCCTTGGCATGTTTCAAACTTCTGGAGAGCACCAGGGCTGCCTTGTGTTCTTCCGGGGAAAGGTAAACGTTCCGGGAACTTTTGGCCAGACCGTCTGCTTCACGGACGATAGGCATCATGCGGAGGGTTACATTCATGAAAAGATCTTCCACCATACGCTGGAGGACCTGGGTCTGCTGGGCATCTTTCAGACCGTAGTAGGCGCGGTCACATTCGGTGAGGTTGAAGAACTTGGTGCATACCGTAGCTACGCCGCGGAAATGGATGGGGCGGGTGCGTCCGCAGAGAACTTTGGTAATGGGACCGCATACTTCTACCCATGTGGGATCCTTATGAGGATACATTTCTTCCGGACTGGGGGCAAAAAGAAGGTCTGCACCGGCAGCTTCTGCGATTTTCATGTCATGGGGGAGGGTTCTGGGGTACTTGGCATAGTCTTCATTGGGACCAAACTGGGTAGGGTTTACGAAAACGGTGGTAATGGTGACATCATTTTCTGCATGGGCCGCTTTGATTAAAGAAGCGTGGCCTTCATGAAGGGCGCCCATGGTGGTCACCAGACCGATGGTTTTTCCCTCTTTCTTACACTGGTGTACAAATTCCTTCAATTCGCTGATTTTGTGGCAAAGAATCATGTTCTGCCGTCCTTCCCGGGAAAATTTCCCAACTGCTTTTCTGCAACAACGGGACAGGATTTCAATAAAAAAGGCGCACTCCAAAAAGAATGCGCTTTGTGACATGATTTCTCCAGAAAACGGCTGGCTTTCAAGTCCGTGTCCCCGGGAAAAGAAAAGGGGCATCCGAAAAGGATGCCCGCTGTTTTGAAATCTCTGCATTCGTCTCGGTTATTACAATCCAAGCGATATGAACTTTGTGGAACCATATCCGCAAACCCGTGTCCTTTCCGGAAAACCGCTGCAGCTCCGAAGATACTGTGCAGTCATAATCAGGAAACAGGTATCAACTGCGAGCCTGTCCATGTCATTTAAAGCTCTCCCCAGGGAGATGCCCCTATGCGCCCGATACAGGCATATGTTCCAAAAGAAAGGATACTACCTTCCAGAGAAATTGTCAAGGAGGACAAGCCCTTTGGGGCTTGAGGGTTCAAATGGACACGCCCTGTCGGGCGTGAGGGTTGACGGCCCTTCGGGCCGAAGGTTCTTAAGGGGCTTAAGTTTGACGCGCCTTTGGCACGAGGGTTGTTGTAGGGCGCCTCTAAATTTATAGAAGGCGCCAGTTTGTATCAAACCTTTACAACCGCCCTGCGGGCGAGGGGAATGCATTTCATGACGTATGATGCAGAAAGGTAAATCCGTAACGCTGACTTCATACTCATCGCCCGAGAGGGCGATACCACAACCCTCGGGGCCAAAGGCCCCGTCAAACTTAAGAACCCTTGGGCCGTAGGCCCATCCATCTTAAGAACCTTATTCATTATTTCGTCTTTACTATCATGACGAAGGCGATCCTTCCATCCTTATATTCCACGGTGAGGGGAATGGAGAGGAGGGAGGAGAGTTCCCGGGCTATGGAAAGGCCTATGCCGTAGCCTGTCTTTTTGCTGTTGTGGGATTCGTCGTTTCGGTAGAACCGTTCAAAGAAGCGGCTGTAGTCCAGGTCTTTGCCGTCTTTGTAGTCGTTGGATACGGAGAGGCGGAGGGTGTCTTTCTTTTTTCCTTTTTCTGCCGAAAGGAGGATGGTGCCGCCGTCGTCGCAGTATTTCACTGCGTTGTCCAAAAGGATGTGTAGGATTTCGGAGAGGTATTTTTCATCGCTTCTGGCAGTGAGTCCATCTTCTGCGGACAGGGTCAGTTTCTTTCCCTGGTCTTTGGCCAGAAGGTCGAAGTCCTCTTTCAGGCGGGCGAACATATCCTTCACAGGGAAGGAGAGGAACTGGAGCTGGGCCCTGGTGGCTTCGCCGGCTTTGGAGAGGAGGATGAGGTGGCTGATGAGGCCGGACATGCGGCGCACCTGTTTGATAATGCCCTCTGTCCACTGGTTTTTGCCGTTCATCATTTCCATGGCTTCTGCGTTTACGGAAATAATGGCCAGCGGTGTTTTCAGTTCGTGGCTGGCGTTGGTGATGAATCGTTTCTGGTTTTCCAAATTTCTCACGAAGGGGGCGATGGCCCGCTTGGAGAGGAAGGCGAAAATCAGGACATAGAGGATGATGCAGAAGAAGCCGAACCATACGGAGTAGGAGAGGAAGGTGTGCACGTCGGAGAATTCACGGGTGCAGTCCAGAATGACAAGCAGGGTGGAGCCGTCTTCAAGGGTGGTTTTCATGAAGCCGTAGCGGGCTTTATTTTTCTGCAGAAAGCCGCTGCCCGCGGGGGAAGCAAGGGCGATTCTGGCAAATTCCACGGCCTGTTCTTCGGAAAAGGCTACAATGTTTTTTACGTTGACTGCGGTGATGCGGCCGCTGCTGTCAAGGCGAAGGGAGAAGTAGCGGGTCTGGTAGGCAAATTCCGGTGTATCTTCCGGCCAGGTGATGCCGGGGAAGAAGTCTTTCCCCCAGGAGGCAGTATCGGCAGGATGGTAGCGGGAGGGCATGGTGCCTCCGTTCTGGGTGATATAGGTCATGGTGTCAAGGCAGTGCTCCCGCATGGCGTAGAAACCCATCATGTTGATGAGGCCCAGGGCGCCGGCCACGATAATGAATATGGCCAGGGTGGCCAGAAGGATGAACTGGCGGCGCAGTTTTTTGATGAGGTTCATGGCTCCTCCCGAAGGGTCAGCTTGAAATCTTTTCCTTCTTCCCCGGCAATGGCCAGGTCTGAGTTGATGGCAGACAGTTTTTCTCTCAGGTAGGAAATGTAAATCCACACCACGCTTTCATCGACCCCTTCTTCTCCGCTCCAGATTTTCTGGAAGATGTAGGAGGTGGAAAGGGGTTTGCCGTTATGGAGCATGAGGAGTTTCATCAGTTTCGTTTCCTTGCCGGAAAGGCGGATGGAATTATGGGCGGAAAGTTCCTGCTCTTCCGTGTCCAGACTGGTGGAGCCGGCGGAAAGGGTGGAGGGGGTGAAGTCTTTTCCTCTTCTGGTGAGGGAACGGATACGGGCCAGCAGTTCTCCGATGGCAAAGGGTTTGGTAAGGTAATCGTCGGCACCGGCGTCCAGGCCGGTAATGCGGTCATCCACTTCGGATTTGGCGGTGAGCATGATTACCGGTGTCACATCGCCGGCTGCGCGGACTTCCTTCAAGGCGGTGATGCCGTCTTTCACGGGCATCATAATGTCAAAGACCATGCAGTCATAGTTGGTGTGGGAGGCCAGGTCCACGGCCACCGCCCCGTTTTCTGCCCAGTCCACATCGAAGCCCTGGTGTTTCATAATGGCTATCAGCACGTCGGCCATATCTTTTTCATCTTCAGCAAGCAGTATACGCATAGGTTCTCCTTTATTTTTAATGTTCCTGACGGATAAGGTTCCGGATGGTCTGCATGGACAGGTCACAGGATGCCAGTTCATCGGCGCAGCGCTTCAACTCCCGTGTAATCATTTCCGGATTTTTGATGTTTTTCTTGTACTTCATCTGGTGTTCCAGACTGGCCCAGGAATCCATGGCAATGGTGCGAAGCTGGATTTCCACGAAGAAATGGCCGGGATTGTTACCTTTCACGTCTTCCAGGGGCGCTTCCAGCCGGGCGATGAGGTGGTAGCTGCGGTAGCCGTTGGGTTTGGCGTTTTTGATGTAGTCTTTTCCCTTCACAATGGTGCAGCCGGGAAGGGAGCGAATGAAATCGATATTTTCATAAATGTCATTGAGAAAACAGCATACGATGCGGATGCCGATGGCATCGTGAATGTCATAGAGGGCGGAAGAGGGAGTTTCCGGAAGGTTTTTCCTCCGGCACTTGTCCCGCATGCTTTCTTCCGATTTGATGCGGTAAATCAGGTGTTCATAGGCTGCTTCTCCCGTTTCTTCCTTTCGTTTTTCACTGAAATCTTCAATCTGGGAAACCAGGGAGTGAAGGACTTGGGGCAGCGCGTCCTTCCAGGCGCCGTATATGGATTCGTTCATGGGAATGTCTCTTTCTTTGTATCAAACAATTTTTCTTATTATACCATGGAAAAGAGGAAGTTATACCGATTTTGCCCCATGGTCAAATTTTATAAAAATTCCGGGGCCCGGGGCGAAAGAAATGAAATGGCTCATAGAGGGGGGAGGCAGTCAGGTAAGTGTCAAGTTTTCCTCGGTAATTCGTTTGACTGTCGATAATTACTATCTCCGTTTCGGCCGAAAGGGAAGATGAGATCGAGTGGTGAGAACGAGATCGAGTTGGACAGCGGCTTCGCTGCGAATACCCTCGACCTCAATCTCGATCTTCACACAACGTTTGCACTGTGCAAATAACAAGCAGCAAAACGCACCATAAGGCTTAAGACTTTAGATTAGCTCATGCTTTTGCTCCTCTGACGACAAGTTCAGTTTGGGGATGGCTTAGTCCAGTCCCTTCACGCTGACGTCTGATTCGTTGGACGAATTCTTGTAATCTACGGACACTGGGCCTTGCTGGTGTGATTTTTGTTTGTTACTGTTTCTATGCTTTCGAATAGAGGACAGCTTGATGCGGAGGCCGAGAATGCCGAAGGAGCCTGCGGCAGTTAACGGGATCATCCGTAGGAAGTACCGCAGGCTGTCAGAGCAAAGCTCAGTGCTTATATACTAGCGCTTCCCTGGCCGATAGCATGCAAAAGGACTCCGTACTTCCCTGTTTGGGGAAGCACGGAGTCCTTTACTTTGACCCTGCCGGTACTACTTTCACGCTGAGGGAGTTGATATACTCTTCGGGGTTATTGGTGACCCAATAGCTGATGATGGGGAAAAGGAATACATCTCCGTCAGGGATGAGACCGTTTTTATCCATAAAATCCTGCATTCGTTCCAGCGAATCCTGGCCATGGTGGAAATAGGCACCTTGGATATGCAGAGAAATGTACAGATCGCCGGGGCGGACATAGTTACAGGGGAGGTCAGAGCCGGGCGGTCCTGATTTTGTAACCACCGCCGAGAAATGACTGAAACGGTGGTGGAAAAAGTCATCCTCACTGATGACCCAACCTGTGGGCTTTTCCTTGCAGAAACAGTGGGAAAAGGCTTCCCGCACATGGCGGGCGCGGATGGAAATGGTTGATAGTCCACCCCGCTTATCTTTGGGAATAGGAGTCAGGAACATACGGCAGTCATGATAATTCTGGAGGAGTACCTGGTTCAGTGGCAGGGACTGGCTCCTTTCCAGTGTATTTCGATAGGTATCGAGGGAATGGATCAGGCGCCGGGCCTGGTCAATCTGTTGGAGACATTCTTCTTTTCGGCGGTCCAGAATCCTGAGAATGTTGTCTCGGGACCGGTTCTCCAAAAATTTATGGATGTCCGGCACAGAAATATCCATCTTTCGAAGGAACAGAATAATTTCCAGTGTAAGGTATTGGGGCGTGGAATAGTAACGGTACCCATTTTCCGCTACAAATTCCGGCTTTAGTATTCCCATTTTATCATAGTATAGCATCGTCTGCTTTGGAATGTTGAAAAGCCGGGCCAGTTCGCCGGCAGTATAGTACTTCTTCTCTTTCATATTTATAATTCCCATATTATAACATGAAAAACATGTATTTTCATATAATTACATAGCCATTATATCATAATTTATTAATTTAATAAAATGTAAATCACATAATTAATTTATTATATAATAATAAATTGCTAAATATTTACTTTCGATAAACTGTTGAGACCGGATTGGCAGATAAAATCGAAGGAAAATATACTGTCCGGTTTATAAAATCGGGCATACCATTATGGACAGGGGAAGGGAAAGAATAAACACGCTTAGATTTCTATAGATTTTTTAAATTGCACTTTTATCATATGTCATGATTTGAACGCATGCTTGACCGTATGATAATCATACGGTTTACAATAAACCCCGTCAGATGAATACGGAGACGGAAGTCGATAGACCAGGTGGGGAATGCGGTGGTAATCCGCAGCTGTCCTGCAGCCGTATGGTGAGTAAACCTGCTGTAAGTCTCCCACAGAGGAGCAGGATTACAGGGAACTAAGCCGGAGTGCCACCCGTTTCTAAGATCCCCAGAGGATTATGTCCTTTACAATCTGCGTGGCACAGATGGGATAAAGAAAAGAAATCAGTAAAACCGAACACATCACTCCATTCGGATACCAATACCTGGTTTCTGCCCTGTTAAGGGGGGAATTCTTTATAGCTTCTGCTTTTTTTATGGCTTGGAATAGTCTCCGTATTTATTCTCAGACTGCGCCGTCTGCCAGAGGCAGGATCGACTGATACTTTATAAGGAGGAACAGGTTATGAATGGATTGAAGAAATTACTTGTTTCAGGCGTTTTTGCTGCGGGAATCCTTATGGCTCCCGGCATGGCAATGGCCGCAGGAAATGGGTATGTGGATTATAATGCGGTAATTGCAGCTACGCCGGCTTTCAGTCAGGCCCAGAAGGAACTGGTCACTGCCCAGCAGACACTGCAGCAGCAGTTCAATAACCAATCTAAAGAAATGAATGATAAACAGAAAAAGGAACTGGCCTTGAAGCTGGATAAACAGCTACAGGCAAAGCAGCAGGAAATCCAGAAGAATGAAATCGTTCCGGCAGTCAATAAAATCCGCGCAGCCATTGAAGCAGCAGCCAGAAAAAACGGTATTGATTTCGTAGTTCAGGAAAGCGCATGGCTTTATGGCGGTAAAGATCTGACCCAGGAAGTCATTAACCAGATGAAATAAAAAGACCCGATACGTAATTCATTTCAAGCCGTAAGGCTGGAAAAATAATAAAAATAAAGGAGCAGTTATCATGGCAAAAACAGAAACAAAGGCAGCAGACATGGAATCCGTAGCACAGAAGAAAGATAAAGCCTTCCAGGAATACCTGGATACCAATAAGATTTCCGGCTTCGGAAAACAGTATGCCGGAGAAAAAGGGGAAGTTGTTATTTACAGAAGCAACCTCCAGATCAAGGATGCCACCATCCCCTTCATGATTCTCCTGGACAACAGCGTGTATACACTCCTCCAGTTCCAGGTGGCCGCAGGTGCTGTAAAGCCGGAAAAGAAAGAAAAGCTGTCCGCTTACTTCAATGATCTGAATAACCAGTACCGCATGCTGAAATTCACCGCCGATGCTGCGGGCAATGTGCTCCTGTCCGTATCTATTCCTGCCGGCGCTCCCCATTTCGAACCGGCCCTCGTCATTGCCATCCTGAACGAAGTAGAAAAACTGCTGAACGGTGAGTATGACAAGCTTATGGAAGAAATTAGAAAATAAAAGATAGCTAAACTTTTATGCAGTTGAATTTCTCATACAAAAAAGCACTCTATACGACAGGGTATTGAGTGCTTTTTGTGTTGATAATTTTAAATTTATTAATGCTATGTAAATGCTTATATAGCAAATACTATAAATATTTGTTGGAAAGCAAGAAATGAAATTTTGTTTTTGAACTATAGCCGTTGACTGTATGACAATCATTCGGTTTATAATTAGGAAGATAAAAATAATATTAAAATTATTAGTAGGAACAGAAGTCGTAAGACTGAGTGTGGGGAATATGGTGAGAATCCGTAGCTGTCCTGCAACCGTATGGGAAGTGGTCATATTGTAAGCCTTTCTCGAAGGAGTATGACCGTGATGAACTAAGCCGGAGTGCCGCCTGTTTCTGGAATCCTGGTAAACCTGCATGGTATGGGTGGGATAGAGATAGCAGGCCACAGAGGAAAGAAAATTTTTCGTGTGGTCGTGCTGTATTATCATGCTGTATTTCACGATAGAAATTACAGCTTTGATGAAAATATCCCAAACGATGCAGCAGGTTTAGCAGGTTTTTATATTGTCAGATTTATTCACTTTTTAGTAATGAATTATATGAATTTCACCGATGAGCTGCAGGTTTGTTCCTGCATGGTGGAGAGATGCCGCAAGCAAAAGGGGATTTGTTATGGAGAAAATCAAAAGACTGAACAAAAAGGAAAAAGTGATTTTGCTCTGCCTTCTGGCGGGTCTGTCAGCAGCTGCGTATCCATATTCTTCATATGCAGCAGAAAGTATGCCACCTTCGGGAAGCATGGAGTTTACGCTTCCCGGAGTGACCGTAGAAGCTAAGAGACCGGAATGGGAAGATAAACTTTCCCCTGGCACTGTAACGGTTATTAAGCCGGAAGACTATAAAGGCGAACAGAAAACCCTTCCTGACCTGTTGAAAGAGGTCCCTGGCGTTCATGTACGAGAGGTCAATGGTAAAGGTCAGTATACTACGGTTACGGTTCGTGGATCCACGGCAGCCCAGGTCGGCGTATTCGTAGATGGAGTTATGACGAATCTTGGCGGCGATTCTGCCGTCGATATTTCTACGATTCCTGTGAAAAATGTAGAGCGCATTGAAGTTTATCGCGGGTATATTCCCGCCCGTTTCGGTGGTACATTCATCGGCGGCGTCATTAATGTAGTGACCAAAAAACCAAAGAAAGTAGGAGCCAGTGCAGAAATTGGCAAGACTTCCCTGGGCGGGGACAGTATTTCTGCAGAAGTAACAGCGCCCCTTGGCAGCGGCAGCCTTCTTATTGGGGCCAATTATGAGGATAGCGATGGTGATTTCCGCTATAAGAACTATGCAGCGCCCCGGACTATATCTAAATGGGAGCAGAATGTAGCATCGGCGTCTGCAGCGTTGGATTTGTACCAGTACAATGCTGCTAATATTGACATTATTGTGGATAACAAACGTGCATCCCTGACGGAAAGCCAGATTCAGAATTTCAAAAGCAATCCTGATGCATGGAAAGCTTATTACTCTAATACGGACAGTACAAATCCTTCAGATAGCCTGAAGGCCAATATTATTAACACAAAAGAAGAATCCCAGATGCAATCACTGGAAAAGCCTTCCAGCGTCAATGATCTCTCTCCTGTATACGACCAGATCCTGAATGAACATGAGAGCGATTACAAATCTATATATAAAAGTATTTTCGGACAGGCATCTAATCCAACCAATGAGGAATTAAAGAGTCTGGTTTACAAGGACTGGAAAGGAGAATTAACTGGCGTTGGCGGTGTTATAACGAAGGGAATTCCGGATCCTGACTTCCCGGACGATGTGGACAATTCCCATTACGTGGAAGGATATAAGCAGAAAGTGCTGGATGAATATAAAAAAGATGTTCTTTCCGGAGATGCTGAGAAGTTTGCGGAAGACTACCTGAATACCATTTCTCTGGATCCGGACAAAGATCCCCAGTATGCAGCAAAGAAAAAGCTGCTGGACTATTACAAACACCGTCTGAAATACGCGAAAGACAATACGAGGCATCGGAAATATAACGATTATAAAAATACCAGCTTTCTGGCGAAGTGGCAGAACGACAACTGGATGGTAAAACTTTCGCGTAATACCATTGACCGCCATCTGCCTGATACCACCTGGGGTGACAGCGCCAATGATGCCATGGAAAGTATGCTCACCGATATAGATGATATTTACTATGCCGAAAGCCGGCACCAGAAAATTACCAATACCGAAGAACTGGTAGAAAACCGCCACCAGAATGGCAATCTGGAATGGGGATGGCGGGCTGATTACCTGGATTCCAATAAGAGGTACAAGACCCAGAAGAAACTATTCTGGACACCGGACATCGGATCCACAAACCGGAATTTCCGCTGGAATAATACGCCCCTTCGGGAATGGAGCCAGTATAAGTCAAATAAATACAATATCCAGCTGGATGGCAGTTATAAGCTGAGTGAACGGCAGATGCTTGACTTCCAGACCAACTACTCCCATGAAAGGCTAAAAGTCGACGGTTCCCTGATGCACCAGGTCCTTACGGGCTCTATTGGGAACCTCCTTGGATGCATGAGAAACCGATATGACCAGAACATCTTTAATTTTCAGCTCCAGGACAGCATTACTCTGGACAAATCGGGGTCTCTGGTGCTTACACCGGCTATTCGCTACAACCAGTCAGAAATCATCGGCTATAGCGATGGCAGTCGCTTTACGGAAGATTCAAAGACCCATTTCCACTGGATTCATCCTAAAGACAGCCAGACCAATGGCAAATGGACCTGGCAGCTGGCATTAAAGAAACGATTCAATGACCATTTTACCCTGAGAACTACAGGAGGTACCTATTACCGTCTGTTGAACATGTATGAAATTGCCGGCGATGGTGCCGGCATTCTTCCAGCACCCCGGGATGACAGTGTTTCCGTATTTCCGCTTCCGGAAGAAGGCAAGCAGTTCGACTTCAGTTTCCTCTTCAATGGCAAGATCTTGGGCGCCGATAATAACACTACCATTACCTATTTCTGGAGAAATTCAGACAACATGCTCCAGCTTTTCCGGGCCGGTCTTGATTACTGGTCCTACTACAATGATAACCGGGGTAAAGCCCATGGCTGGGAATTCCAGACTAACTTCCAATGGAAGAAATTTGACCTGGATATTAAAGCCACCCAGACCCTTATGCACGTGCAGCGGAGAAACTCAACCGTAGGGTACGGATATCAGGACATTCACCCCACATTCCAGCCGGAATGGGAGTCCAATGTACGGTTTACGTACCATCCGAATACCAAGTGGAGCTTCTTCACAGAGATGCATTATACCGATTCTTATTTTACCCATTATGGAACCGATGAAAGAGGTGCCCTTGAAAATTATCTGGCTGGCAAACCGGTTTCCGGACTCACCGTTTACAATGCAGGTATTAAATGGCAGCCGAAGAAATCAATGCAGTTTGCCGTAGGGTGCAACGATATTTTCGACAAAGGACCGAAGCAGAAAGTGCGAAGCGATACCTATGGTTATGATTCCGGTTACATCAGTGCCGATTTCCCCCTTCAGGGCAGGACTTATTATGCAACCTTTAAATATATCTTCTAAAAGAAAGGATAGGTGCAATAAATGAAATTGGGTCGTAAATCAGTTGGAAGGAAAAGCTGTCTCATGCTGGCAGCCCTTGTGACCGGTTCACTCCTCGGAATGCAGCAGGTTTCTGCAGATTCCGTCCTGGCCGTTACCGTTCCTTCCGATTATGCAAACAGCCAGATGGGAACGATTACCGGATCCAAGGTGACCACCAGGGTAAATGCCACTGCCAATAGGGCAGTCCTGAGTGATCTGAACAGGGACCCGGCAGCTTACCCTACTTATAGTAATGGGGAAGCCGGCTTCCTTCTCCGACAGTATACTTACAGTACCACCGACATTAAAGGGTCTTCTGTTTATACAATTGATGAAAATGGCAACCTGAAACTGGTAGCAACCGGGACTACGTCCAATGTTCCCAATGCCCATGCTTCCTCAGGTGATGGAAAATTCATCTATGCCACCGGCTATGATTTGGGTAAAGTTGGGGTTTACACTGTTGACAGCAAAGGAAACCTGGTGGAATTAAACCAGGATAATCCCAAGGACCCTTCGGTTGTTAAAAATGGGACCAGTCTGTTAAACGATATCAAGACCTATGCCCCAAAATCAGCAGGCGGATTCAATGATAAAACCGCTGTTCATGGCGAAGGCATTCTGGCCGTAGGGGATAATTTGTATGTCCTTGCCAGTGTGAATCTGGATGGCAGTTATGCTTCATACCTCGATGGTTATCTCATGCATTACAAGGTGGATGATAAAGGAAAACTCCAGTTCAAGAGCTATGACCGGATTGGGAAAAATACAGATAGCGGTCGCATTAACCGATACAACGATTACCTCTTTGTATCTGCCATCGGCGGCATGCAGAATTATGGATTCCCAAACAATTCCGAGTCCAGCCATGCCACTATCAGCGCCGTCCCGGTCTATTCAGACGGTTCCCTGTCATTTAACACAGGCAATGAAGAATACCTGGATGGCAGCCACACGGAAGTGGTAATTCCGGATAATGTAAAATATGTGGATAAAGACAAAGATGCCAATGGCATCGGCGGCACCGATTTTCATGATATGGCTGTCATGCCCGATGGTACCGCTTACATTCTTGGGTATGTGCTCTATGGGACAGGTGAAGGCTTTAATGGCCATGTATACCAGACCACCGTATCCAATCTCCTCTCCAGGAATCCGGAAGCTTGGACGGAAATCAAGTCCGGTGAATCCAGTGGTTGGTTCGGAAAGCTCTATGCCGATTATTATACGAAACGGTTGTGGCTTGAATACGGCAATGACCTGGAAGTGTACATGGATGGGTCCAGTACGCCGGATTACAAATGGGCAGCAAAAGACTTCTCCACCAATGAAAACTATTACCAGTTCAACTCTGTAGCCGTACTGGGGTCTGATAAAGTGACCGGCAATACAGCATCCCTGTACAAATCGAAACCTATGGGCATGGGCACCTACACCGCCGATAGTGCAGATACATCGGCAAATGAAGATGCGGCATCCCATAAAGCGACCTACTCTAACAAAATTACCGGCACTGCCTCCGATGCATCGGGAGATTACAAAGGAGCCACCACCGATGGCAGCACCTATACCTTTGGCAAAGGTACGGTTATCGGCCTTGGTCTGGAAAAGTTGGGAGACCAGACTACAAACGTACTGGCTGACATAGATGCCCACGCAGGAAACAATGTGACTATCAATGCCGGGAATAATATCCTGCAGCTCTATGCCCTGAACTACATAGGAAATCCAACCGGTATTTATGCCGGAAATGGTAAGGATGTGGATATTACCGCCAGGAAAGTCAATGTAATTACCGAAAACTATCCCAAAGGTAATTCCATTACTAATGCCGTTTGGAATGACCCGGCAAAGAATGAATCCAGTGCCATCAATATCCATGGGGACCTGAATATCAGCATGACCGGTGGCATTGGTGGCAATGGGATTGCCATTGCAAAGACTACACGCTGGGGTGAAGCCAGCTATGCATCCACCGGCGTTTCTTCTGTTACCGTAGACGGCAATGTGAAAATTGCAGGGAGAACCTATGCCGACTGGGGCATTCCTCTGAACAGTGAGAATGTGTACTCCCGCTTTAACAATGCCGGTATCCTGACTTCTGTAGAAAACAGTAAAGTCAACGTGAAGGGAAATGTAGATTTTTCAGTATACGGTAACGGCGTTACCACGAATGCCATCGGCAGCAGCGTCACTGTGGGTGGCGGGAAGATTGTAGTGCCGAAATCCATGGGCTATGGATATTACACATTAGGTGCATACCAGGGGACCATCAATATGAACAGCGATGGCAGCACTGCCGGTACCTCCGATGTCATGCTTGACGGTGATATCTTCGCCCTCTCCACGGGCACCGTAAACGTTGGACTTACCACATCTTCCTCTTACTTGAACGGCATCATCGATAATGGCGGTACCGCGTCCCTGTGGCTGCAGAATGGGGCCCAGTGGACCAATACAGCCCAGAATATGAGATATGCCAAGGATAATGAAGACGTGGGCGCCGGAGAAAAGAGCCATGTCACCTACCTCCATGGCGGAAGCAGTGAAAGCGCCGCCGGTATTATCAACCAGCGGTCCGAAAGCAAGCTCCTGACTATTGATAATTATTCCGGCTATACCACGGCTCTCTTCTCCCACGATTCGTCCAACCCGGCCACCATACTTGGCGGTGACATAGTGATTAGGAAAGCTGATGCCGGAAGCCATATCAGCCTCATTACCGACTACAGTGATTCCATGAGCGACAGCGCTGTGCAGGACAAAGTGCTGAATGCCCTGGCCGGGAAATTGAGCTATAGCGAATACGTATCGGGAATCAAAAACCTGTCCGGCACCGTGTCCATTGCCGAAGGACTCACTGCTTCTTCAGTACTGAAAAAATCCGGAACCATTGCCTTCAACAGCGCCGGTATCGGTACCTATGGGGCAAACATTGAGCCCACCATTCCCGACAACCAGTCTAAAGCCTCCTTCTACACCGCTATTACCGGTGATAAGGCTACCAATACGGAATACATTTATGGAGGTGTCCTGAAGGATGATGGAATTTACCACTTCACCATGGACAGCTCCACTGTGGCACCGGATAGCGGGGCTGCGCTGGTGACGTCTAAAGATGTTACCGTAGATGCTTCCGATAAAGAATTTACACTCACAGGCAAGGAAACCGGTGCCTCTGTGACAGCAGGGAAGACTGCTTCTATCACAGCCGGTACCATCAATATCAATGGTACCGATACCGGTATTTCCACTGCCGGTGCCACGGTGCTGAAGGGCACTGCCAACATCAAAGCGTCTAATGCCGATGGAACGGCTATCGAAGTCCTTGACGGCGGCAGCATCACCATGGACAAAGGTACAGTAACTGGAAACGTTTCCGTGGGAAAGGGAACGGCTCTTTTCAACGAAAGTAAATCTCAGGTACCTATGACGATTAAAGGAAATGTTACCACAGCCTCCGGTGGCAGCACCTCCATGAATCTCATTGGATCCGATGCCTCACTCTCGGGGAATATCGATGCTGAAGGTACTGTATCTCTCAATATGGATAATGGAGCCCGATGGACCGGCAACGCTTCCGGCAATGGATTGAGTCTGAACCTCCATAATGCCACATGGATCAGCAGTGGCAGCAGCACAGTAAAGAACCTCACTTCGAAGGGCGGAGTTATCCAGAGCGGTAACCTGACTATTGATAAATTAAGTGGTAATGCCACCTTCCTCTTCAGCCACTCCATTGATAAGGCAAATAAGAAAATTACCTTCGGAGATGGCACGGTGACGGTAAAGTCTGCGGATACAGGAAGCTTCATTACCATGCTCACCGATAATTTCGGCTTTGATACCGCTGACAGTAAACTGACTGCCTCTGATATTGCATCGCTGAAAGAGGACACCCTGAAGCAGCTGGCCCAGAAACTCTGGTATACTGCTTCCACTACAGGAGAAACAAATCTGAACGGCAACGTGGTTATTGCAGAAGGGCTCACCGCTTCTTCCGCGGCACTGCAAGCAGGACGCATTGAGTTCGATGCCAATGGCCAGGGACAGTACAACGGAAATCCGGCTATCATACTGGGCGAAATTGTAGACATGCGGGGAAAGCCGGATATTGAACCGGAAACCAAGAATGAACTGGCAAAGACTTATATCTATGGTTACGACAAGACCACCGGTACCGTGGATGGCGGCAAGATTACGCTGCCAAAACTCCCCGGAAATATCAATATCCGAATCCAGCTCGATGCAGCGGATGTGGACCTGAGCGACCACAGCAATGTGGAAAAGGCAATGGCCGGCGTCCTTGAAAAACTGGATAACGAAGGAAAGAATACGATTCATATAACCATCGACATTACCGACGGGCTGGATTCCAAAGCAGAAGTGCTTCGGGAATACAACGGCTCCTACAGCGATGTCACCGGTACCATAGGTGTAGGGAAAGCCATCAATCCCTATTCCATTACGAAAGCAGTCTATACCCAGACCATCACCGGCGATAAGGACAAGGATAAAGCCTATACTTACAATCCCGGCGGCCAGATTGAGACAGGAAGAAACTTCCTCCTTCGCCAGACCTGGACCGAGAAAAATGATGACGGCATCTATGCCGGTATCCGTCCGGCACAAAGCGTGACCCTGAACGGGTACTATCGGAATGACGGCGAGCCCATCAGAATCACGGAAGATACATCAGCCCTGGATACGGGAGCGGCCTATGGCATCTACAATGTAAAGCCCGCTGTCATTACCGTGGAAAACCACCGCGCCGGGAATATGTCCATTACCCTGAAAACATCGGAAAAGCAGACGGGCTCCGGCATCTACAGTGCCGTGGACAGCGGCACAGCAACCCTGAATCTGGGAGAGACCCCTGGAAAGTGGTATAGCGATAATCATGCACTGACCATTACTGCTGACCGAGGAGAAGGTATTACCGCCGGTAAGAACAGTACCGTAAACGTATACTACGGCAGGCTTACCGTGAATGCCGGCTCCCATGGCCTCCATGCCCTCGATGGAGGTGTCATCAATACCTACACCTATGGTTACACCGGAAATGGAGCCGCTGCCTATGCAGAAAAGGGCGGCCAGATCAATCTCAAGAACTGGACCACCCAGCAGTATTTTGCTGCTCCCTACCAGAACCTCACCGGCGACCTGAAGACCGATGACACCGGCGTTATCAATTACAACCTCACCGGCGCCTATGCAGCCACAGCCACAACGTTCCCCACACTCACCACCTGGACCGGAAATGCCGATGGCAACGTGAATATTACCATGGACGGCGGAAGCACCTGGAACGGCATCTCCCTCAATAACAAAGCATCCCTGTCCCTGGCAAAGGAAAGCATCTGGAATATCCCGGACACCGCCTCCGCCGACACGGCCCTGGGCACACTGAAAGGCAGCACCGGCAAAGATAAGTCGGGCTTCATCTTCATGGGAGCCAGCGGAAAGAATGTGACTGTGGACAAATACAGCGGCTACACCACCCTTTTCTATGATCATGACAGCGCAAATCCCACCTCCATCACCGGAGGTACCTTCACCGTGAAGGCAGCGGATGCAGGCTCCTTCATCCGCATGGTCACTGACAGCGAAGGGCTCAATACCTCTTCCACCGCCGGTGCCGACATGAACCTGGTCAGCAAGACCCTGAATGCCCTGGCAGGGAAACTGTACTACAGCGCCTACGCAGGGGGAGAGAAGAACCTTACGGGGTCCGTAGAAATTGCAGAAGGCCTGACCTCTAAATCCGCCACACTGAAGCTGGGAGATATCAGCTTCAAAGAGGGAAATGGCCAGGGCTATTATAAGTACACCCCGGAATCGGAAAAGACCTATGACACCACCATCACCGTGCCCCTGGATGTGCGGAATGGAAAGTACGATGAATATACAACGGAAGAGAAAACTTCCAATGGTCGGAATTTCTACTTCGACGACAATACCCTCATCAAAGTGGACGATGCCAGTGCCATCAACATTGGTAATGATACGATAACCACCGCCGTGTACCTGCCTTCCGGTAAGAGCGTCAGCATCGAAGATGATGGAACAGGGAGCGACCTGGATCTCCGGGTCTCCGGCAAAGGCAGAACCGCAGGAATTTATGCAAGCAGCCATAAAAATACGGCATCCTTCACTTCCGGGGGCAATATGGGCATTGATGTGTCGTCCAGCGGCACGGAAGCGGCGGGCATAGAGCTGCAGAATGGCTCTATTTCCAGGAGCAATGGAGGCCTGCGAATCAGCGCTTCCAATACGGGCAGCGGGGATGCCTATGGCATTTATATAAAAAAAGGAACCTTTACAGCCAACTCTGCGGTCACCATGGAAAAGGAAGGCAGTGCCTGGGGCGTGGAAGCCGATAGCGGTAAGGCCTATGGCCTCTATGCTGACGGCAACAGCGGGAATACCAGATTTGACAGCCTTTCCATGAAAGTGAAGGGAACCGGCATTTACACGGGCTACGACAACGATGATGATTACACCATTACCGTGAATAAAGGAGTATCCATCACCACTCCCAACGACGGGTCCACAGATACCATGGCCATTAATATGTACAGCGGCACCTTGAACATGACCGGCGCCGGAGACAAGACCATTCTCGGCAATATGCACGCCGCCAATATGGGCACCATCCATCTGGACCTCAATACCGCAGGCTCCACGTTCACCGGCACCGCCAATGGCGAAGATGGTGGCACCATTGACCTGTCCCTTTCCAATGGGGCCCTTTGGGAAAACCGGTCCGTCGGTAAGAAAGAAAGCGGTTCTGAGCTGGCATCCTTCACCGGTGCCTCCTCCGGCAGCACGGCCGGCGTGATTTACCAGAAAGACACGGATCCCCTCACCATCGATTCCTACAGCGGCCATGCGGTGGTGGTCTATGACCATACCGGCGATGGCACGGCGTCTTCTGACTACAGCGCAGGAAACCTCATCATCACCAGGGCTGCTGCCGATTCCGCCATTACCCTTTCCACCGACAGCACCGGCATCGATACCACGGATACCGCAAAGACCACCTCCGCCCTGAATGCGCTGGCAGGGAAACTGTACTACAGCGCCTATGCTTCCGGCGAGCGGAACCTTACCGGCACCGTACAGATTGCCGAAGGCCTCACGACCCCCGGCGCCGCGCTGAAGACAGGGAAGATTACCTTTGCTGATGCCGATGGGAAAGGATCCTATACATCCACCTCCACCGGTACTGCGAAGGCCCTGCGCCGTATGAGCCTCATGGCTAAGGCCACCGGTACCACTGCCGCTCCTGCAGTATCCACCAGCACCGCCAAAGCCGGTACCGACAGCGATACCAACACCATCCATATCATAGTGGCCGGAGACGGTAAGGACAGCAGCACATCTTCCGGATCTGCGGTGGAAGAAGCCATCCGGAAGGCCCTGGAAAACAGCACTATCGTCTATGGCTCGAAAGAAACGGCCATGGTCCGGGGCGCCAAGAGTGCCATGGCCACATCCATGCTCTCCTGGAGAAGCCACATGACCGACATGATGACCCGCATGGGCAGCCTCCGCATGGGTGCAGACAGCGGTCTGTGGGCGAGGACCTATGGCGGCAAAGCCAGATACGATGCCCATAATACGGACAGCTCCGAAAGCTTCTGGGGTGCCCAGATCGGTGCAGACCGGAAACTGGGAAGCGGCTGGTTCGTAGGCGGCGCCCTTGACTATGGCAAGGGTAGCGCCTCCTATGAAATGAACGGCCGTGGCACGCCAAAGGTACACCTCTTCTCCCTCTATGCTTCCAAACTCTTTGACAACGGAGCTTATCTGGATATCGAAGGCAAAGCAGGACGGGTGGAAAACAGGTACCACGTCTACAACGATCTCGGCCATCGCCTGGATGGCGACTATGGAAGCAATGGATACGGTCTTTCCCTGGAATACGGGAAACGGTTCGGCAGTGAAGCAAACTACATTGAACCATCGGCCCGCATCTCCTGGGGTCACCTGGACAGCGCCGATTACAACGGCAAGAGCGACTTCGACGGCGGGAAGTCCATGCATATCCACCAGGACGGCATGGATACCCTCGTCGGCCGCCTGGGCATCAGCCTTGGCCGGCGGACAGAACGGACAGACTACTACTTGAAGGCAGGCCTCTTCCATGAATTCAAGGGAGACACCACCTCCACCTTCAGCGCTGCTAACGAACCCACCACCTCTGTGGACCAGAATTTCAAAGATACCTGGGCAGAACTCACCCTGGGCGGCACCTGGCAGGTAGGCAAAGCCACCTATATCTACGCCGACTTCACCCGCTCCTTCGGCGGCGACTACGAAATGCAGTGGAAAGCCAACGCAGGCATAAGATACCGGTTCTGATAGTAGAACCCCTTGGCTCTCCCCTCGGGGGAGCTGTCGCCGGAGGCGACTGAGGGGGTGCATCTACCCGCAAAGCGGCGGAATCCATATTTTCAAATCCATCATTTACGGTAGTAAGGTGCCTATGGCAACTTTAATCAGGGCTCTGCCGGTTCCATGAGGAACCGGCTCCCTGCATACATCTTTTATTCACATTTGGTAAGGAGGAGTTTTGTAATGAGCACAAAGACATACTTCAGTATAGGAAAGAAGGGAAAGCTGGCAATGGCCATCCTGGCCACCCTGTCAGCGGGATTCTTCTTCCCTTCCCTGGCCCGGGCCAGTACGTCATCCACGGACCCCATTACCGGAGACATCAAACTGACCGATGATTATTCGGTAAATCTGTCTACCGGTACCGGTAACTACGCCGATGGAGAGGGATATTCTACTATACTTACCCCAAAAGACGATGCTACTATAAACATTGATATGAACGGTCATAATTTGAACCTGACCGCTTCATCATCTTCTCTTGATGCCTATGGTGCTACCATTACCCAGGGAGGAATCTGGAACGTCACAAATGGTAAGGGCAAGACGATCACCATTAGTACAGTAGGTAAGGATAATGCCAATGGCATTAATATGCTGGGCACTTCTATAGATGTCGATGCCAATTTGCATATTGTGAAGGCTGCAGGCACAAATGAAGCATTCGGTATTTTAGCTGATATGGGCAGTAAAAGCGTGTTCAAAGGTGATGTAACAATTGAGAATGTCGCATTGGAACCTGATCTGTACGATGGTACTTACACTTCTGGAATCGCTCTGTTAACTTCTGCCGGTCATGACACTTCGGTAACAGTGCAGGGGAAAACTACCATCAAAAACAGCGGGGATGCTGTGCAAGTTAATGGTACAGGTGCAGTTCTCACTTTAGGAGCTGCCTCTTTATCCATAAATGATAATAGCGTTACTACCGATAAAAAATATAAATATCATGCGGTAACAAATAAGTTTGGAACTGTATATATAAATGTTGCCAGAGATGGTGTCACTACTGGTACTACTAATATCTATGGTGATATTTTCAGTGGGTCAACTACTAAAACATACCTGGCTCTTACCGATGCAGATTCTACCTGGGTCGGATCCAGTGATGCCAACTGGGGGAAGGATAACGTCTGGCATGGCACCTACCTTACCCTGCAGAATGGTGCCACCTTTACCAATAAATCCCTGAGCAAGGATTCCACTCATGGATTAAGAAAAAATTGGTCCGGCAGCTTCCTGAATGAGCTTACCGGCGGCACCAGTGCCGATAAAGCGGGCAATATTGTCATGGAAAATGCAGGCACTGATCCCCTCCGCATCCAGAAGATCAGTGGCAATACCAATATTTTCTACAGCCATGAAGACAGCACGCCCGCTGTATTCTCCAACGGGAATGTCCTCATCGATGAAGCGTCCAAGGGCGCCAATATCCGGGTTATCACAGCCTCCAATGGCATTACCACCAACAATATCACACAGGTCAAGAGCGTGCTCTCTGCCCTGGCGGAAAAGATTTACTACGCTGCGACAAATGATACCATCGGTGACGATGGCAAGACCGGCAACCTTTCCGGTACCGTAGAAATTGCAGAAGGCCTGACCTCCAGCAGCCAGTCCCTGAAATCCACGGACCTCCTCTTCAATAAAGAGGCAGATACTTCGGTACACTACAATGAAGCACATAAACGGTACGAACCCTCCTATCACAAGGGCTATGCCAACTATGAGGAAAGTACGAAGCAGCAGAATGAGTATACGATTCCTATCACCGGGGACTCTACAGCCGATGCTTTGTATGGCACTACCGGCGTCACCTCAGACTATAAGAACTACACTTTCTCCAATAACACAGGAAAAGTGTCCATTGACAGCGGCAGCACGCCGGCTGTTAACGTAAAAAATAAGAATGTAACTGTCGATGCTTCCGCCCTTGACCAGATCAATCTGGACAGCGGCATTTACGTGTCCGGGGATAAAGGTAAAAATGTACCTGCTTCCAACGCTTCGGTGACAATCAATGGCAAAAAAATCCAGGTTCACCATACAGGAAGCAACGCAGTCCATGCTTATGCCGGAGGCACACTGGCATTAGATGGCACCGGTGACCTCAGTGCAGACTCGGACACCGTGAATGCGGAGGGAACCATTTTCTACACGCAGGGATCATTCCCGAACAGAGTCAATAAAGCTTCTATTACCCTGAATGGAGGGTCTATCACTGCTACTGCAGGAAATGCCCTGAGTGCCACCGGAAGTACGATTCGTATCAATGAAGACAGCAAGGGACAGACCCTTTCCAACGATGTCACCATTAAAGGGGATATCAGGGAATCTGGTTTGACAGTAACCTCGGGCACCACCGGATCTGCAGTAGACATTGCACTGACCACGGCGCCATCCTCCTGGACAGGGGTATCTGTACTGGATTCTTCTTCTACCCTGAATCTCCTGCTTCAGAATGGCGGTACCTGGACAAACGAAAAAAACAGTGGTACAGACAGTTCATTTACAGGTAGCCGCATTACAACTCTCACCGGTGGATCGGCTGGTAAGGCAGGCATTATTTTCCAGAATGATACAAATCCCATTACCGTGGATAGCTATAGTGGAAACAGCACGGTGATTTACAAGCATGACGCGTCCGATCCTACCAGCATCACCGGAGGGACCTTCACCATCACGAAGGCGGACAAGGACTCCGCCATCACCCTGCTGACAGACAACAGCGGCATCGACATGAAGGGCACCACTGCCGAAGCGAAGAACAAGGTCAGTGAAGTGCTGAATAAACTGGCGCAGAAACTGTTCTACACAGGATACACAGACGGGAACCTGAAAGGCACCGTTGAAATCGCGGACGGTCTCACCGCATCCTCCGCATCCCTGAAGACCGGGGATATTTCCTACTCCACCGCCACCACCGGCACGAAGACAGAAGGCCAGGGCTACTACGCCTACACCCCGGCTGAAGATATTCCTACTGACCAGACCACCACAGAATTCAGCCAGCAGATTACCGGCGATGAGACAAAAGATGCTGCTTACATCAAGGCAGGAGTCTTGAAGAAAGGAACCAGTCCTGCTCTCTATAAGTTCACCAAGGACAGCACTATCACCCTGGCTGCCGATGGGACCATTGAAGACAGTGAAAAAAACAATGGCATTATCCGGTTGGATGGGAAAAATGCAAATATTGATGCCACCGGCCATACGGTGAAACTGGTGGTTCCCAGCTCCACCTCTGTCGGTCAGACTCCGGCAGGAATTATTATATCCGGAAACGGTAAACTTGACTTCAAGGGTAATGCCGACATTTCTGTCAACGGTGACTCTAGAGCCGTGGGTGTCCGGATTCCTGGCGCAAATTGGATGGATTTTTCCGATCCAAACGTAGTCCATGGCGGTACTGCGACCTTTGAAAATGGCCTGACTGTCAAAACGAGTGCTGGGTCAGGATATCAGCCCTATGAAATGGAAGATAACCAGATGGGGCTCTATGTGGGATATAAGAATTCTTCCATCACCGCTAAGGGTACTACAGACATTGATGTAACCTCTACGAATGATGCTAATGCCTATGGTGTGGCTGTAGCTGATGGAGAAGTCACGAAGGCGGGAATCAAAGACAGCGCCGCCATCAACCTTACCGGTGACACCACCATCAAGCTCCACACATCTCACAATGCCTATGCACTCTATGCAAAGGGCGGCCGGATCAACGTTAACTATGACGGTACCGGTACCGGAACGGCTAAAGTCAATATTGGCGGCGACCTCTATGCAGCGGCGGAAACAACCGATGTATCTTCCGCTCTGCCTGCTAACACCTACGGCGAAATCAATCTGGCCCTCACCAACACAGGCTCTTCCTGGACAGGTGTAGTAGAAAACGATTCCGGTAAACATGGGAATGTGAACCTCTGGCTCACTGATGGCGCAACATGGACCAATAAGGCCAGCGGGCAGTTGAATTCTGATAGTCAGTCTGCAAAGGATTATGAGAAATACAGCTACCTTACCACCCTCCACGGTGGCAGCACCATGGACAAGGCTGGCATGATCGATATGACCCAAGGAACCCGTGGAATCTCTGCAGATAACTACAGCGGCAATACCCTGGTGGTCTATAAACATGAAATCACCGATAATAGCAACAGGGCCCAGGCAGACCTTTATGGTAATAAGGCGGCCAATGTACTTGGTGGTAATTTCAAGATCACCGATGCAGCAGCAGGATCTGCTATTACCCTTGTCACCGACAGCACCGGCGTCAGCACCACTTCTACGGCCTACACAGACAAGAACCTGGTCAATGACCTTTTGGATAAGCTGGCCAACAAGCTCTACTACAGCGGCTATGCAAACGGCAACCTGAAGGGCTCTGTACGGATTGCCGAAGGCCTCACATCTTCTTCAATCACGAAGGCTCTTCAGCAGGGAGACATTTCCTTCTACACTGCTGATGAAGCGAAAGCTGCAGGCATGGCAGAGGGCCAGGGTCATTACAATTATGTAATCAGCTATCCGGATGAGCAGCAGACCGATAAGCTCAGCAAGGTCATCCTTGGATTTAGCGATAGGGATACCTATTATAAGGAACAGGGGATTTTGAAGGATGATGGCGTTTATCACTTCACAAAGCCGGAAACTACGATTTCCATTGATGGTGCAGCGGATTCGGCAGAGCAGTCCAGGGCCCTTGTATATGGGGACAACTGGGTAGCTGCCAGCATTTATAGCGCCATTTCCGGAGCCCGTCCCCAGAAAAATGACGCCGGTGAAAAAATCAGCGCCGATGGCCAGTACAGTAATGTGGTCATGGACCTGGGCGGCAATAAGCTGAATGTGGATGTCAACTGGACCGGTGGAGGTACAGGCATTGCGGCCATCGGACATGCCAGCAAGAAGGAACTGAATGGTTCTGTGGAAATCAAAAACGCAGGAGCCATGTCTGTGGATCTGAAGACCAGCGGCCTGTCTGCGGCACTCTTTGCCAACCGGGGAGGCAAGATTGCCATCCACAATGGCGGCGGCAAGGAAGAAGATAAAGTATTGAAACTCCGCGCTTCTTCCAAAGTAAAGGGCAGTGCTGCTGTCATCAAGACAATGAATGGGAATCGGAATGCCGTGACCAAAGACAATACGCAGTCGGAAATTACCATTGACGGTCTCGTGGATGTACTTGCCGATGGGAAGGCCGATGCCAACGGCTATGCTGCCAATGAAGCAGTCAGTGCCGTGGCATCCACCATCAATATCGGCGGCGGTAAGATTATTGCGAAAAATGGAGCCTGGGCAGCGGTCCGTGCTTATGGCGAATTCGTTTCCTCGAACTATGGGATTGTCAATATCAATGCGGAAGACCGGAAATATGGACCGGACAAGGAAGGCTCTGATTCCTATGTGGTCAAGGACTTCAATATCGGCAAACGGAATGTGGTTCTGGAAGGCGATGTTGTCACCAACGGCGGGATGGGAACCAAAGGCCAGATCAATGTAGGCCTGAATGGCGCATCGTCCCACTGGATCGGCAACTATGCAGATACCAGGGGCTACGGAGTCACCCAGGGCATGCTTGGTTCCGTCAATATCAAGGCCAAAGATGGAGCCTACTGGAAGGGCTTTGGCAATGGCAGCATGAATGTCTCCCTCACCGGTAAGGATACATACTGGCTGGGATTCAATATTTCCCAGAAGGGGAAGATGCAGCTTTCCCTGAACGATGGGGCCACCTGGTACAATGCGATCACCAAGGAGCAGAAAGACCAGGATGGTAAGGCGGCCGACGCCTATATCGGCTATCTCTCCGGCAATAACGGCGTCATCGATATGACCGGCGCCAATGTATTTGTGGCATCCAGCTCCAGCCTGTCCGGCAACCCGGTCAAGGAAGGGGATACATCCATTACGGAGAGCAGGAACGGGGTCACCGGCGATGTGAATGTCGACAGCTACAGCGGAAGCCATACTGTCGTATACCGGCATGAAATCGTAGACGACGCAGCAAGGGCCCATGCGGACCTCTATGGTGACAAAGCAGCCTCTATCATCGGCGGCGACTTCAGGATCACCGATGCAGCGGCAGGCTCCACCATTACCCTTGTCACCGACAGCACCGGCGTCAGCACCACTTCTACGGCCTACACAGACAAGAACCTGGTCAATGACCTTTTGGATAAGCTGGCCAACAAGCTCTACTACAGCGGCTATGCAAATGGCAACCTGAAGGGCTATGTACGGATTGCCGAAGGCCTTACCTCTTCCTCCATCACCGCAAAGCTCCGTCAGGAAGACATTTCCTTCTACAATGCAGACGAAGCGAAGAATGCAGGCATGACGGAGGGCCAGGGCCATTACAGCTACAGCCTCGTATACCCCGATGAACAGGTGAAGGATCCCATGGCCACCGTCATCGACGGCAGCAGGGAATCGAAAGATGCCTACCGGGATGCCGGCATCTACAAGGACAAGACCGATACCTATGACTTCACAAAGAAACCGGCCACCGTCAATACCGACGGCAAGAGCGACAGCATCATCCACGCCGGCGATAACGACGTGAACGTGAAGACCAATGATGTGCTGAACATCAATGCCAAAGACGTCGGCATCGGCATGAAGGCGGAGAACGGGAAGACCGTCACCACCACCGGCAATACCAATATTACCGCTAAGAATGGTACCGGTATCCTTGCGGACAAAGGCATCGTGAAACTGGCCAATGATACCACCATCAGCGCAGGCACCGGCATGGAAGCAAAGAATGGCGGCACCATCACCGCCGAAGGCAAGGCGAATATCACCGCCACCGGCAATGCCCTCCATGCAGACGGCGAAGGAAGCGCCATTGCCCTGAAGGACGGCACCATTTCCGGCAAAGTCCTGGCAGAGAACAAGGGCACCATTACCACCAACGGCGCAGCCCTGAAGGGCGATGTGAAAGCGGCGTCCGATGGCACCGTAGCACTCACCAATGGCAGCACCTCTGATGGAATTACCGCTGACGGTGGCACCATCACCACCGATGGCACCGAAGTGAATGGCATCATTTCCGCAAAGAACGGCGGCAGTGCTTCCATGAAGAACGGCAGTGCCAAAGGACTCTCTGCGGATAAGGACTCCACCATCACCGCATCCCTGGACAAGGAAGATGCAAAACTGGATGGCGATGTGGCCAATGAAGGCACCGCAACAGTAAACCTCTCCAATGGGGCATCCTGGACCGGCAGCTCCACAGGAACCGGTACCACCACCGCCAATATCGGCAGCGGCTCCACCTGGACCGGCGCTTCCTCCAATAGCAATACCAGCGTGGCCCTGGAGGGCACCTGGAAGCAGACCGGCGACAGCAAACTGGACAGCCTGACAGCGGCAGAGGGAAGCACGGTGGACAAGACCGCCGAGAACTCCGGCGACACCGATATTTCCCACTTCTCCGGCAAGACGGCATTCCTCTACAGCCATGATGAATCGGATCCGACTGTGGTCCATGGTGGAGCAGTAACCATCGGAGCTGCAGATGCGGGATCTGAAGTCAATATGGTCACAGACAGCAAGGGCATGAAACTGACCGATGACCATGATGGCCATATGCAGCTGAACAAAGCCTTTGATGCCCTGGCCCATAAACTGAACTATCATGGAAACAAGGGCGATCTCACTGGCCATGTGAAGATTGCAGAAGGCCTGACTTCCAGCTCCGCAGCCCTGAGGACAGGAGATATTTCCTTCAAAGACGACGGCACCGGATTCTTTGACTACAGCAAGTACAGCGATTATCAGATTGAATACGGCAGCGAAGAGACCCGGATGATGAAAGGCACCAAGAGTGCCCTCCTTGGAAGCGCCATGATGTGGCGGAGCAACAACAACGATATCCAGCGCCGCATGGGCGACCTTCGTCTGGGCCAGGGAGAAACGGGCGTATGGGCAAGGTACATGGGCGGAAAGAACAAGTTCGACCAGCAGAATACCTACCTGAACCAGGACTACGACATCGGCCAGGCGGGCTTCGATAAGAAGATCGGCGATTGGACCGTAGGCCTTGCACTGGACCATGGCGACGGCAAGTCCCACTACATCGGCGGCAAGGGCAAGGAAAAGATGAATACCCTCGCCATCTATGGCACCCGGGTAAGCAATGACGGCCGGTACTTCGACGTCATCGTGAAGACGGGACAGGTGAAGAACAAGTTTGACGTATCCAACGAAATCGGGAACCGGCTCCACGGAGACTACAAAGCCTGGGGCAACTCCATCTCCCTGGAATACGGGAAGCGGTTCGTACAGGATAGCGGATTCTACCTGGATCCCAGCGTGGAATTCACCGCAGGCCGCCTGAACGGCAAGAACTTCACCGGCACCAGTGATCTGGGCACCCTGTACGTACATCAGCACGGATTCAACAGCGCCATCGGCCGGATCGGCTTCAGCATCGGCCGGCAGCTGCCGAAGAGTAACCTCTATGCGAAACTGGCACTGGCCCATGAATTCGCAGGAGACTTCAGGACCGACTTCTACGCCGACGACGGCGGCCTGAAGTCCACGAAGGTAGACCTGTCGGATACCTGGCTGGACATGGAACTGGGCGGCAGCCTGAGCCTCGGAAAGAACGTATACCTCTACGGCAACTACACCAGAACCTTCGAAGCGGACATGGCGACGAAGTGGAGAGCAGACGTAGGCGTACGGTACACCTTCTGATGCTATTGGCTTCATAAGCAGCACGTAAAAAGACCTCGCAAGAGGTCTTTTTGTGGTGCGCCCAGCATGGGCGCACTCTTAAGGGTGAAAGTCCCTAGACTGCCCGACAGCGGGAAGGTCATAGCCGAACACCAAGGGTGTCCATCGTGAGGTGGAATCTGAAGGAAGGTGCAGGCAAATCTCCGGTCCGATGTACAAGAATCACATAAGGCTACGGCAGGATGGATAAGGTTGCCATACAAACTGAAGTCCCATAGCTGTACGGAATCCTGCAGAGTAAATGTGGCGGATATATGGAGAGAAAGAGTGCGTTCTTACCTGGGGAGGTCTCACGGACACAGCAGAATAAGGCTGTATTTATTGGGCTGTGCTGTGGTTGAAATAAGATTTGTCGTGAGAAGTCAGCAGAGGCCATAGTACCAGATGGCTCATAGGCATCTGGGAAGGGCCGAACTTTAGGAGATGTTAGTCAATGAAAGTAACCAACCATGGGCTTAAAGGCAGACAACTTCAGAAAGAAGACTACTGGCAGAAAGCAGCTGCGGAACAGCAAGGATATGCCGGAGTGCCCATCCATGTGAGGATTGCTGAACACAACAACATCATCGCAGACTTGCATAAGCAGGAATGCGAAAACTAAAGAACCGCCGTATACCGAACGGTACGTACGGTGGTGTGAGAGGTCGGCGGGCCGAAGCCCGCCTCCTACTCGATTCTAAAAAAAGCTTAGGTTTACAAAAAAATATAAAAACATCAAAAAAAGGCTTGACAAATCCTCAAAAATTTGAGGCTCCGCCTGTTAGTAAGGGAACCACCCCAATTGTTAACAAGGAGGATTGAATTTTATCTGGAGTCTCGCTTATAGAACATTCGATACTGTGGGAGGATTGACGATACTGACCGGTACAGCAGGTCTTTTAAGGCCTAACTTATTGAACAAAAATAGCCTGATGATGTAAACGGGGCCCTAAAGACCGGCATTGACATCATCAGGCTATTTTTGTGTGGGCCATCCAGGCCTCAAAAGGACTACCTGACTGACGCTGCGTCAGCTGGCTCCAAATAATTGTTATGATCAATTTTGAAAAGCAAGTCAGAAAAATTTTTAGGAGCCACGTTCA
>ERZ506964.280-NODE-280-length-32128-cov-5.109656_pt1 | contig 32128 bp, 31 predicted proteins | sample MGYA00512893_ERZ506964 | MGnify/ENA metagenome assembly ERZ506964 | reverse complement strand
TTATTACTAAACTCTATCTTAGTTTTTTTATCGTATCGCAGTATTACAGGATGATAATATTCACAATAGTCTTTAAGAAATGCAGTATCAATGATATAAACGCCTATATTGTCGGCATCTTGATTTTGCCTAACAGCGTAATTGGGTTCAATCATCGATTCTTTATCCCCGTGTATAGTATTAACAAAATTACAAATTTCACGGTTAAACCTTCTAGTGGTATTTGCATAAAAAATACTGCAAATACCGTCCTTATTTAGATTCTCAAAATAGTCCCTAATCTTTTCGTCTCTAAATTGACTGTTTTTGATGGAATTATTTGTTCGATATGTAGCCTGTTTATAATCACCAACACATGTTATCAGTATTCGTGACGAAAACAGAAGGTTAATAATTTCTAGATCCCAACCGGCATAATCTTGAAGTTCATCGATGAATATGTGAGAATAAATTTCTCCCATCCGTGTAAGAGCTTTTCCTTCTGAATGCACATTACATAAGTATGCCAATTGACTTACTCTATCCGGTACAATATCACCGATCTTATTTACAAAATATTGTACATGCGTTTGGTTATACCATCTAGGAAGTGGGGCGGTATTATAAAATGCAATAGAGCGCACGAAATTTTCCGGAAAAGTGACAGGTATTTCTTCCTTATAATGTTTGTATTTTAATTTTAGAGAACATTGATATGGCTTTATGAATTCTGAAAGCAAAAAACTATACCAAGATTTAATGATTAACTTGTCATCTAGAATCCCTTTATTCTGTTTTCTATATTCAGTTTCTAAAGAGCGAACACCTTCATTTGTGTATGAAATCAGCAAAACATGTTTATTGCCATTTTCTACAGCTTCTTTTGCTTCAGAACAAATTGAATATGTTTTTCCATAACCTGCTGCCGCAAATATAACACGGTTATTCATCTACATCGCTCCTGTGTTTATCAGCAATTCCAATGGCCTCCAAAATATATGTAGGGTATTTAATCCTCTTTTTGCTAGTGAGGACACGCATGCTCCATTCAGTTTTATTCCCTAGCATAAAATTCTTTATGCTTTCTATATCTCGACTTTCAATATCTTTTCCATAGTATACAATCGCTTTAAATTCCTCGAAATTATCAAGATTCACTGCAAGTACAGAAGGCTCAAGTGTATTCAAAGAGTTATCAGACTCTACGCAAAGAGTGACCAACTCCCCGTATTTTTTGTATCGTTCTTTTACTTTTTGGACATTTCCATCATTATCAGTAACAATTGTTATGGGCTTTTTTATAAGTGATGAAAGTTCACAGTATCTTTGAAATGCCAGGCTATCAACTGTAACCACATCAATTCCTGCTTCTATTGGCTGCTTGCCATAATTGTCGATATATGCCCTTTGAACAATCAACTCATCGGCTGGCCCTTCAACTAATATCGCATGATTTGCCAACAAGATGCGTAAAGTGTTATATCCCGGAAGTTTGAGGAAATAATCGTATGTATCCTGACTTAACATTTTAAACGGAATTATGCCGTTGTTTGCTACTAAATGCAGGTATTGTAGACCTAATTTATTAGCAACGAAACTACTGTGAGTTGAAATAAACAACTGTTTTTCTTTGCTCTCTGATAATTTGGATATAAGAACAGACATGTTTGCATATGAAAGATTATTCTCGGGTTCTTCAATAATCAGAATATCAACATCTGAATTTTGAAGTAAAAAAATCTCTGATTTAAACATGTTTTGAGTTCCAAGGCCAGAATTTTCCAGCGGAATACCATCTAGCGAAATAGACATATCTCCCTTCCATTCATCTATTCCACTTTCTCTTAAGTTTAAAGTTATTACTTTTCCGTCAAAACTATGGCTTTGCTGCAACTTTTCATTAAGTCTTTTCACTGCTTGGTTATCAGTAAATTCATGCCGATTAGCTCTATATGCGTGACGAAGCTCCGTCATATCTTCTTCTGTGAGATATTCATTTATGCTTCCAGAAACAAACCGACTTAACACAGGACCGTAATCCCGTTTTGTTGTGTCTATACAGGCCACTTTTTTAGCAGTTGTCTGCGCATAGTATTCCGGTATTGCAAAAGATCTAAAATTAACTTTATAATATTCTATGGGAATGTCTTTAATTTTGCCATCGGATAAAAGTTGCTTATAGACAGTGGAATACTGTGTGTCAAATAATATTTCCACCTTGACACCTTCAGTATCCTCATGAAGCGAATTATTCGTTCCTTTATATACTTTTGTGGAAATCTCATCTTTATCCGGAGCTGAAAAATAAGCTTCTATTTCGATAGTAGGTAAAGCCGGTGTATTACCTGCTTTAATGGCTTCTATAAAACCTTTACGTACGTTTGTATTAAACCAATCAAGATTTACTCGATTTGCAATATTGCTACCACCGATCTTACCAGTTAACACCATTGATAGTGCTTCTAAAATTGTAGTTTTTCCAGAATCATTCTCACCGACAAAAATATTCATAGTGTCATTCATCTCAATGATAACATTCTGAAATAGTTTATAATTAATAATTTTCAACTTACTAATTTTGAGCATCATTTACTCCCTCGCTTATGCGTTATTTTCAATTTCAGCTTTAGGATGCTTTTCCATTTCTAGCCGTAACACTTAAATAAATCGCTACAATACATAAATCATCTATCTATCAACAATATCCCTGTAGGCCACCAGTATCACATTCCCCATCTCACTTGCCCGGTCGGTGCAACCTTTGGTAAAGCCGGTTTTGGCAAAGAGGTAGTAGTGGACATTTTTATAGGGGAACAGTTCGCTGCGCTTTACAAGTGTTTCCAAAACGCTGAGATCGACTTTCTCATTCGTCCACTTGCACTCCCCGAAAAGGGCGGTGTTTTTATCCTGTTCGGCGAGGATATCGATTTCCGCCTGACGCTTTTCCTTGGGATCGTTGCCCCACCAGCGACCGAGAGAGGAAAACTCCACAGGGCATTCGCCGGAGAGCAGCTGCTTCCAGAGATATTGCTTGCAAATCTCCTCGAACACCTTGCCCATATAATCGGACAGATACGGCTCGATGCGCTTGTAGGCCAAGTCGGCAGCGCCACGGGCGATGATCGAATTGTTTTCCGGTACAAAACGATACCAAAAGCGGAACATATTGTCCGCAATAGAGTAAATCGCTTTCCGGGATGCCTTTTCTCCATAGGGTGTTTCCTTTTCAATAATGCCGAGGGAGATCAGGTTTTTCACATAGGCGGAGCAAATATTTGTGCTTTCCCCAACCTTTCCGGAAATCTCCGACATACGGGAAGCGCCGGTGGCAATGGCCGTGATAATCGCATTGTAGAGCGCCGGTTCCCGCACCTCCTGCTTGAGCAGGTTTTCCGGCTCTTCAAACAGGGCGGAGTTGGGATTCAGGAATGTGTTTTTAATATTGTCCTCAATGCTCAGCTTATCGCTCATCTGAAGCAGATACTGCGGCGTGCCGCCTACGATTCCGTACACATAGGCTGTCTCTTCATCGGTGAAATTTTTGAAATAATGGCAGGGCTCCTCAAAGTCAAAGGGGAGAATTTTCATCTGCGCCGTCCGTCTGCCGTAAAGCGGCGCTTTGTAGGCGAGGACATGGTCTTCCATATAGGACATAGACGAGCCGCAGAGGATCAGCATCAGCTTGGAGGTATCCTTATATTGGTCGATCAAAAGCTGAATAGTGGAAGCGAGGCTTTTTGACGAACGGGCGACATAGGGGTATTCATCGATTGCAAGAATAATCCGTTCTTTCTCGGATAGCTTGAACACATATTCCAAAGCCGCTTGAAAGGATAGGAAAGAGGTTTCGGTATCCATTCCGGTATGATAGCTCATGATGCTCTTGCTAAAATTTTCGAGGTTTTGCTTGGCATTACTTTCAACGCCCATAAAATAGATGGCGTTTTTATCGTCAATAAACTGGCTGATCAGCGCTGTTTTGCCCACACGGCGGCGACCATATATTACTACAAATTCAAACTTGTCCGATGCGTATAACTTATTCAGCGTCGCAAGTTCACGTTCTCTGCCGATAAACATGGATTATATCCTCCCATCGCAGCAACACGCATTGCCAATAGTATAACTGAATACAGTATAACACAAAATCAAAATTAGTCAAGTATGATTCGGCAAATTGTGATTGACTAATTTGCTCTTATGAGATTAGAAAACAAAACGAGTGCATGAATCCAAATTCCTGCACCCGCTTGCCATTTCAATGGTTTCTATGTGAAAATCATCTCTGCATTTACAACTTCGTTGACACGCTCTCGAATATTATTCATCCTCCTTACCCACTCCATTGGATTCTTGGCTTTAAGCTGTTCGGTCACATCTTCCCTTTCGGCGTATTGTTTTACCAGCCGAAGAAAGAGGGATTGCGCATCTTGTTCTACATCTGCAAGGTGAGAACGGAGTTTGCCGGAAGTGAGCAGATTGTAGTACAGGATTTTATGGTGCTGCTTTAGATACCGTAGGCGGCGTTGTGCCCAGACGCCGATGGGACGTTCTTCTTCGGGTTGGATGGTAAGATCAGGCAGGCAATAATCGCCCTGTATGGTGTATGTGCCTCCCATTTGTTCAAATATTGTTTTAGCCATAATGAAAACCTCCTTTGATACTGTCATTGTACCAAAGGAGGTTTCTGTTTACGAATGTGCGATTTTCAGTATCGCATATCGTCAAGCAAAACATCTGGCTTTCGCTGATAGTCAGATGTTTCTTTGTCGAGATGTTCCTGCGCTTGTGCCAACAATTCTTTTGTAGGCTTGATTAACTCAATCACAAAATTATCCTTTTTCCTTCTCTTATAGAAGCCCATCAGCGCAAGGGATAACAGTTCATATGCCTTTTCGATATTTTTGTATGTACCGATTCCATTAAGATAGCACTTCCCAACCCGTAATTGGGCGTCAGCGATGCAAGCGGCATCCCTATCATTTTCTTTACACCTACTCAGGGCTCTCTGATAGAGCATAAAAGCATAATCTTCATTTTGAGCTACACCGTAACCGTTCAGATACATATCACCCAATTTGTACAAGCAATTTGCATCATCATAGAGTAATGCGCCGAGAGAAAAATATTGATATGCCTTCTTGTAATCAATATCCTGATGTTGTCCGTAATAGAAACCATACCCGCAGTTGCGGATTGCAGAAATTAGCCCTGCGTCAGCCGCTATTTGATAAAGCTCATACGCTTTTTGATAGTTCTGTTCCACAATTTTTCCGGTATAATAAAGTTTTACCGAGATCCAAGGCGGCTTTCGGCATATCATGTTTTAAGCAAAGCTCGTAACATTCTACAGCTTTTCTGGCAATTCTCTCATTTGAATCATCATCGTGAGAATATGCCCATTCATAAACTTCTTCCCAGTCTTCGATTTCAATGGAGTAATCCACTTCATCCAGATCATCTTGGATGTCATCCTCTCTATAGTACGGAGGGATCGGAGGTTGATTTTCATATTCTTCGGCTGTGGCTTCTCGAATAATATGTTTTGTCCGTTCAACCGGATATGGCGCATTCTCCGCCGTATATTCACCACAGGATTTTACGATTCCGATTTTCGGAGCATTATGGCTACCAAACGGTACCATTACATAGGAGCCAGATGGTATTTCTCCTGAATCGCTGATATAAGAATAGACGTTTTCCATTCCTTTTACCAGAATGCCGCAATACCAGTATTGATCCATCTCCGTTTCCCTCCTTATCTTTATCGATAAACCTAATAATATTTTACCTTCTTTCGTACAAAAGATAAAGTCCTTGATTACAAAATAACGATGAATCTATTTTCAGTCTTTCAGATAGCTTTCAAACGGTGCGTCATCGCTGCAAAAGGTATCGAAAATTATTTTTGCGCCGAGGCGGAAGCCGACAATGAAAGAATCGAGACCGCTTTCGCCCATCAGCTCCCCGTAAGCGTTGCAGAAATCGAGGAACAGCGCTTTGTCCTCACCGCTTAAACGCTCAGTCAGCTTTTCTTCCAGCTCGTTTATATCTTTTGAAACCTTGAGGTTATGACTGCCCTTTCGGTAACCTCTGGCCTGCGGATCAACATTTCCATAGTACAGCTCTTCCAGAAAATTTGTCATTACTCCGCACCTCCTTCGTTGTCTGCCGTGTGCAGGTCACGGATTTTCCGCCAGCTTGAAAAGCCTTGCAGGGTACGGTTGTGCCACGGCGATTTGCGGGTGATGGTGCGAAAGTAAATGGAACAGAAGAATTCCACCAAATAGACCTTCGGAATGTGGTTGACGTTGTTTTTCCGGAAAGACTTGATGTGTCCCTGATTGCACCAGTTGTTGATTGAAGTTTTTCCGTAGCCGGTGATTTTGGAAACCACCTGCGTGGTCAGCACATCGGGATAGCCGGAGAGCAGCTCGGTATAGTACAGCCGCAAATGCTCCTGCACGATTGGGGGAACCTGTTCCTCTATCTGGACGGTATAATCGCCTTTGTACCAGCCTGCCGGGGCGGAGTAGCTTTCGGGGAACACCTTGCGGTTTTCCAGATAGGCAATCACATCCTCTTTCTTGATTTTGTAGCAGCGAGTTTTCCTGCCCGTGTACTCGCAGGGGATTTTCCCGCTTTGTAGCAGGTACAGGGCGGTAGATTTGCTGATGTGGCAAATTCGATACAGCTGATCCTTCGTGATTATATCGGGAACGGCGTCCCAGTTGATTGCGTTTTCTTTCATGACAATACACCTCATATCTTGGTAAGCTTTGCCGGCATTCGAACTGTCCGTGTATTGCCTTTTGATTTTTGTTCTTTCCGTTCTTTCCGCAGTTCTTTCCAAAAGCGGAAAAATCGCTGATTGGAACCGATGGGCGATTTCTCAGTGTTTTCGGGCGATTTCTTCAAAAAATCCAGATTTCATGCGGGTTTGCGGGCGTACAAGGCTGACTGAAACTGACAGGAGAAACCATGTAAGTAACAGACAGCGATAAAACTCGAAATGCAGTAGTCCGCAAGGGCTCGTGGGTTCGAATCCCACCGCTTCCGCCAAAAACAATCCCGCGTAAATCAAGGGTTTACGCGGGTTTTCTTATGTCGTTTTGTGGTGCCCTAATCTCGCATTGTGGGCTAAAATGGTGCCCGTGGTGCCCTGATTTGTGGTGCCCTACGCCGTAAGCTCTATACACTCTATTCATCAAAAATGTATGCTGTGGTGCCCTAATGGTGCCCGGAACTCCTAAAAACCTATAAAAAGCAGCGTGAAGCTATAAAAAGATATTGCGGCTATAGCTCCATTTCGCTGCTTTTCTTTTTGGATTTTTTCGGTGTTTCTTTTTGGTCTGCGCCATTTTTTGAAACAGAATTTTGAGGTTGCAGGGCTTTATGGTAGGTTTCCAAAACAGATTTTTTTCGTTCCAGCCGCACGTCTACATACTGCGCCGTTACCGCTTCAAGGTTGGTCGATATGCCAAGCGACATACCGATACCTTTTAGCGTATGCCCCAATATCTCGCCCACGGTGTAAAAGTCGCCCGTTAGCTGGTGCATATTTGTAGCTGCCGTATGGCGCAAGTCGTGAAAACGAATGTGCGGCATTTCAAGGTGTCGGATAAGTTGACCGAAATTTGCAGACATTCTATCTCTGCGCTGCGGCGAACCGTCCGGCTTTGCGATAAATAGCTTGTTGTCGTAGTACACACCGCCGCTTGCCGTTATCAATTCCTTTTGCCGTTCGATTAAATCAAACTGCCGCAAAAAATATGGTAGCGTTTCCTCTGTAATCGGCAAAATACGGTCGTTTGATTTTGTCGGTGCCATTTCGGTAATAATCTTTGTTCCCGGTGGCACATTGAAAGGCATTTGCTCGACAACACCAAACTGCATTTTTTCAAGGTCAATGTTGGTCGTCCGTAAACCTATAATTTCGCTCATGCGTAGCCCGTACATTCCGGCAAGCACAACGGGCATTTCCCATTCCGTACCGATTACATTGCTCATAAACTTTTGCATTTGCTCAATGGTGTACGGGTCGGGCGTCTTGCCCTGCTTGCCAAACTTCGTGATAATATCGCGGGCGGGGTTGTGTTCGATATAGTGGTATTTACGGGCGTGTTCCATTGATACGCTTAAAATCCGCTGTGCATAGCGGACGGTGCTGTTGGATAGCCCCTTGTCAAAAAGCTGCTGAAACATATTGTCGAGCATGGCGGGGGTCAGTTGGTTTAGCTGCACATGGCCGATATAGGGCAAGATATGGTTTTTAATGTGGCTCTTGTACCCCGCAAAGGTGCTTGGTCGCAAGTTTGCCTTGCCGTGATTTTCCACCCATTCTTCCAAATATTCTTTGACGGTCTGCTTGCCCTGTGAAGCAACAACGGGCGTATAGACGGGATTAGCAAGTTTCGCTTTCATTTCCGCCTCATGCTGCGTTGCTTCTTTCTTGGTAGCAAAACCTTTTTTAGAATAGGTCTTTTTGCCCTCCGGCGCATTGTACTTAATATTCACGTCGTAAACGGTACCCGGCTTTCCGGTCAGAACGCCGTTACTGTCCCGCTTATTTTGTACTTTTCTTGCTGATACTGCCATATTTAGTTGCCTCCCTCTGCTTTAGGGAGATTTGCTTTTCGTTTTGCTCGCTCGTACCAATCCCATATAGCTGCGTCAGCAATCAAACGGCGGTTGCCGTTCTGTATAAATTCAAGTTCTCCGCTATCCATAAGCTCACGCAATTTGTTTTCTCCTATACCGCTAATTTTGCTCATTTGCTCAACGGTCTTTAACATGGGAAACATAGGCATAGCGGGGTTTGTTGTTTCCTTTTTTGCCATTTGAAATACCCCCTTTCGTTAATTCGGCATAAAAGGTGATATTTATAAATGGGCTTTAATCGGACGGTTGTTAGCGCAACCTCACGGGAATTTCACCCCTGCATGGTTCTCATGCAGCCCTACCTATTGCTTGCGACGCTCTTAACGCTCGAACTGTAGCTATAAGGGAGTATCATTATATATTTTGCGCGTCGTCGCCCGTAAGCTGCTATACTTACTTCCCGGCGTTGGTGTTTCTCGCTCGCTCAAAATTGAGGTCATGGCGCACCCGCCGTATGGCTCGGCGCAAAAGGAACGTACCCGATTTGCCCTATACTGCGCCGCCGTTATCTTGCCGCGCTTTCTTTTTCAAGGAGCAAGCAGAACATTTACGCAAAGCGGAAAGGGGTAGAACGCTTTGCAGGCCGTTAATCGGCCTTAAAGGATAGGACAGCCCGCATAAGTTTTGATTGCAGCCGTTCCCGCAAGTCCTCGTCTATGCCGTAATATGTGTTGCCGCTTTCGTCGCGGATTTTTCGCATAGACAGGTGGGCTATGTAGCTTTGGTAGTGCTGCACAACAATTCTCATGGCGTCCGGGTCGCCCTTCGTCGCGGCTAAAATGACCGGGTAAGGCAGTAAGCCGCGCTCGTCGTTGTTACAATTCGTCCCATTCATCGGCGCGTTCCTCCAAATATCGTTTTAGCAGTTCAAAAGAGCTTGTCCGGCGGTACTGTACTGTGCTGCGGGGTATTTTCATAAGCTCCGCAATCTCAACGTCTGTCATGTCAAAGAAGTAGTACAGTAAAACAGCTTGACGTTTTTCGTCTGGCAGGGAGTGCAAGGCTTCGGCCAGCAGCTTTGCGGTAATCTTCAAACCGCCCGCGCAAAAGGCATCTTCGTCCTCATTGACAAAATATTTATCAACGGTATAAAGCTGCTTTTCTTCGTGCGGGGTAAGGTCTGAAAAGTTCACCTCATGCCGCCTGCGGCTTTTGCGTTCCCGGCAAGCGTCAATTAGTTCGTTGCGTAATGTACGCTTGCAGTACGCATTAAACTCACATCTCGTTTGCCATTCAAACCGAGCAGGGTAATCCATGTTCTCACCCCCTCTCGTTCCCGGGGGCGGGTTATTTATCCCCTTTCGGCGGCCCTCCACGGATATGCCGTGGCTATGCCAAATGGAATAGCAAAGTTTTTCAAAAACTTTTTGAGAAAAGCAAAATGCGCCCGTCCGCAAGACGCGGACGGGCGCAAAGGAAATGTAAGCAGTATTTAGATGTTCTGACAGTTCATACTCATGGCCGGAATAACCCGCAGAAAACCAAAGGCTTTTTTTGAGCGCGGGTCATTAGGTGGGTTACGATAAATAAAAAAGGACATGACGATACCTCCAAGATACCGCCGTATCCTTAAAAAAGGGCGACTTTAATAAACCCTCCGCAAATCCATTTTTTGAAAAGGAAAACGGCGGCTTTGATTGATTATTCAAAACCGCCGCCTTTGGTCTACAACCGTACTCTTGCCACAAGCAGCGGTTTAGTCTTTTGCGCTATTACCAGCAATCATACAGCGTATGTAATCTTCAAAAAAGAAAAAGCCGATAACCGCATTTTAATCTGCGTGTTATCGGCTCTGCGTCTGTGCGTCCGGCTCTTTGATAACTGATATATTAAGTTGACTTGCATTGATTAGCGTTTCCTGCTTGCACTTCGGACAAAACAGCGGAAAATTTTTGAGTTCCGTATCTTCTCGTAATCTTATCCGCGTTTTACTGCTACAAATAGGGCATAGTAGCCATTCTTGGGTTTCCATATAATTTTACCTCCCGCGGTGTTTCGCCTTTTTCTTCTCCTGCCGGAGAGTAAATTGTCGTTCTTTTTCAGCTTCTCGTTGCTCACGGCTTTTGACTTTACGTTCCACCTTACTTTGTTCATGTTGCAATTTAAGTGCCTGCTGCGCCTTTGTCCCTATACCTCTAACTTGTAGTTGGTCGTTAATTTGTCGTTGCATACGTTTGGGATTTATTTTTCGTTCCATAGCGATATTTGCTTTAATAGGCGGGCTAAATTTTAACTTATTCCAATTTTTAAGAAAGAATGCATAAACTTCATAATCTTTTGGTTCTGCACCAAAAGTAATTTTGCATACTTCATATTTGCCGTTATCCGTTCTTTCATACAGGCCAATCCAAAATGGGGGCTCAAATAGAATTGTTAGACTGCTTTGAACCTCTGTATTCATTCTTTAGAAAACTGCCCTTCAAAAATATCAAGCCACTCCAAAAGAGACTGGTAGAGAAGCCTTTGCTGCTCAAAAATGGTCTTTCCAACGAGTGGAATGTCCGAAAATTCAAGAGCATATTCCGCATTTGATTGAACTGATAATTGCAAACTATTCCGTAACGTCGTTATTAGTTTCAACGCTTCATTTTTGGTTACTTTGTTTAAGTTTGTTATGACAACATTAAAATCAAACAATAACGAAACGGGTTCGGAAGCATAGGAAGTCATAAGCTCCTTAAAATATTTTCGGCCTTTATCTGTAATGGAATAAACGGTCTTATCTGCAAATCTGTCGCCTTTGACAATATCGCTCTGTAAATAACCGTTTTCATTTAGCTGAAGAACCTTTCGATAAATAGAGGGGACACTTATTTTCGTCCATCTTGATAAGTGGTGATATTCCACATCTTTTTGTATGTCATAGGCACTTTGCGGCTTTTCCAACACGATACCGAGTATTACTAAATCTATTGATGACATAATTACACCTCCACTTTTACTATTAACAATAGTACTATTATCAATAGTAAAAGTCAAGAGGAAATTAGAAAAAGCCGATAACCGCATTTTCATCTGCGTGTTATCGGCTCTGCGTCTATGCGTCCGGCTCTTTGATAACGGAAGTATCCATTTTTATTACATTGATTAGCGTTTCTCGTTTGCATTTAGGACAATATAAAGGGAGATTTTTTAATTCAGTATCTTTTCGTATTTTAATGCGAGTTTTATTTTTGCATATAGGGCATAGTAGCCATTCGGAATTTTCCATAATGACACCTCATTTTCCTGCATTTTTTATCAATTTTTTGTTTTCCCATATTTTACTCTTAAAGTATAAGAAGCCAACTATTGCTGGTAATACCGGCGATACCGCTTGCCCGATATATATACCCGAAAATCCAACACCGGCTGAAAAAGCTAATATCCAACTTACAGGAAGCCGGACAAACACAGCGTCTAATAAAGAATTAACCATAGCAATATTTGCGGCTCCAATTCCAATAGCAAACGAGTCAAAAGTATACATAACCGCATATATAAGACTATTTATTCCACAACACATTCTCAAATAAAGTATACCTTCTTTTATGACTTCTGCACTTTCCGGCTCAAACAGAGCGACAATTTGTTTTGCAAATAATTGTACAATTACTATGGTAATAAGGGTAGCTAATAGATTTAGGCGCAAACCTATTTTTGTTGTTTTTTTCACTCTTTCTATATCGTTTGCGCCCATGTTCTGACCGACCATTGCTGTTACCGCTTGACCTATCGCCCAGCAAGGCATACCTGCAAAAGTGTTGACTTTTAGCCCTACCCCGGACGCAGCGGCAACCGATACGCCGAAATTGTTGAGCATACCCGTAATGAGCAAATAAGAAATATTAACAATCACCATTTGTATAGCGGTAGGTAATCCAACCTTTAAGATAGTTATTAGTTTCTCTCGCTGAATTACAAAATGTTTCAATTTGAAGTCAAAAACAAAGTTTTTTCTTTTTAAGTGGATTATTGAAATCAAAAGAGAAACGCCCTGTGAAAAAATAGTTGCATAAGCCGCACCAGCCGTTCCCATATTAAACGGGCCTACTAAAACTAAATCCAAGATAATGTTTACAACGGTTGCAATCGCAATAAAGTAAAGTGGACTTTTTGAATCGCCAAATCCTTTCATAATTGAGCATACAGCGTTATACCCAAACACAAACACGGTACCATAGCAAATTATTTTCATATAATCGCAAGCGTCCTTCATAGAAGCAGCAGGGACGTTTAAGATTTGAAAAAGTGGTTTGTATATAATCAATCCCAATATTGTAACAATGATAGAAGCAATAAGTGCAAGCGTAAATAATGTTCCGACGGTTTCACTTTGTCCTTTTTCATCACGCGCTCCTTTATATTGAGCAACTAAAACCGTCCCGCCCATGGTAACCCCAATACAAATAGAATTGATGATAAAACTTATCATAGAGGCATTACTGATTGCGGCAAGTCCTGTTTCACCTACAATATTTCCCACAACAAGCATATCAACAATACTATAAAAGGATTGCAATAGGTTTGCGAATAGCAGCGGCAAAGCAAATGTAATTAGCTTTTTCGGTACACTTCCTGTTGTCAAGTTTTGTTTTTCGTCCATTTTAATCATGTCCTTCCAAAATGAAAAAAAGCAAAGGGCGCAACACGTTCGCGCACACCCTTTGCTTCACAATAAAATCTAAAAAAGCAAAAGGCGGTAGACAAAACATTGCCTACCGCCTAAACGCAATAATATACAAATACATAGCCTTAACACCAACACATAGATGTGTTGGAATAAGGTTTTAATTAAATGTTTTGTAATTCAGGCTCCGTACAATGTTTTGAAGTATCAAATTGTGCGGAGCTATAATCAATGCCAGACTTTCCAAATAACACTGTACTCACCCTTTCCATATATTTATTTTATTATACTGCTTTGATAGCGATTTGTCAATATTGTATGGGTAGTAGCAGACTACAACTGCATAATATGATTTATTTAAGCTAATAATAGGTACTGTGTAGACATATCTAAAGAGAAAGGTGAACTGTAAAATGTAATAGGGTGAACAAAGATGAAAAGACCAGTACCGTTATACGATTTTAAGGCTTTTGGTGAAGCCATAAAAGACGCAAGGAAAAAATGCGGAGATAGCCGCAAAAAGGTATGCGACGAGCTATATATTTCTCCGCGTTATCTTGCGAATATTGAAAATAAAGGACAACAGCCAAGTTTGCAGGTGTTCTATGACCTTGTAACCCGTTATCATATATCGGTAGACCAATTTTTCTTTCCAAATGACCCCGCCGAAAAGTCCACCGGGCGGCGGCAGCTTGACGCGCTGCTCGATAGTATGAGCGATACGGGAATACGGATTGTTACCGCAACTGCAAAGGAAATAACGGAAATCGAAAAAGGCAAAAACTAAAATTGATATAGAATAAAAGAACGCTACGGAAACGCTTTGTTTCTGTGGCGTTTTTCTTTTTTGCGGACAGTTCGGCAGATTTTCGTTTTCGTCGTGGAAGTAAGCGAAAAGAAGAATAGCAAGCATAGGAAAGGGGTACCCTTTCCGTATTTTTGCCCGTCCACGCCTTATGGCAGCGGTGGCAAAAATGCTTTTTGGGAAGCGTCCCAAACCCTCGAAATGGAAAGGAGCGATATGCACATGGGCGGCAGGAAACGGACAGTGCAAATTAAATTCAGAGTAACAGAAGAAGAACGCACATTGATAGAGGAAAAAATGAAGCTCGTCCCCACCCGGAACATGGAAGCCTACTTGCGAAAAATGGCAATCGACGGGTACATCATTCAAATAGACCATAGCGATATAAAGGCCATGACAGCGGAGATACAGAAAATCGGCGTGAACATCAATCAAATTGCCCGCCGGGTCAATACGACGGGCAGCGTCTATGAGCATGACATAGCAGAAATAAAAGGGGCGTTAGCGGAAATATGGCGATTACAAAGATTAAGCCTATTAAAAGCACGTTGAGCAAAGCACTTGACTACATACAAAATCCCGATAAAACGGACGAAAAAATGCTTGTTTCCTCGTTCGGCTGCTCTTATGAAACGGCAGACATAGAATTTGAGTTTACCCTATCGCAAGCGTTGGATAAAGGCAGCAATTTAGCCCACCACTTGATACAATCCTTTGAGCCGGGAGAAGTCAGTTACGAGAAAGCGCACGAAATCGGGCGGCAGCTTGCCGACGCGGTAACAAAGGGGCAGCATGAATATGTTTTGACAACCCATATCGACAAAGGGCATATCCATAACCACATCATTTTTTGTGCGGTCAACTTCGTGGATTTTCGCAAGTATAATTCCAACAAACGCACTTACTACGGCATACGAAATATGAGCGACAGGCTGTGCCGGGAAAATGGGCTATCCGTCCTTATACCGGAAAAAGGCAGCAAGGGCAAAAATTATGCGGCGTATAAGAAAGAGAAAACCGCAAAGGCAAAATTGAAGATTGCCATTGATACGCTTATTCCGCAAGTATCCGATTTTGAGGAATTACTTTCCCGCCTGCAAGCTGCGGGCTATGAGATAAAGACAGGCAAATATATTTCTTGCCGCGTACCGGGGCAGGAACGATTTACCCGTCTAAAAACGCTCGGTGCGGATTATACAGAGGACGCACTAAAAGAACGGATTAGCGGCCAGCGCACCCGCGCGGCCAAAGTTCCGAAAGAACGGCACGGCGTTTTCCTGCTGGTTGATATACAAAACAGTATCAAAGCACAACAAAGTCGGGGCTATGAGCAATGGGCGAAAATTCATAACTTGAAGCAGGCGGCAAAAACAATGAATTTTCTAACAGAAAACAGGATTGAACAGTACGCGGACTTAACCGCCAAGATAGCAGAAATACAGGCAGAGAGCGAACAGGCGGCAGACGCGCTAAAGGGCGTAGAAAAGCGACTTTCCAACATGGCGTTGTTGATAAAACATATTGCTACCTACCAAAAGACAAAGCCTATTTATGACGCATACTGCAAAGCAAAAAACAAAGAGCAGTACCGTACCGGGCATGAAAGTGGTATCATTCTATTTGAGGCTGCTACAAAAGCATTAAAAGCGGCGGGTGTTTCCGGGAAGCTCCCAAACCTTGCCGCGCTGCAAGCGGAATATGGAAAGCTCCAAGAGCAGAAAGAAGCCCTTTATGCTGACTATAGGAAGATAAAAAAGAAAGTCAAGGAGTACGACGTTATCAAACAAAATATTGACAGTATTTTAAGGCAGCCCAAAGAACCGGAACGGGAAAAAGAAACCGGACGCGGATAGTAGCTTTATTTACATTTATATGCTATAATAGTTCATATAGATACGATTTGAGAGTGCAATAAAAATATCATAGAAAAGAAGGGATAGCATGACATACGGGGAAATTCTAAAAGATTTTTTGAAGAAAACGATTTTACCTATTGTTATCGCACTATGCCTATTCCTTATGTTCAAAAATGTTTTTACGGAGAACGGGCAAACCAATTACTTTTATGTGTGGCTATGCTGTGGTATTCCCTTTGGTATTCGTCGTATGTTCGTATGGCTCGTACCGCATGGCTACGACATAGCCGGGACGGTGGGTATTGTTGCCCTAAACTTTATTTTAGGCGGTATTATCGGCGGGGTCGTTTTAATATGGCGGCTCGCTGTGGCTGTCTGGTATATTCCGTTGACAATATACCGCTTGCTTACAGCAAATAAAAATGTAGTTCTGCAAAGTAGCATTGAAGAATAACAAAAAAAGAACAGGGCGCGGCAACCAATGAATGGCACCGCGCCCCGTTTTCTTATGGGTACAGTTTTCCGCTATTTGTTACGGAGTAGAACGCTGTTTTTGCGGGAAAAGGTATCTTTCCCTTGCCTTGCATTTTCTGTGCCCGTAAAGTCGCATAAATCAAGGCTTTTTTTGTCCCTACTGCGTAACTTTGCTGCGCTTTTTCCGCATACGCTCGGCGGCCTGCCTGCGGGTAATGCGCTTACGGCAGTCCGGGCAGTATTTGACATTATTAGAGTTGGACGCAAAGGCCGCGCCACATACCGTACACCGCCGCTTTCCCTCGCTGCTTGGGTATAGCTCGGCATAAAGCAGCTTGTCGGCTGGAAGTACGGCGGTACAAAACCATTTGCAAAGCAAGGAGTAGGAAATCATCTGCGGGCATACGCAAGGCTCACCGTCGTCCAGTAAAATACAATTCCCGTCAATGCAGTTGCAGCACGTTTTCTTAATAAGGCTATTTACACTACGGCTTTGCTGCGGCGTCAGCCGCTTTCGCTCGCTCATACCTCGTCGACGGCTAATGCCGCAAGTCCGGCATATTCTTCCTCGCTCAAAGCCTCCACTTTGGAAAGGGTGCGTTTTGCAAGCTCCCGCATATCCTCGTCCATATAAGGCAGCGCGGCGTTGATATTCCCGGCAAAGCCCTGTTTGCCGTCCTCGTTATAAATGCTCAAAAGGTTGATTTCTTCAATGGTAAAGTTCCTCATGCCTATACCTCCAAATCGTGATTTTTAGATTTTGCCGCGTCCTTTTTCGGGGCGGTATTTTCTTTCGCCGCTTTAAGCTGCGCTAAAATAGACGGTTTCTTTTCCGTCTGCGCTCCCTTGTCGGCTTTTATGGCGTTTGCAAGGTCATACAGGGAAATTTGTTCCCCCGCCTTTGCCTTTTGCTCCAATTCATCAACCGTAGGCGTATTGTTGATAATACCGTCAAAGCTGTTGTCGTTCTGCTCGATACTATCCTCAACGTGTTTTAGGGGGTTCTCTTTTTCCGGCTGCGCCGCTACTGCAAAAGCCCGTGTACCGTTCCCCATAATAAGATACTGCCCGTCCTCCGACGTGTGATGAACGCCATAGCCCGCCGCTTTCATCTGGTCGGGGGTCATATCGGTTAGGTAGAATGTACCTCGTGGCGTTCGGATAGTTTCGCCCGTGGTATGCTCGTCCGGCACCAAGGCTTTTTGCTGTTCCTGCAAAAATTCCGGCACTTGCCGATAGCCGCCCCTATCGAGATAGTGGGCGGTTTCCCTGCCCCCTTGACGTAATACAATAATGTCTGACATGGAAAGGCTGTGCCCTGTAAAATCTGCCGGGTGGTCGATATTAAACCGGGTAAAAATATCTTCAAGGGAAGTTCCCGGCGTTAGGGGCGCGGTATAAACAAGGGTGTAGTTTGCCGGGTCAACGGTGTGCCCTGCCGCCTGCAGGCGGTCATAAGGCTCAAAACGCAAGTCCCGCGTTTCGTTCCCTTGCTTTAGCTGATATATCCCAAAACTGTCCTCTTTGCCGTAGAGTAAAAGGGCTTCCTTTGACGGTTCATTTTCCTGCAATTCCTGTTTCATAGCGGCATATTCGCAATAGGCGTTCCAATCTTCCTTGTTTACGCCGAATATACCGCCTTTTTCTGCGTGCTGCCGTAAATCGTCAAGGTTTGAAACGGCTCTTTCCGTACCGTCCTCATAAATACAGAATATCCCCATATCCTGTGAAAACAGCTTTTCGGCGGTTGCCCGCCGCAAGGGAAGCATACCGTCCCACGAATAACCGTAATCCTGCATATTTTTCAAGCTGATTGACGGGTCAGGCATAGGGGGTTCCGGCTGTGGCGGCATATCCATATCCGGCGCGGGCTTCTTTTGTAAAGCGGCTTTTTGCTGCCGGATATGCGCCCGCAATAGCTCGGTGGGTTGTTCACCTGTAAGGGGATGAATGGCTTTGATATGGTTTGCGGCATAATAGGCGTTGTCGTTTAGCTGCCGCTGCCACGCTTCCGCACGGGGCGACCAGCGAAAGCCATTCCCTTTGAGTTCTTCCCGTATTGCTGCGTCCGGCTTTTCATCAAAGAAGATTTGCAAACGGTTATCCGTTGTATTCGCTTCTACCTTGCCGCCCTCAAATTCCCAACCTACAAAGCCTATCGCTTGCTTTTTAGATAAATCCGCAATACGGTTTTTCAAACGGCGTATTTCTGCGCTGTTGTTGGATAAAGCCCATGCGGGATAGGGCGCTCTGTCGTAATGCTCCATTCCCGATATAAGCCGCTGCGCCTGTTCCGGCGAAACAAGGGGACAACCGTCAAGGCTCTTATGCTTGCGGTAATAGGCATTTATGGCTTTCATGTTTTCCTGCGCTTTTGTCAGGCTTTCCAGTTTCTTCTCTAACTTTTGAACCGCCTGCGGGTCGTCTGCGCTGATACCGCCCATGCCTGTACTGCGGATTTTATCAAGCAAGCCTTGTATGTACTGCCATTCCTGCATATTCCTGTCCCGCGCCGCGTTCTGCTTTTCTTTCTGCCGGACGGGAAAATTGCCGCCCCCGGAAATCATAATAGACGGTACACGCGCCTCAATGGAATAGCTCGCGTTCATATTCGCCGCAAGTTTCCGTGCGTAGGTATCAAGCAGACTGTCGATTTTGTCATGGTACATGGGGTCTACCCGTGCTTTTTGACGCTCGGCAAGCTGTACGGCTTCATCTACATAGTGGCGGTATTCAGCCGTTGCGCTGCCCGGCCTGTAATCGTCAAAGCTATTCATCATCTTTGCTCGCCGGGCTGCGCTTTCATTGATTGTATAATAGGGGGTGGCGGGCTGCGGTGCTTCCGTAGGCTGCGGCTCGTCCGTCTGTTTTTCAAGTTGCCCGTCGCGGTAGGAATAGCCCTGTACTGCAATCGCTTCAAGGGTACCGTCCGTAACTTCGCCATGTGCTGCCATATCTGCGTCCACCAGCAGTTGCAGCGTGTCCTTTACCGTATCGGAAAGGGCTTGCTGTTGTTCGGGTGGTAGAGTATCAAATACGGGTGTTTCCGGTGCGGGGGTGCGCGGCTCATAGCCGTTTGCCGCATATTCCTCAACCGTCATACCTGCGCTGGCGGCCTCCTGTGTAATCTCGTCCATAACGTGCTGCTGGTATTCCTGTAACTCCGGGTCAAAATCGGAAAGTCGCGGGGCGGCGGGCAAGGCATAATTGCCTTGGTTTAGCATAGCTCGGCTATCGTCCACATACTGTTGCAGAGCTTCATAATAGGCGGTTTGCGCCGGGGTAAGATTATCCGCTTCGCGCATGGCCTGTCCTGCGGCCTGCTCCATTTGGGAAAGACTATCATGTAGTTTGAGATACGGAACAATCTCGTTTACGACTTGCTCATGCCCAGCAATCGTTTGTTCCATAGCTTCCTGCCCGTCGTTTTGAAGCAACCGGCTTATATATTCCTCATTCTGTATATACCCGGTATGGAATTTCTCGATATGTTCAATCAAAGAACCGTCCCCGTCGCCAAAATCCTGCTGCCCTTCATAATGGCTCGCTTCGCCGTTTAAGGTGTAGTCAATTTCAAACTTTGTCTTGTCATATCCTCTTTCGTTCAGTTTTGCGGCGTCAAGGCTTCGGAAAATCTCATTTGCGCGGGAAAAGGGCAGCTTGATACCGTCTTGTAGCTCGTTGCTTTCGCTCCATACCACCGTAACGACGGGCTGGATAGCCGGGTCAAGGCTTGCCTGTGTTTCCTTTTGCTGCTCCCGTTCCCTTTGGATTTCCGCAAAATGTCCGTCAATGGTTTCAATGAGCGTAGCGGCGGTACTGTGGATTGTTTCAAGAGAGCTTTTGAGCTCGCCAAGCTCCCGTCCGCTGTGCCATTCGGCAATATGTTTGAAAGAATAATCCGATGTATCCAGCCCGTAATGCTGGCAAACAATATAGGCAACGCTTTCCGCCTGTATCCCGCGGGTAGAGTAGTCAGGGTAGTCCGGTGCGTCCATATCCATAGTTTGCAACACCACATAAGAAATTTGTTTAATTGCTGTCTTTATAGTTTGCAGCTCGCTCAATTTGTCGTTAATTTGCAAGATACGTTTATCGTAAAAGCATTGCGCTCCTACCCCTGCCTCCAACGGCTCCAAGCTAACCTCAAAGGGAGAAGTACGCTTTAAGGCTGCAAAAAAATCCTCGTAATTTTTCACGTCGCCATGCAGTTCGGAAACGCCCAGTTCCGGCAGTTCCTTTCCCTCTGTCTGCGATACGTCAAAGACGGAAACAACCTTATAATTCGGTATAGTGATTTCCTTTTCTTCGGTTACAGGCTTCCCGTTCTTATCCAAAACAGGCTGTTTGGTTTCCGGGTCAAGTACGTTTTCCAGCTTTTTCACCTTGTAGGGCGCGGGGGCAATGATTTTGATTGCCTTTTCACCGGGCTTTACATGGCGGTCAAATTCCTTTTCCCATTGCCGGTAGCCCTTTACCATACTGCCGCCCTGCATGGCAATGAGCAGCGTATTATTAAAGCTGTAATCGTGAAATTTTGATACGGTACGCAAATACTCGGTATAGCGTTCGCTTTCAAATATCCCGGCGATACCTTTTTCCAAACGGTCGGTAATCTCTTTCATCTTGTCGTCGGCGCTTTCTGATGAAAGGATAATCGGCGTAACAGGGCGCGGTGCGGCGGTTTGTGCTGGGGCAATAGCTTCAAAATCCATGTTTTGCTCCGGCTGCGGGTAGCTCATAATCTTGTATTCCTCCGGCACGTCGCGCCCCTCAAACTGGCTCACCCACTCGTCGCCGCTTTCTACAATATAGCCATACTCGGTAAATGCGCCTTTTTCCTGTTCAGCGACATAGTTTCCAAAGATAGCAAGGTCAATGCCGCCTTTCCACTCTTTCGGCATATCTACTATGCCGGATTTATTCAAATAGTAATCGCCTAAATCGCGGGGCGTGTGTACTTCGGGGATATGGACGAAATAATCCACATTATAGGTGTAGTCAATAATCTGTCCGATATTTTCAAAGCCGTTTTGCCGCTGTGCCGCCGCGTTGAGTTCGCCAATCTCGGCGGGGGTAAGCTGATGAAGCCGCGCCGCTAAAAAATTCAATTCGTCCACGTCGGCAGAGCATACCATTTCATAAGGCAGGGCAATATGGTTGTCGGGGTCGTCGGAATAGCCGCGAATAGAAAAATCCTGCGGATTGTCGGCGGTAATGCCGACGCTTCGCATAGCTTCGTGAAGCTGCTCCTTTGTGGCGGGTAAGTCCAGCCAATAGCCGCTTGGGTCGCCTGCTTCAAAGCGGCTGCGGTTGCCAATCATAATAGAAAATTGTGCGCTCATTCATTCGCTCCTTTCGTTTCAGTCATAGTTAAGGGTTTGGGATTATCCCAAAATGGAAAATCCCCGTAATCGCTGGTAAGCGAAAACGGGGATTTTTACGGAAAGGGTACCCCTTTCCTATGCTTGCTGCGTAACTTCTTTGTCCCTCTGAACGGCAATCCGGTAATTTACATATTTGCCGCCTGTGTCGGCTAAAAGCACTGTCCCGTCGTAGGTTCTACCCGTTTTCGGGGAATAGAGCTTTTTCACCTTTGCCTTGCCATTTTTAAGAAGTTCGGCGGCAATCTTCGGGGTAAAGGTAATCCTGCGTTCCTCAAAAAAGCGGTCGTTCCGCCACATCTTAAAGGTACAGTCCTTGTTGGAACAATAATAGTTTTTCCTGCCCTCGTACACGTCGTTACCGCAACGGGGGCATTTGCCGATTGCTCGCTTTTCCTCTTTGAAAAGCTCCTTGTCCCTGTCAGAAAGGAAAGGATAGGTTTTCACAAGCTCCCGCGTCATATCCTCGATACCTCGCATAAAGTCCTCCGGCGCGGCGTTTCCCTTTGCAATCTGCGTCAGCTTGTTTTCCCATTCAGCCGTAAGCTGCGGAGAAGTAAGCGTTTCCGGCAAGACGCAAATCAAATTGTTCCCGTCTTTGGTGGGAAGTAGCTGCTTGCCCTTGCGCTCGATAAAGCCGCCCTTTATGAGCTTTTCAATAATGGCGGCGCGGGTGGCCGGGGTGCCAAGCCCCCGGCGTTCTGCGTCCGGGTCGGTGTCCTCGTTCCCGGCGCGTTCCATAGCGGATAGTAAAGACGCTTCGGTATGCGGCTTCGGCGGCGTTGTGTCGTGTTCCGTTACCGCTGCGGCGGGATTATTAAATGTCTGTCCCTCTGCAAAATCCAGCACATCTAACGTAAGCCCGGCGGCTTCGTCCTCGTCGGCGTCGGGCTTTGCTTTAAGGGTCGCTCTGTATCGCCGTTCAAGCTCTTTCCACCCGGCGGCAAGTACGACTTTTCCCTTTGCTGTAAACTCGGTATCGGCACATAAGAAAACCGCCGTAACCGCTTCGTAAATATGCGGCTCGGCGGCTGCAAACAACAGACGCGCTCCGGCAAGGGTTAGGATATTTCGCTCGCTTTCCGGTAGCGCGGTAAGGTCTGCTTTTGCAAGCTCCATTGTGGGGATAATAGCGTGGTGGTCGGAAACCTTTTTGCTGTTTAATACTTTCGATATTTCCGGCGTGAAATCTGCACCCGCCATAAAAGGTAGCTTGCCGCAAAGCAATGCGGCAATTTGCGCCGCTGTATCGCCCATGTCGTCAGTTAGAAATACGCTGTCCGTTCTCGGATAGGTAAGCAGCCGTTTTTCATACAAGGCTTGCGCTAAATCAAGGGTCTGCTTTGCCGTATATCCGAAAAGGCGGTTTGCCTCCCGCTGCAAGCTCGTTAAATCAAAGAGTTTCGGCGGGGCTATGGTCTTTTTTTCTTTGACGACGGAAGTACAAACAGCCTGCGACGTTTCGCAGGCCGCTTTAAGTGCCTTTGCTTTTTCGGCGTCGGAAATCCTCGCGCTCAATGCTTCCGTGCCTCCGACGGCAAGGCGCACATGGTAGTATTTTTCTTTCTTAAATCGGGTAATTGCCGTGTCCCTGTCTACCAGCATTTTAAGGGTCGGGGTCTGGACGCGCCCCACATTCAAGGTATGTTGATACAAAACAGAAAAAAGGCGGGTGGCATTGATACCGATTAACCAATCGGCCTTTGCCCGGCAAAGGGCAGACGCGAAAAGTGCGTCATAGTCCCGCCCGTCCTTTAGGGCTTCAAAGCCATGCCGGATTGCTTCGCTTTCCATTGAGGAAATCCAAAGGCGGCGCATAGGCTTTTTGCAGCCCGCCACTTCATAGACGAAACGGAAAATTAGCTCGCCCTCGCGCCCGGCGTCGCAAGCGTTGACGACTTCCAAAACGTCGGCGCGGTGCATAAGCTCTTTAAGGATTTTGAACTGCTTGCCCTTGTCCTTTGCAACGGTGTATTTCCATTCCTGCGGCAGAATGGGTAAGCTGTCATAGCTCCATTTTTTGTATTGCTCGCCATAGGCGGCAGCTTCCGCAAGCCCTATCAAATGCCCGACGCACCACGAAATGAGATAGCCCGCGCCTTCGATATATCCGTCCTGTTTTCCCTTTACGCCAAGGGCGGCGGCGATATTCGCCGCCACACTCGGTTTTTCTGCAATTACAAGGGTGTAGCTCATTCTTTATCCTCCTGATTTTCGTCAGCTTCGGTCTGTTCGTCCTCGTTCTGCGGCTCGTCCTCGTATTCGTCAAAATCGAAATCTTCAAGGTCGGTGCTTCCTTTTGCCGCCTGCTTCGGCTTCATAACCTTAAAATAGTAGAGCGCCCCGCCGCCGCCAAGCAGCGCGACAACGGCAAAAAGAATAATGCCGCCAATACCGCCGCCGCTTTCTTCCGTTTGTTCCGGCTCGTCCGGCGTTTCGGCTGCGGCTTCTTTACCCACACACTCGCTCATATTGACAGCGCATATCGGGCAATTCATATCCACGTTTCCAGCCTCGCATTTATCGGTACAGGTACAAGTGGCGGTGGCCTCCTGTGTTTGCCCGTTTTCGTCCTCGATAATCGCCATAAGGTCGGCCTCGTCCACCTGATTTAAGAAATGGACGGTATTTCCACCCTGCGCCGCATGGTCGATTACGATATAAAAGTAATTGCCGCCCTTGCTCTGCACAACGATAAACTCTTTATCTTCGGACGCTTCGCCTTGTATCTCGTCTACAAGGTTCATGTTGCCCTCCGGCGTGAATGGCTGCGGCTCCACGCCGCCCGTGGTTTCTTCTTCCGGTTCCTGTACTTCGCTGGCCTCCGGCTCCTGCGGCTCGGTAACTTCGGGCGTAGTGGCTTCGGCTTCTGTCTGCACGGTGGTTTCTTCGCTGGTTTCCTCGCCGCTGTATGCGTAAGCGGTAACAGAAAAGCCGCCCAAAACGACAAGGGCGGCAAGCATTACAATAAAGCTGCGGAAAAATCGCTTATTCTTCATTTGCATTGTCCTCCTGTTTTTCATAGTCTGCGGCGGTCATGCCGGGAATGGCACCGCCGGAAAGCAGTTCGTTAAGCTCCTGCGGGGTCAGGCGCATAGAGCGCACGAGCTGGACGATTTGCAAGTTTTCAGCCTCGGTTTTCTGCGCTTCCAGCACTTTGAGCTTGTTTTGATACTCGGTGATTTTCTCGCGGGTCTTTTCAATCTCCCGGTCGATACGGTCAATTCTGTTGTTTGCCATAATAAAAAACTCCTTTCAAATTTGCTTTTCGTAACGGTATTTCATTTGTGCAGGGTAGAGGTCGGCTGTGGGGCGGCGGCTTCCCGTCCAACGCTTGCCGCCTGCAAGCCCGGCGCAATTCCACCCGGCGGCGCGTAAGCTTGCGCCGTTTTCAGTATCAAGAATATAGGTAACGATTTTGCGATAGCCCATAGCCCGCGCCGCCCGCCATGTTGCGGCATAAAGCATACTGCAAGCATTTTTTGCGCCGTCGGTGCATAGTCGGTTGACTTCCAGCGTAAAGCCGTTATCCAGGTACCGGCTAACAGGTCGCCCAACAATCGCAACGCCTACAAGCCGCCCGTTTTCCATACAGCCGATTGAAAACTTATGCCCTGTAACCGGCTTGTGGTGGCGGTGGTGCTGTGCAACAAAAGCATTTGCTTCCGCAAGGGTAACGGGCTTTAATTCAAGCAATCCACATTCCTCCTTTACGGTAGCCGCCCGTAGGCGTAAAAGTGATTTTGCCAATACTCCGTATTGACGTTTGCATAGGAAATCGGGTCGCCGCAATGTATCATCATGCCGCCGCCCACATAAATGCCGACGTGTGAAACGCCGGTAACGTCATAGGTGCCTTGAAAAAAGATGAGGTCGCCGGGCTTTGCCTGCGCCGCCGTTACGGGGGTGCAGATATTGTAAAGCCCCTGCGCTCCAAGCCGTCCCACGTCCCAACCACTGTGATTGATTACCCACGATACAAAGCCGCTGCAATCAAAGGACGTTGACGGGCTGCTGCCTCCCCAAACATAAGGATAGCCCAAATATTTTTCGGCTTCGGTCAGCATTGCCGCAAAGGTCGCGTCTTTTAACGCTTCGGGCGGCACCTCGTAATAAGTCGGCTCCTTGATAGTGGAAGCGTTCGGGTAACTGCTGGTCGGGAATAAGTCGGGACGGCCTCCAAGCGTCTGCATATAGGTAGCATACAGGGATAAGGTTTCCTCGTCCATGATATAGACGGGTAAATGGGATAAATCGAAATTTTCCAGCAACACATTTAATATGCGGCGTTCATCATAGGGTACCTGTACCTCGTATTCGTAAGTTTCCGTGGTTTCCTTTCCCGTTTCCGGGTCAATAACGGTGCGGGTGCCCGTCCTCGTTTCCGTGCGGTAGAGGGTTTCCACTTCTTCGGTGATTGTCAAAATATACTGCTTTTCAAAGAGCATTTGCAAAGTTTCCTGCACTCCTGCGCGGGTGTAGTCAAGGTGCATTGCGGTTAAAATGGAAGTCAGCACATAGGGGTCATGCCCGATTGTATCAAGGTCGTAGCGGTATTCGTCATAGCCGGGGTAAGTTTCCTCGATTGTATCAAGCTCCTGCTGTAAATCCGCTTCTAATGCCGCATAGTCCTGTTCGGCTCCTATCATCTCCGCGTCCTCCGCTACATACGACGTTCCTACAACCGTAGAAGCACCGCCGGAAAATATAGACGCACAAGAGGACAGCCCCGCAAAAATCATAATGAAAAGTAGTAGTACACCAATAGCGATTGCCACGCCTACCGGGTGGCGCGCTACAAAAAGCACGGTATTTCTTGTTTTCTCTGCGGCTTTCTGCGCTGCCCGCCGCGTATTTTCGGCGGTTTTCCGTATGCGTCCGTGCTTTTTTCGCCAAGCCTGTGCATACTGCTTTTTAATCTGCCGCTTTTGCCATAGGCGCGAAACGGGATTAGAGGCAAGACGAGGGTTATCCCGCAAGGCTTTCCGATACTGGACGTTGATATTCGCTTTTGCCGCCGCCTTTTCTGCTTTTACTGCCTCCCGGTAGGGTTTCAGCTTGCGGCTGTGGTAGCCCTGCCGGATTTTTCGCGCCCCATACCGTGCGCCGCGCTCTCCAAGTTCTTCCGCTTTATGTGCGCCCTCAACACCCGCGTTGTCCTTTTCCACCGAATGTATCTTGTTATGAACAAAAACACCCGCCTCGTGTGTGGGGCGGGATAGCGGATTTTTATGCTGTCTGCCGCCGGGGACGGGCTTTTCCCGTTCTTCAAAGCGCAGACGGGTTTTGCCTTTGCCGGCGGCCTCGTCATAAATGCGCTCCCGGACAAGTTTCTTTTGCTTCGGAAGTGCCGCCCTTGCCGCGTCCAAACGGTCGGCGGCTTTATCGGATTTGCGGATATACTTTTCAAGCTCCGGTGCGGCGCGTTCTTCGTCGGTGAATTGTAGGCGGGACGATTTCATGTGTAGGGTAGTTTCTTCTCGTTCTCTTTGTGCTGCCTTTGCCGACGTTTTGCGGCTATGTGCCGCGTCTAAATGTTCCAAAACGCGCTCGGCGGCTCCCGTACTTTGCTGTGGTAGCTGCTGTTCCTGTTCTTTCTGCTGGTCGCTCAACTTTTTTCACCTCCAATCCTCGCCCTTGCAAGGGCGCAATAATCGGCATTTAACTCAATACCGATATAGCGGCGGCCAAGGGCTTGCGCTGCAAGCCCTGTTGTGCCGCTTCCGAAAAAAGGGTCTATAACAATGCCGCCCTTCGGACAGCCTGCTAAAATGCAGGTTTCAGCTAACTTTGGGGGAAAAGTGGCAAAATGCCCTCCCTTATAGGGAACGGTATTGATATGCCAAACGTCCCGTTTGTTCCGTGTGGTCGGTATCAAAGCGTCGTCGTAATAACCGCCGCTTCTTGCTTTGTTTATATTCTGCACCTTGCCTTGACCGGGTACCTTACTGGAATATTTGCTGTTCGCGCTGCGTCCGCCACGATACCGCGCTGCCGACGTGGGGGCAATCGGTTCCGCAATAGCGGCGGCGTCATAAAAATACTGCTTTGATTTCGTAAGCAAAAAAACGTGTTCATAGCAGCGGCTTGGTCGGTCTTTGCAGCTTTCGGGCATGGGATTTGCCTTGCACCAAATAATGTCGCTGCGTAAATACCACCCGTCGGCGCGTAGCGCAAAGGCTAAAAGCCACGGAATACCGATTAAATCCTTTTGCTTGCAGCCCGCCGCCGTTCTTGCGATAGATACGCCCTGCCCGTTTCTGCCTTTGGGATTTTTCGGGTCGGTGTAGCCGCCCTTGCTGCCTGTACCGCAATAGGTGTCCGCGATATTCAGCCAAAAGGTACCGTCCGGGCGCAATACCCGTTTGAGTTCACGGAACACGGCGACAAGCCGCCCGATATATTCCTCCGGTGTGTCCTCACGCCCGATTTGTGCGTCCATGCCGTAATCTCGTAAGGCATAGTAGGGTGGGCTGGTAACGCAACAATGAACGCTGTCGGCGGGAAGCTCTCTTAATGCCATAAGGCAATCCCGATTGATTATTACATCTGTTTTCATGCTTCGCTTACTTCCTCCGGCTTTGTTGTCATTACCCTATAAAGTTCCGTATTTCGTGGGAAATGGTCTACAAAGGGAAGTACGACATTGCCATAGAAAATAAGCCCTTCGCCTGCTTCGGTATGGGTAACGTACTTCATCTGCTGCGGGGAAATGTTTAGCTGCTTTGCAAGGATTTCCCGGTCGCCCGCCGCTTGATTGAGCATGAGAACAAAATCGGAATTTTCAAAGATATTCTCCACCTCGCGGCTTGCCAAAAGGTCTTTTACATTCTGCGTGATAGCTGTCGGAATACCGCCCCATTTCCGAAAGCGTTTCCAAATTTCCACGCTGTAAGCCGCCGTTTGTTCTTCTTTTAAGAGCAAGTGAAACTCGTCCATATAGTAGCGCGTCGCCTTTTTTTCGGCGCGGTTGATAGTAACGCGGTTCCAGATTTGGTCTTGCACAATGAGCATACCGAGCTTTTTAAGCTGTTTCCCAAGCTGCTTTATATCAAAGCAGACAAGGCGGTTATCAAGCTGTACGTTGGTGCGGTGGTTAAAGACGTTCAGACTGCCCGAAACGTAAAGCTCCAGCGCGGACGCAATATGTGCCGCTTCCGGCTCCGGCTGCTTCAAAAGCTCGTCGTAAAGGTCGCCCAAAACCGGCATTTTTGCAGGGTCGGGGTCTGCCAAAAACGGGCGGTAGACGTTCCGCACGGCGCGGTCGATTATCGTTTTTTCCACGGGCTGCAAGCCCTCCTTGCCGCCAATCACAAGCTCGCAAAGGGAAAGGATAAAATCGGATTTCAACGCAAGGGGGTTGTCGTCCTCCGAATAGTTGAGGTTAATATCCATAGGGTTGATATACTGCGTACTGGTCGGGGAAAGGCGTACTACCTGCCCGTGCAGACGTTCCACAAGGGGCGAATATTCGCACTCCGGGTCTGAAATATATATCGTGTCGTCGGTAATGAGAAAAGCGTTGGTGATTTCCCGTTTTGCCGCAAAGGATTTGCCGCTGCCCGGCGTACCGAGAATAAGCCCATTTGGATTTTTTAATAGCTTGCGGTCGCAAAGTATCATGTTGTTTGATAGTGCGTTCAGCCCATAGTAGAGAGCTTCGCCGCTTTGAAAAAGCTCCTGCGTGATAAAGGGAATAAAAATAGCGGTGCTGCTCGTCGTCAGCCGCCGCTGTATGGAAATATGATTTTCTCCAAGCGGAATAGAGGACATAAGCCCCTGCTCCTGCTGATAATCAAGGCGGGTGAGAGCACAGTTATATTTCTGTGCGATACCCGCCGCTGCGAATATATCATTTTCCAGCTTACGCTTTGTGTCGGCGATATTCACGACAAGGAACGTCAGTAAAAACATGCGCTCGTTGCGGTTTTGTAAATCCTGCAAGAGATTTTTCGCTTCGTCGCCGTAGGTGGCAAGGTCAGGCGGGATTATATCCATATCATAACCAGCTTTTATCGCTCGTTTTTGTTCTTCAATTTTCATTTTATCAAGGTTGCTGATTTTGCGCTTTATGGTTTTTATCGCTTCGGTTTGGTCGATACTCTGAATATGCAGATTAACGATAACACCCATTTCAAGGTCTAAAATCTCCGATAAAATCCGGTCGTTCAGTTCCGGCGCAAGTATCTGTAGGAATGACACCGCGCCGATTTTCCTGCCTATGCGGAAATATCTGCCCTCACCAAAGGTAAAAGAGGACGGGGCGATATAGTCTTTTGTGGAAAGCCCGGACGGAACAAGCCAGTCAAAGGAAAAGCGGAACGGCTCTCCCTCCGGGTGAAACACCCCATGCAGGGCTTTTAGCCGTTCATAGCCCGTCATGGGCTTTGCCGATACGCCGAGTACCTTAAAATTGTTCAGTACGTCGGTTTCAATCCGGGCAAGCCGCGTCTTTGCCGCCGTGTAGCTCTCTGCTTCAATGGCAAAGGTGATATATTTGTGCTTCACAAGGCCGTTGTTGCCCTTTGCAAGCTGATTTTTGAGCATATCCGCATATTCGGTACGAATGGAATTAAAAGCGTCGTCCTGCTCTGGAATAGTAATCGCCTTTTCCGCGTCGCTGTGCTGCGTCCCTTGATTGATAAAGGAAAATTGCACCGATACGGTGGCGTCAAAGTAGTTGAGAAAATCACACCACCCCTCGAAAATGGCGTTTTTATCGTCGTTCCCGGCAAGCTGGTAGCTAATATCTTCAAAAGCTATGCTTTTGGAATACTTCTTTTCCGTAACCTTGCAAATACCGTCCGGGTACATCTGCAAGTACGGGATAGTCTGCTGTGCCGTGTGGGGCTTTCCGTCGCCCTTTGCTTTGCGAATAATGGCGGCAATCTCTTTTTTCTCTGCGCGGGTCAGCTTACGTTTAGGCTTTGCTGCCATTTCCCGCGTCTTTGTGGCGTGTGCGTTTGACAATAGCCGAAACCTCCTTTTCCAGTTTTCTTTGTTTTTCTAATAGGCTGTAAAAATTTTCTGTTTTGTATGGGCGTTCCTTGGGGCGGATAAACTTTGTCTGAATAACATTTTTTAATACCACTTCAAGGGGCTGCCCGTGTTTCTCGTACATAGCGAACAGGAAGCAGGGCAGCATGACAAGTATCATGGCAAAGGCCGCAAGGCTGGTTCCCACGCTGCCCTTGAGCAAAAAGAAAAGCGGTAGTCCTACTACAAGGGCTGCCGCAAAGCAAATAAGTTGCCGCTTCGTCAAGTTGAAAATGACCTTTGTTTTGACTTGGGATAGGTCTTTGGGTACAGGTACATACGCCAAAAATAAAACCTCCTTTCTGCCTTAATGGGCGTTGAAAATAGATTTTGCAAGTGCGCCGGATTTGAAAAGCGAAAAACAGAGAATAACGGTGTAGGCTGCAAGGGAAAAAATCGCGCTATGCAGATTGTCCGCTATAATCATGCTGTTTACCAAAACCGCATAAATGCCGACGCATATCATAATAAGGAAGCCTTGAAAACCGAGAGCAAACAGGGCTTTCAAATAGTTGTTGCCGATTTGTCCCCACTCCCGGTTTGTCATGGTGGCAAACGGGATAGGAGATACCGAGCAATAAAGGTAAATTTCTATCATTCTGCCGTACAGGATAACCGTAATAAGCACCGACATGATTTTCATGCACAGGCTTACAAGGCTTGTTTCCATAACGAGCAAGAGCAGTTCGGGAATACCCATAGCGTCAAGCCCGGCCTGCATGGAAGCAAGGGCGGCGTCCACGTCAATACTTGTGTCCCTGCTGATAATTCCTGACGCGCCGGAAACAACATGCTGCGCTAAATCGAACACCGCCATAGTTATATCAAAGGTGTGTGTAACAAGGAAAACTGCTACAAACGCCTTGAAGAACCACTTAAAAAACATGAAGGTGTCAATATCGTGCATATTGTTCTTTTCTGTTACCATGCTGATTAGCTCCACGCATAAAACGTAGGTAATAACAAGCCCCGCAATGGGAACAATCACATTCTCCGAAATAGTCTGTATCATGGAAAAAATGCTTGCGTTCCACGCTTGCGGGGTCTTGCCTACCTCCGTGGCAATAGTGCCGACTTTTTCGTTTACGTCCCCAAACATATTTGACAGATTACCGTTTATGGCTCCAATCAAAATGCCCTTTATCCAATCGTTAATCGCGTCAATTATGCCGAACATAAACCCTTTACCTCATTTCTTAATTAAATAAGTTCGCAAGCAAAGGTACAAGGGTCATGCCGATTAAGGCAACACCGCCACCCGCCATAAGTTGTTTTATCCCCAATTAGGTGTAAAACTCTGCTCGATGGCGGGCGGCGGCGTACA
>ERZ506964.254-NODE-254-length-33753-cov-10.664876_pt1 | contig 33753 bp, 32 predicted proteins | sample MGYA00512893_ERZ506964 | MGnify/ENA metagenome assembly ERZ506964 | reverse complement strand
GCCATTGCTCTGACCAGACACTTGTCTTAAGTTGACACTAGGTTGACCACATTGGGGTCAGACCTCAATGTGGTCAACTTAAGAATTTTAGAAAAATTTTAGAATTTCTTCAGCCCTGATTTCATCGGCATTTGAAGAAATTCTTTTCTATTTTTACAAAAAAGTACTTGACAAAACCTCCTGAAAGCGAGGTCGCTTCGCGACCTATTAATTAAGGAATTGTTCGTCTCGCCACGAACCTTAATTACACTTTAGGAGGTATGTCATATGAATCGAATTGACATCTGCAAAAATATCATCCAATCCATTAAGGAGTATATCACAACCCCAGAAAAACTGGAACCTCATCGTGCGAAAAATCATTTTATTCGCAAATGAAAACTTTCTCTTTTTCAAGTAATTATGTATCTGCTTTACACTTCAAAGGCCGCCATGTTTCAAAATCTTTCCCGCATTCGGGAAGATCTTGGAAGCCTTGATTTCCCTGACATTTTTCTTTTCACCAAATAGCTTGTATAAAATATAATAAACACATGTTAGCCATATCAAATCTACTTGAAACCACATTGTCCGATTATACACATGACCTAAAAGCACCTGCAATACAAATGCTTTCGACCATCTAAGCCCGTTAATTGCATTGTAATCTTGACATATCCATATTATGAATATGTATATTATTGCCCATGCTAGATTTGGTAAAAAAGTCGATAAAGTCGCTTATAAAACACACCTCTATCATTGATTATAAATACCTTTCTTGCAAAATAGAATGTCATGATCACAAATCAAGGAACTGCGCAGCGCCTGAATATTCCTATACACTGCCATAATATGTTCATAACTATCGATTTTTCTTTTCCATCTCCAAAGTGACAACATACAACCTCAAAGCACATCCATATTTTCAATATTGCTAGACCGTAATTATAATTGTCTGTCTGTTAAGATTATGTCACCTCTCTTTATCTCAAATCAAGAACATTTGAATTATAAATTTCACTATTTTCACTGCACTAATCAGTAGTTTTATAAAGTTTATGCTTGTTTTATCGGCAACAGACAACTAATTCCTCGTATATAATTTAAAATGCATAAGTTTTTATAAGAAATCCCCAAAATCGCAGCAATTAATATTGCTTAAAAATTACTTTTCAGAAGAAATCACTTGCGCTTTTTTACGCAAAAAGTAAAAAAGCACAGATAATACTAGATATAGTATTATTCCCAAAAGAACTTTTACTGCAATTGTTTGCACTAAACTATTTGAAACAATTGGAACCTTACACACGATAATTGCCATTAAAGCAGCTGCAATCAATGAAAATAATATTTGTGGAAGAATTTTTGAATAGTAAATTGCTTTTCTTGTAACCCAAAATTGATATAGAAGAACACTAAATTCTGCTATCAGTGTCCCAATAGCCGCACCCAAAGAAGCAAATTTCGGAATTAAAGAAACATTAATAATCAAGTTAACAACTGCTCCAATCACACATGACCAAATATACTCCTTATCAAATCCTGCTGGAATTAGATACTGTGTTCTGATCACATTTGCTATAGCTACAAAAACACAACTAGGCAGTAGGGTATAAAACAGCTGTATGCACGGCTCAAATTCTATTCCATAGAACAACGGCACAAATTCTTTTGCAATACTCATTATTCCAAAAGATATTGGGGCGGTCAGAAAAACAGCAAATACAATAGATTTTAAAATTAGATTTTGGACTCCATCCTTATTATCTTTTTTGGTCATTAAATTAGCCATTCTTGGTAGCATTACCGTTCCTAGGGAGGTCACAATGCATATAGGTATTGTGATTATTTTATCGGCGCTTTCATAAAATCCGACTTGAACTTCTTCTGTCATTGCACCTAACATAATCTTATCCATTATCTTATAAACACTAACTGCAACGGTAGGTATAAAAAGTTTCAGATTGGGTTTAATGTGAATTACTATGTCACTTATATGGATTTTTTTTATTTCTGTAAAGTCAACTTGCTTTTTAGCGAAAGGCCACAATATCACCTGACTTATTAATATTCCTGCCACCATAATAGCACCATAAAGATAAACATCAGAAGCATTTTTGACAAATAGAAAAATTGCAGTTGTCGTCATAAGCTTAATAACAACATTTCTAGTAACTGTCAATTTGAACTCTTCTAATCCCCAAAACAGCCAGTTGATATCCAATCCAGCAGAAACAACATAAAAAATCATTATAATTGCCATTTGAGAATTTGAAAAAAAGACTGCATAAATAATATAGGCTAGACTGCATAAGATTGTACTCATAAGCTGAATAGTATAAATGCACAAAAAAGTACGCGATAATTCCTCTTTTTTGTCTCTAACCTTAGCAATTGATCTATTCCCATAGTTATTTACTCCTAGCATAGAAAACAGCACAAAATAATATGCTATTGCATATGAATAAGAGTACTGACCAATTCCATCTGCATGAAGCACTCGTGACAAATAAGGTGTTGTAAGCAAAGGTATCAATATTGTTAAAATCTGATATGCCGTATTATACGCAAAATTAACTGCGATTTTTAAATCAACTGTTTTATTCGTATTTTTTTTTAAAAACTTCATCTTCATTCTCTCGTTTCTTCTACTCTATTAGAGTTCGTGTTTTGTATGCATTTATCATATATTTAAACTTTCCCATAATATCGTGCAAACAAATCCACGGTTTCCAATCATTAGCCATCCATCTTATTGCAAAAACTGTTGGATAAAGCCTTCTATTACTTTAGTATATCTTGCTTCGTGTAATTCCTCTAGAAATCCACTTCGTTACAATTTACTTCGCCATAAAAACTTATTAGATTTTGGATTATCCATTCATAAGGCTAATATTTGAGCAGTAACTAAAATTTCTATGATAAACTAAATCGGGCAGTTTTATACAATTTTTTATCACAACTTCACTATGTGCTTTTTCTAGATTATTATACTTCAAATGTACAAAATGCCTTATACTCATCACACATTTAAATAACCGCAAATCTTATGCTTTGGCTTTATATAATTCTTTATTTATCTTTTTTCCAACTTCGCTCCAAGTCAAATTGCTAATACAATATTCAAATGTAGCTTTTGAAAGCGTCCGATATTCATCCGGAGTGATAATCGTGTCGTAGATTCTTTCCGCATATTCCTGCGCCGTAGACTTCTCACTCATCAAGAAACCATTAACCCCATCTTTAACAATTCCGGAAACACCACCAGTATTGCTTGCGATTACCGGCACTCCCCATGAGCAAGCTTCAGTATAGGAAATTCCCTGCGCTTCACTCCTTGACGGCAGCAAGAAAAAATTCGCCTTCTTAAAGGTATTTTCAAGCTTCTCGTACTCACTTTTTTGGCTTTTATCAAGGTACCCTATTATATCCACATATTTCATATCTTCTTGACTTATTTGTGGATTGCATCCGATAATTGTTATTTTGGATTCAACACCAAATTTTTCATTTAGTATCTTTGTGATTTCTACCGCAAAAGGTCCACCTTTTCTTTTCCAATCTGTTCCCAGAAACATAAATGTACATTTTTTTCTTTCTATAAATGCTTCACGTTGATCAATCAAACTATATATTTCTTCTTTACTTAGCTTGTGTTTAATATTAGCTCCGCGATTAACAACGACACATTTTTTTTCATCTGCTTGGTGGAATTTCACTGCAGTATCCACAGCCCATTGCGATGCATAAATTGCCAAATCCGCATTTTTGAGAGCCAATCTTTCCTGATTCATCGCATTTTTCACAGCCCAAGAATAGCAAGATTTTTCCGAAAAATAGTAGTTCAGCATTCCCCCAAATGTGGCATCCGTGTAAAAGACCATCGGTTTTTTATCTTTATAGTATGCGTAGTATAAACTTGAAGGCGAAAATACCAAGTCATAGTCCATCCCAACAGTTCTTCTTTCTATTTGTCTAGCAATATACTTTAAGAAAAATGGTGATCTTTCTACAAGGGTCTTTTTTTTAGTAACCTTCGAAAGTGCTTTCATTGCTTTATAATAAATTATTGGAATCTTAATATTATCCAAGACGATAATTTCATGTCCTTGCTCTTCCAACATCCTACGAACATGATAAATCGTTCCAGAAAGCAATTTTATATTATTCGAATCATAGTGCGTTACATATAATATTTTCATATCAATTTTCTCCGTTAAAATAATAGCTTCTGCGCATTTGAGGATAAGCAAACACAAAGCTTAATGCAGGAACAAAATAATACATATTCAAGTTTCCTGAAAAGTTTCCCACAACGAATACAATAAGCAGACTCAAGCTAGCTGCTTTTAATTGTGGAACACGGCTTCTAAAAGCCATCCATGAATTATGTAGAATCGTTATAAGCATACAAATCGTGACTGCCACACCGTATTTCCACAAATAATACAATATCGAATTCTCCATAAATACCGAACTTTTCAATTCTGTAATTTCCCCATAACCTGCGCCTATTAACGTCATTGGCCTAAGCACTTTTGATCTCAACAAAGCTTCACTCTGTATCAATCTGTGCTCAAGTGTGTTATTACTATTAGTAGCATCTGTCAATCTTGAGAAAACTGCGTTAGTATATTTTTCTACCAAGTCCGGTCTTGCATACGATACCATTAAGAATGCAGCAAGTATAAATGAAACCATTGCCATAATATTTTTTACATTCTTCTGAATGTTATTTTCTCCAAGAAAACATACAATAAAGATACTCACTGCATATGTAATCCAAATTGTTCGCGTGAAACTTAGTAAACAAGCTAAAAAGCAAATAATTTGAAAAACCACTTTTGATATTGCGCTGTCTTTCTGAAGAAGCATCAATGCAGCTACTACTGGAACAAATTGTACAATAATCGCCACATCTCTATTTCCAAATCCATTTGCAATCATCACATTCAAGCTGACTGAAGCCAATTGTATAGCTTCAAGTAAAAAGACAACAATCACATACAGTTTCAAGATATTTATAAGCCTTAAAAAAAATTCATTATTGGCTTGCACGCTTGAAAGATAAATATATGGCACAAAAATATACAGGAACAATTTGAAATCTTGCAATATATTGCCGAACGCAAATCCTTGAGCTAGTCCCCAAATAATAAACCACACCGCTAAGCATTCAATCACAAAATTCTTCTTCAATAATAGTCTCCATGATACACCTTTTCTAATTATTATGCTCAGTAACAGGAGTAATAATGAAAAATCTGATATCATAAAACTTCCCATTCTATATGCTAAATTCAAAGATGCGCCCCAAGCAACTGTTGTCAGCAAAAATATTTCAAAGATAATTTCTGATTCTCGAATTATAAAGACTTGTGATATTATAAGTCCTAGTACTGCATATGCAATCGGTGTTGATTTAGTAAAAATCAAAATTAGCGTAAGTGACATCCATATTGATAAATATATTTTATCTATTAATTTATACATATGTTCTTCTCTCTCCTAACAAACTCCTTTAGCCTTTGAGCATAAGCTTGATTATCAGAAAGATATGCTTCAATGTTATCTTTACAGCTCAAAAATTCATTTTCATTCATTACATCAGAAAAATCCACATCATTTAGGGTATTATATAATATACCCACCTTATACTCTCTTACAAAATCAAATATTTCATAACTTCTTGTAATTACTGGTTTTTTTGCAAAAAGTGCATCATATACTACTCCACTACTTGATTCGTTATAATACTCATCCACATACGGAAGAATCATACAGCGTGTGACAGAAATCATATGATTATATTCTTCTTCTGATAGATACCGATTTATTACGACAATATTTTTATTTTCCTTTGCGAGGCTTTCAAGATCCTTTCGCATATCTTCATCCTGAATGCTTCCCGCAATCAATAGTGTTCTTTCTATTCCGACAAATCTTTTAGCAACCCCTACTACATCTTTTCCTTTACGGATAATTCCAAAAATTCCAAAATCATAGCTATATTCCTTGCTTTCTTTTTCAATTTTTTTAGTATCCGTATAAATATAGTCTGGCGTTACCAAATATGGTATATCGTATTTTTCGCCCACTTCTTTTTTTGTGCAGAGAACACCAGCAATTCTTTTTTTAGCTATTTTATATAAAATAGCATTTATGCTCGAATTTATTTCACATTTATACTGAATTATATAAATAGTACTTTTTGTTTTCTGTAAGCATATTGACAAAAAAAGAGCCATATTACTATAGTCCTGAAATATTATTACACTATTTTCATATTTTTTTAACACCTGTATTCCATTCAAAACTTCTTTGATTTTTGCTTTTAGTTTTGTTCTAGTTGTATCCAGTTCCCGTAAATCCACGTCATACTTCAGTAATTCTTTATTACCAACATAACTACTATATACAGTGCCTCCTGCTACCACCACTTTTCCATCTTTTCCAAAAATGTCCTCAAACATTTTTGCTACGCGAAAGAAATGTCCGAAGCTTTTCCCTTTTTTATGTAGGCTCGTTATATCTGCCACAACTACACTATCCACGTTTTTCTCCTCATCGATTGCTTTTTCCAATTATCCTAATTAAAATGTCACTCTTCTACAAAATAGTCATGTTCTTTGTATTTCTTTTCTGCCCACTCTGTAGTCTTTGCATAAAACATAGCCGGATTTCCGAACACAATTGAATTATCTGGAATTGTTCCTTTAACGACAGAACCAGCTCCAATGATACAATTGTCTCCTATTACTGTTCCCGGCATTAGCAAAGTTCTCGCTCCCACAAAACTATTTTTTCCGATTGATATTCCCTTCAAAAAGAGCTCATCCCTATGTGGATCTGGATTATTTTTCCCAATGGCCTGAAGCCCCCTTGCAATTGAATAATCGTGCGTTAACAACTGCACTTCACTTGAAATAACGCATCCTTCTCCTAAATGAATAATTGAATAATCATTTCCATCAAAGAGAGCTGTTGTCGCAATGTATCTCGGCAGCCCATCTATGTTCATTCCATATTTTCTTAAATGCTTCGTATATAACCTTGTGTACGTATTTCCATCAATGTGTGCTACCTGCTTTATGCAAAAACGCGATCCAACTTTTGCAACCTTCTTTATAACCTTTATAAGCTTCATTGTTTTCTCCTTTTATACTTTACCGCAAGAATTAAACATTTTCCGATATCCTGTATTTTTTATTTTAGCATTGCTCACATCAACTGCATACTGGTGTGCCTTTTCTGACACTTTTTGAAATTCTTTCGATTCCATAGCAGCATATCTTTCGATTGCTTCTACAAAAGGCTTGTTGTCTTTTAGCGACAAAACATAGCCTACGCCTTGCGATTCAAAATCTTGCCACGGGGTTTGATCACTTATAATACATGGGCACCCCGCAGAAAGGGCCTCCTGAATGACATGTCCGAAATTTTCGCCCAATGTTGGAAACAAAAATACATCCTGATCCTTCAGTGTTTCTACAACTTTTTCGGATTCCAAATTTCCTTTCCACGCCCAACTTACATTATTAGAAAACTTATTCAGTTCTTTCTGGCACTCAGACCAGTAGTCCTTATCCTCGTCTGGTCCATATAAAGTAAACTGCACATTGCATTTGACTTGCTGCAGGATTTTTATCGCCTGTAAAAGGTTTTTTTTGGGGGAAAAACGGGAGATAAAAACTACTTTTAGTTCTCCTGGATTCTTGATTTTGATAATTCTTGCTTCACGTACAGCTCTTGGCAGATCTTCGGCAATAAATATCCTTTTTCTGTCTGTTTTTATCACATTCAAAATGTCCGTCACTTCCATTTCGGAAGTTGCTGACCAATACACATTTTTGAACAGCCCCAATGTGTTAAACACCTTTATAAACGTATTCTTTTTTAGACTCTTAATTTGCAAAGCTCCAGGTGAAAACAGTCCCATTGCAGCAACAACAACCGGTACTTTTATTTTTCCAAAGCAATTTGCAATCAATGTGTTAATGGCATAATCATTGAAGCAGCCACAGACATATATCATATCCACATGTCCAGCGAGTTGCACTATCAGTTTCTGACTAAATCCTTTTGGTGGAACATAATACACTTCCGCATTGCCCACTCGATTCCAACCATTAACTTTGATATTCGGATAGGCATCTGCATCTCCATGATCTCTATCACAAGTCAGAATTTTAAAGTTATATTCTTTTCCTAAAAAATCTGTCAAATTTTTAATGGAACGTACCGGTCCTCCGTCTTTGTATCCTGGAAGATATCGTCCCATAATAATCAAAATATCTCTACGCCCATCCGTCATTGTTCTTCTCCTTTTATGCTTTCAAATCCCCCTGTGGTTTCATTTTTGTACCCTTTTTCTCACATTCATAAATCTTCGCATCCACTAAGAAGCGATACCAATATGCCTGCAAGAAGTGGAATATCTTTCCTTCAGGGCCATCGAGAAATCCCAGTTTTATGTAATACCGATAGATAAAGTACAAATGTGCTCGAAAGAACTTCGGCAGTCTATAATAACCGCTGTTCTTTACTACACGCTTCAGCTTTGCTTGTCCAGACGATGTGCCATCCTGCTCCAGGCTCTCATCCATTGCATTTTCAAGTGTCATCTGATGATCCAGCACTTCACGGTTACTGTACCAGTTATGTTTTGCTGTCCACCATTCCAAATCTTTCTGATTGTTGTCAATCAGATCATGCTTGAACTCAACAGTTGTCCCCTCTGACAGGATCATGTGTTCATCCATGATTTTCATCTCGCAGGAAGCCTTACCTGTACGGAAAATACGGAGCAACAACTCTGGATAACGACCACCATGCTTGATCCAGCGCCCCATAAAATAAACTCTACGTCGAAGGATAATTCCATTCACTGGTGCCTTGACATTCGGAAGTTTCTCGTCAATTTCCGTCGCCAAATCTTCCATGATTTCTTCATCTGCATCCATACGCATCGACCATTCTGTATCAATGCCAGTGTTTTGGAGTCCCCAATTCAGCTGATCTGCATAGGAAATCCATTTGTGCTGGTAGAAATCCAGCGCAGAACCAATTTTTTGAAGCTCCGTATTCAATTCTTTACACAGTGCTTCTGTTCCGTCTGTACTGAAGCTATCTACAATAACAAACCTCTTCGCAACTCCCCGAAAGGATTCCACACACTTTCTAAGATTCTTTTCTTCATTTTTTGTTAATATAACTACTGTTAAATCTGTCATTTTTCACTTTCCTCATTCCTATATATAAGATATAAGCGAGTACATATGTGACTACTACAAATATAAAAACGCTTATTATTGATTGCTTTATAATCCCTAATGTAAAAGCATGAACCAGATAAATCTCATACGAAATCATTCCGGTCGTAGCCAACATCTTATTTTCAAATATCATGTCGAATGATTTTCCAAACACTATAATTCCTATTGCCATTGGCAGGCAGGTCAGCAACGTCATCGCATTCGATGCAAGATATGGCAGAGTCTTAACAACATTCAGCTGTGTTATTGCCATGAAGAGAAGGCACACTGTCCCCCCCCGTTAAAATCAGGATATTTTTAGCTTTTGTCAGTGTCCGTTCAATCTTATCTTTATTTACTGCCAGCAATACACCAGCTGGGAAAGACAGCATCTGTCTTGCACGAAGGAATGGCATATTGGGATTCGCAAAGTACACCGACTCCAACACAAACCAGATAGCAAAAACTCCGAACAACGCCGCCATCTGCATTCTGCCGTCTTTAATCCATCTATTTACTGCGTAAAAAATCAAATAGCAGATAACAATATAGCCCATGAACCAGCCATATCCTGTTGCTGGCTTCAAAAAGCAAAAATCCAACAGATAGGATTTAATGGAAAAAGTTTCTGTAGCAAGCAGCCCTATTAGCTCCACCGCCCAGAATGGCAGGCATACACCCAATAGACGTTTCTTCCAGAAGCCAACTAAGCCATTCTTCTCATGCGAAATCTCCAGTCCATATCCAGAGCACATCAGAAACAGTGCCACGCCAATTCCTGAAATGAATTGGATTCCACCAACGGAAATCCTTGCTCCACTGTGCGCCCAGACAACAGTCAAAATAGAAAAGCCTTTAATTGCAGTCGTATAATTTCTGTCCATCCACTGGTATTTTTCCGGTTTCTTAATAACCCCCAGCAGATAGCTTGCAAAGATAAGAAATGTGAGAAGCGCAAAGTACTTCATTATGCCTTGCCCTCCAACCTCTTAATAACCTTCGCCGGATTCCCAGCGATCACACAGTTATCCTCGAACTTCCCAGCAACCACCGCGCCGGCACCGACAACACATCCATCGCCCAACACTGTGCCCTTCAGTATTATGCTGTTGCACCCGATGAAGCAGTTCTTGCCGATCTTAATCTCTCGACTCGGCACCAAATCACTATCGCCGCCATTCTCATCTCTCAGCAATTTGTTTCTTGCCTCTGCCTCAATTGGATGGAAGTCATTGTCCAGGATCTTGCAGTTGCCGCCGATGCAGGTATTTTCACCAATCGTGATCTTCTTCCGAGCGTAAATGGTTACTCCACTTATTCCCACGTTATCGCCAATTTCAATCTCTGCTCCCGGAGCACGAGTGACAATGATCGTCCGGCTGTAAAGGCCAACCAGATTACTGAGGAAGCTGCTCTTGATCGTGACGTTCTCACCAATCTTCAGCTTGGCACCACCTTTGTTAAAGATGATCGGCACACCCTTCAGCAAGAGGTTCTTTCCATATTCAACTTTCGTCATTTTCATAACCAACTTGAACCAGTTACTGTTCATACCTCTCGCCTCCTTTACAGCTTCAGAATCTCTTCGGCATACTTTCTCACCGACACGTTTCTGGTTAGATTTTTCTCCAGATTCTCACGGCCTCTGGCTCCCATTGCCTTCAACTCACTGTTTCTAGCATTCTCAATAAACCAACGGATGTTCTCCTCAACCTTGTCATACTCGCCCGGCTCACAGCAAAGACCGTCCTGTGTGTCTTCAATCAAGCAGCGAACCTCTGAGCCTGACTCCAAGACCCCTAAAATAGGCTTCGAAGCGGCCATAATTCCGTAGGCTTTTGACGGGCAGGACACGCCTTTGATGCCTTTTGCGTTCACGCACCAGTGAACATCACCGGCGTTTAAAGAGTAGATAAGATCAGCCTTGTCCTGATACGGAATGAAAACCACGTTGTCCATGTGATGCTCTTTTACATACAGCACTAACTTGTCCAGCACAGAACCCGCACCAACAAATGCGAATACGACCTCTCGGCCATTGGCAGTCTTAGTACCCGGTTTGATTCTCTCCACAACCTTAATCAGATTCTCAAGATCATAGTACAGACCAATGTTGCCGGAATACATGATGACAAACTTGCCATCCAAACCGTATTTTTTCTTGAAGGCAAGAACCTTTTCATTATTCTCATCCAACGGATAGATTTCGTTTTCATCAATCCAGTTGTTGATCATAACGGTTTTCGGGACTTTCTTACCCTTGAAGCGATTTTCTACTGTTTCCACCAAATCGCGACCAACAGTGATTACAAGGTCACTGCGTTTGCAGCTGAATTTGTCGAACCACATCATGGCATCTGTGACAAATTTACTCTTGGTATAGCCAACAGCCAATACCTGCTCTGGATTAAAATCCTGAATATTGTAGATGTACTTGGCGTGTTTCACCCATTTACCCCAAACGCCCAACAGACCGCCGAGGATCGGAGGCTGAGAGATAGAGAAGACATAATCCATCTTTCCAACCTTGAAGGTCGCACCCATTGCTCCAAAGAAATAGGAAATAATGTTTTTTACACGGCTCTTCTTATTGGTCTTGCTGAACTCCGGCACCCGGATTCTCAGCACTTTCACGCCGTTGATTTCTTCTTCGTAATATTTCTGTGTCTTATATTTATCTTCAATGGTTCCTAAATAGCTGGGAACCACACAAATTACCGTAATATCAAACTTATCCAACATGCCTTCTGCGAGTTCACGGAGAATCTGGCCTGTGGATGCAGTATCAGGTATATAGTAATGTGCATAAATCAGCAGTTTCTTTTTTGCCATCCTGCATCTCCCCTCTGTGTACTTCTCTACTCACACTATTAGTCACGCTGGAAAATATCGCGTGTGTAAATCTTATCCTTCACATCATCCAAGCACTTGTCATAACGGTTTGCGATGATGGCGTGGCTCGTTTCTTTGAACTTGGCCAGATCATTGACCACCAGACTACCAAAGAAAGTATCACCGTCTTTCAGAGTCGGCTCGTAGATGATAACAGTTGCACCCTTTGCCTTGATGCGCTTCATGACACCCTGGATAGAACTCTGACGGAAGTTATCGCTATTACTCTTCATGGTCAGACGGTACACGCCGATGGTCACAGCCTTTTCCTGTTCCTTGTTGTACTCGTTATCTTCGTCATAGCCGTAATAACCAGCCAGCTTCAGGACACGATCAGCAATGAAGTCTTTACGAGTTCTGTTGCTCTCAACAATTGCTTCGATCAGGTTCTCCGGCACGTCAGCGTAGTTAGCCAGCAGCTGCTTAGTGTCTTTCGGCAGGCAGTAACCGCCGTAACCAAAAGACGGGTTATTGTAGTGGCTGCCGATGCGAGGATCAAGGCAGACTCCGTCGATGATCTGCTGAGTGTTAAGGCCCTTGCTCTCTGCATAGGTGTCCAGCTCGTTGAAGTAAGCCACACGCAGGGCAAGATATGTATTGGCAAACAGCTTAACTGCCTCTGCTTCGGTGAAGCCCATAAACAGCGTGTCGATGTTCTCCTTGATAGCACCTTCCTGCAGCAGACCAGCAAACTCGTGTGCTGCTTCGACCAGCCTCTCATCGTTCAGATCTGTGCCAACGATGATACGAGAAGGATACAGGTTATCATACAGAGCCTTGGACTCACGCAGGAACTCCGGGCTGAAGATGATATTCTTGCTGTTGAACTTCTCACGCACGGATGCGGTATAGCCCACAGGGATGGTGGACTTGATGACCATGATGGCATCCGGGTTGTACTCCATGACTAGCTTGATCACAGCCTCGACCGCAGATGTATCGAAGTGCTGCGTGTGGCTGTCGTAGTTCGTAGGGGCCGCTATGACAACAAAGTCCGCATCAGAGTATGCAGCCTTTGCATCCAGAGTTGCGGTCAGGTTCAGTTCCTTTTCTGCGAGATACTTCTCGATATAGTCATCCTGAATCGGGGACTTACGATTGTTAATCATGTCCACTTTCTCTGGGATAATATCCACAGCAGTCACCTGATGGTGCTGGGAGAGCAATGTGGCAATTGACAAACCAACATAACCGGTACCGGCAACCGCAATTTTATAGTCCTTTTTCATAATTCTATATCCTCCTGAAATTCATCTTACTTATATGGAAGGCTCATATTGAGCCAAGCAATCTATATCAAACAGTATGTTTATCACACTGTAGTTATCATTTTTCTCACAGTGGTCATCTTCTGCAGTCCACTTTTCCGACCACCACTAAATCTTTTATGTAGACCTATCATGGTCTACTCACCCAATTTGCTTCAACTGAAATTTTATGGTAGACACCTTCATACCAACTCACTGACAAAGTGCTGTGTCTTATTGTCATAACTCGCAGTCACACTTCTCCATTTTTCAAAGTGCTGACCCTTATTGTCATAACCTTCGCACCAGCTTACTTTGTTAAAACTGTACAAGTTCATATCTTCCTCTTGTTGCAACATGAACAATCATCTACCCCTCACCACCTCTAATTCTTCGGAAAAATGAAGGTATCATGTCACTACCCTGCTCTGCAATAAAACAGGCTCGTGATAGGGGTATTTTGCATGAGTTTTATACGCCACCGTAGTCCATCATGCCGCCACTGAAAGTTTGAGGTAGACATTCGTAGAAACGCAACTATAACAACATCCGTATCAGAATAGGTAGCTTTTATATTTAGTGTCATTACTTATTCCATTACTTTTGTTTTTACCTTTAGCTATACGTTTAATTTCCACAAAAAAGAAAAATATCTCAACAATCTCTATTCCAATCCCAGTCTTCCCTCTCCTTGTTTTTTCTCCCTCTAGCTATACGTTCAATACCGATAACACCTGCAGTTTTCCCGCCCGGTTCCACTGCAGATCATCATTCATTCTACTTCATCTCTTCCATCCAATCCATCACTTGGATCCGCTGCCCTTAAGCACGACTCCGACGGTCTTGAACAGAATCTTAATATCCATTCCGATATCCCAGTTCTTGACATATTCCATATCAAGTTTTACAACTTCCTCAAAGTCAGTGATATCACTTCTTCCGCTCACCTGCCACATTCCGGTCAGTCCCGGTTTCACGGCAAGTCTTCCGCGGTGATATGGCTCATACTGTTTCCACTCATCTACTGTTGGTGGACGAGTTCCTACGAGACTCATATCTCCTTTAAGTACATTCCAGAACTGCGGAAATTCATCCAGAGATGTTTTACGGATAAACCAGCCAAGTCCGTGCTTGCTTCCATCCGCTCCGCTTCCGATGATTCTTGGGTCATTCTCCATCTTGAACATGAGCCCCTTCATCTCATTCTGTTTCATCAGTTCTTTCTTACGTTCCTCTGCATCCATATACATGCTTCTGAATTTGTAAATCTTGAATCTTTTACCATTTTTTCCAACTCTCATCTGTGAAAAGAAGATTGGTCCCGGTGATGCAAAATAAATTGCCGGAGCCAGGAATATTGTGATGATACACGTCAGTATCATCCCTACGATTCCACCACAGATGTCAATTAATCTCTTCATCCCCGCCTGTCGCGCGGTGATGATTCTAATACTTGAAGTAAGAACTGTATATCCTCCCATACGGTTGATAAACTGATTCTTTGACCATCCGCTTCTCAGATCCAGACATTCGTGGACTGTTATTCCCATATTTGAACAAGTTTCAAATAACTCTTCTGGTATCAATGTTTTCTTCTTAATTCCAACAAGAATGGAATCTATCCATCTTGTCTGTATATAATCAGTTAATGTATCAATCTTACTTACAACCGGAATTCCTGCAAAAGATTCATTCTCTTTCGGTTCACGATCTGCAAATACAATACCGACAATTTCAAATTCATTAAACGCGTTCTGTTCCACGCGTTTCAACATATACTCAATTTCACTACTTGTTGTAACAAGCAGCATATTCATTTTCACATAAAGCAGACGACCATGCTTTAATAAATATCGCTTCCATATGATTCGTACTGCATAAACAAAAACAACTGATAATGGAATAAATGACGTGATCATAAGACGTGATGTCTTATCGCCCTGTTTGCTCATGAACAAATACATAATCACAAGCGCACTCACAAAAAATACATGCTTTAACACATTCTTAAACTCTACAAAATATCCTCTTCTCATGATACCACGATAAGGCTCTGTAAAGAAAGCTGTACAAATATCTGTTAACGCAATAATAATTCCAATATTCAGATATAAACTGTTCTTATATAGATTTCCTGCTCCCATGCGTAATGCATAACTACTTATATAAGCTAACTGTAATGCTACAAGATCCAGAACAATAAAGTCCAAATGCTTCAGCCAGCTGTCACCACTTTTTCTGTACATTCACGCACATCCTTTTCCTCTGATATTTTACTGAACTCATTCCATCAACTATAAAATCACTACAACTACTAATAAATCATTTGAACATATGCAGTGAAATCATCTTCTACCACATATGTTCAAAATCAGAGATAATCAAATTATCTCTCTTTTCTGTAAGCTACTGCAGAAACTCCTGCAAGTATTACAGCTGCTCCGAAGAATACCATCCATGTAGACGGTACACCTGTCTTCGGGGATGTTCCGACTGTAGAATCAGCAGCTTTAGAAGCATCAACCTTAGCAATAATTGCTACAGGTGAAAGATCTTCAAATACAGCTGTAATTGTCTTACCCTCATAATCTACACTTGTAGGTGTGATTAATTCAAACAGATTTCTTACTGTACTGTAGTGGAGAATCTGAACATCAGTCATTGCTTTTGTAAGGGATGGTACAGAAATTGTAACTACATACTTTCCTTCTTCATTCTTGATTCCACCGTTCACTGGTTTCAAATCAAAAAATGGAGAAACCATTTCTTTCCCAGCTAACTGATCTGTCAGTTCTGGAGTTGTTTTACCAACGACATCCGTCAATGACTTTGTTCCGTTGTTCACTGCAAGAAGATCATTAATGACCTCTTCGTTCTTCACATCAGAAAAAGACTCTGAAGATGCAGCTGTAATAATATAACTAGATGCACTTGAACCAGTTACGCTTGGTAATGCTGTCTTACTCGGAGCTAAAGGTGCTGCAAATGCGGCAACCGCCTGAGTAACGATCAGAGCTGCAGCAAGGATAGTTCCAAAAATTCTTTTCTTCATGTTTCCCACTCTTCCTTTCTTAAAATTATTTTTCTATAGAAACCAGTACAGCCTGCACGAGAAAACGCTTGTCTGACTGATTGCCATAGCATGTTGATAGTGTGATGATCTTGTCATCAACTGACACATTCTGTGACGTGTCAATCTTGGCACTCATATCACGGATAGCAAAAATGCTGTCGAGATAAGCCTGGTAAACAGACTTTATATTAAAATCAAAACTCTGCATAAGGTGCCTGTCATCATACAGATATGCTGCGAAAACCTGGTAATGCCGAATTGCGTCCGGCGTATATATTATAACATCTTTATGGTTATCAAAAAAGTCTTTATCCTGATAACTCAAAAGGTTCTGAAACATAGAGCCATTTTTCATGTCATGCCCGTAAATCACTGTATTCGGATCTTCAAAATCTTTGCTGTTATAATCTTCGGTAAATATGGAACCTTCTGTCTTCTTCTCTCCGTCGATCGTATGGTCCAGGTAATATCCGTTATCTCCTTCTCTTTGAAGGATTGGATAATCAATGTTTGTGTCTTGAATCTGAATCCATGCATATACTTCCGGATTCTGTTCCTGCAGTGCCGCAAAATCAATTGGGATTTCAACAGGTGCCTTCTCTTCTACCGGTGCAGGTTCGGTCTCTTTCTTTACCGTCTCCCGCACTTCTTCGTAATTATCACCGGCATGCTTCTCCTGATAATACTTGTAGCCACCTACAGCCGCACATGCAACTGCAGCCACTCCGGCTATAATTGCGATTATCTTGTAAATATTTTTCTTCACAAGTACTGCACCTCTTTCACCACAGCATTTTATGATTGCTGAATTCTTCTGTTCCTCTTCCTGTATTCTGCACTGATTAATTCGGATCAGAAACTTTCTTATAGAATGTTTCAATCATCTTTTCATACAGTGCATTGTCATCGACATGATATTCATCATGGTCTTCTCCTTCAACAGCTTCTCCCGGTACTGTCCAGTCTGTATCTTCTTTCCCTTCTGTCATACTTTGAGTGATCTTCAACAGTTGATCTTTGCTGATATTTGTCACCATATATGGCTCTAAGTCCGAATACATCTTCACTGTATAACCGGAATCTTCCGCGATTTTTTTCTTCGCAGCTTCTTCGAATGCTTTGATAAATACCTGCTGACGTTCCATTCTTGCAATGGCACTCTGATGAACATTGATGTCTCTATAACGTACAAATATCTCTGTATTTGTTCCGTCCAGTGTTACCTGACTGCCATTCTTAAACTCGGGATACTTTTCTTCCAAGCTATCGTTAGGTACAGTGACTGTAACACCACCGACACTGTCACTCAAAATGGACAATGCATCCAGATTGATTGCACAATATCCCTGGATATTCAATCCATAAAAGAGAGTAGACACTGCTTCTTTCGCTAATTCTCCACTCTTGTAACTTCCGTCACCATATGCATACGCCAGACTGATATGATCCTGACTTTTTCCAAGGCTCTCACCGCCCGGTCCATATGCTTCAACTTCTGTGATCGTATCTCTGGGGATTGAAATTGTAGTAATTGTATTCTCTTTTCTGTTCCAGGACAGAAGATACAGCGCATCTGATTGTCCTGCATCTGCATGACCTACATTTGTCTCTATTTTCTCTCTTGTATCAATTCCGAGAAAAAGGAAATTACTCAGATGATCGTTATACCGATACTTCTCGCCTTTCCAGGTAATTGTATCCGTAAGAGAATCCTCCTCTACTGAATCCTGCCCTGCCGTATCTTTGTCAGTCTTCTTAGTATCTGAAACCGGTGTTGTCATCTTCGCAGCTAGCATTCCTCCAGCTACGCCGATCACCAACAATCCACAGAATCCTATGATCCATTGTTTCTTCTGATTCTTATTTTTCTTTCCAAACATTGTCTATTGATTCCTACTCTTTACTTCCGTAGTAATAATAAGAATTATATCTATTATAGTACTTTTCCTTCTTCATATCGACCTTATTCAGTACAGCACCAAGCAGCTTACATCCACTCTTCTTTAATTGATCTTTCGCTCTCAATGCATCTTTTCTGCTGACTGCTTCATTCTGAATAACAAGAATTGCTCCGTCACACTGCTTTGCGACAATTGATGCATCACTCATACTGAGCATCGGAGGTGTATCGATCAAGACATAGTCATATCCTTTTCTTGTCTCCTCGATCAATTTACTGAAAAGCTCCTGCTCCAGAAGCTCAGATGGGTTCGGCGCATACGGACCGGCAAAGATAAAATCTACATTAGAATAATTCGTGGAATATAGAATCTTTTCTTTATTCACCTGTCCACTCAGATACTGTGAAAGTCCATCAACTTTCTGTTCAACCTGAAAACGCTTAACATAGTTTGATTTACGGATATCCGCATCTATAATCAGAACTTTCTTTCCCATCTTGCCAATCTCTACTGCAAGCTGAAAAGTCACATCACTCTTTCCCTCATTCGGATAACAGCTTGTGATAACAATACTCTTCGTTTCCACACCGCTGAACTGCATATTTGTACGGAGGGTCTTAATAGCCTCTTCATAGAAGACGTCTTCTTTTCTGGAATCTGTCATCAGAACTCTCTGAATTGCCATTTATTTTTTCCTCCTTTTACTCTTCTTTTTCTTTGCTGATTTTCTGGAATTACGTGGCCCTTTTCCTGTGATAAAGTCTTTTCTATCTGGGATCGTTGCCAGTGTTGTCAGACCAAGATATTTCTCAATATCATCCTCTGATTTGATTGTATCATCCATCAGTGTGAGTAGAATGATAACACCTGCTGAAAGTACAAAGCCTGCTAATGCTCCAACCATCACATTCTTCTTTGTATTTGGACTTGTCTTGACTGTTGGAACTTCACCTTCTTCAATAATCTTTGGCGGTGTCACTTCCATCTTATCTCCGATAAAGTCAGATGATGTCTTCGCCAGTGTATCAGCAATCTTTTTTGCCATCTCCGGGTCTGTACTTGTTGCTGTGATTGAAAGGATTCGTGTGTCCGTTGGATTATCTACTGTGATACATCCTTTCAAAGCTTTGTAATCCATATCAAGGTTCAGCTCATCTACAACATCCTGCAATACCGTACGGCTTGTGATCAGAATATTGTAGTCTTTTGTTAACTGGCTGCCAATCTGAAGATCTGCCAGTGAGGAAAGTGTTGTCTCCTTTGTCAGAACCAGCATTGTAGAAGTTGCACTGTAAACTGGTGTGATAAAGATCTTTGTAGCCGCACCGGCAATCACTGCTCCGACCAGTAATGCTGCAAGAATAATCAGAATGTGCTTCTTCAATGCATAGAACAGTTCTCTGAGGTCAATCTCTACCTCGTCATCATCATGTGTTTTTCCCATCATTGCTCCCCTTTATCTTATTAGTTTATTTTCTGTAATGCGAAGCGCATTATCTTTTGTTATCTTCTTAAGATATTTTCTGTCCAAATGTGTCCGCATCCAACACATTGCCTCTTTTGTATCCGGCATCCGGTTCCCGGTATTGTGCATATCCGTTCCCATCAGATGGACATTGCCTTTCTTCAGATTATCTCTGCACCAACGTGCTGTTACATCATGCCAGCTGCCGCCGACAGATCTGTAGTTCATCTGAATCAATGCGTCTAACCCGATCAGTTCTTCTAATCTTTTTCCTTTTCTGAGACATCGATACCTTTCTGCATGTGCAATCACTGGGACATATCTCGTCCTTGACAAATTCTGTACTGCAGTACAGATCTCGGAATAAGGTACCGCTGGCATAAACTCGATCAACACGTAATTGCTGTCTGCCAATGTAAGCAATTTGTCTTCTTCAAGCAGACGGATCACACTATTCGAGTAGAAAATCTCCTGTCCTGTCCAAATCTGAATTGGTTGTCTATGCTTCACCTTTCCATCCGGACCTTTCACCGGGCGATTGGCACGACGCATCAGTTCATCCCGGAGTTGTCTCAGCTTCTCCGGATTTTTATTTGGAAATGCCCTGGAATAATGTGAAGTAGCAAATACATCTGTAATCCCCTGTCTTCTTGCTATGGAAAGCATCTGAAGACTTTCCTTCATAGAAGCCGACCCATCATCAACCCCCGGCAAGATATGGCTATGTACATCAATCATTTTTCGTCAATCCTTTAAAAAATAAAAGAGACACTATAATCGAACTCTATTGTGCCCCCTTACATCATTTCTTTTTCACTTTCCACCGTGAATAGAATATTTTATTTTTTTTATACTGTCAAGTACTTTTTTTATGCATTTTGATAAGCTCTGTATTTTTCTGGTTAAAATTTGTTTATTTTTTCATTTTGGGTTCAAAAATCAGTGAAGCCAAATATCCAAAGATAAGTGCTGCACTGATCCCTGCGGCACTTGCCTTGAATCCTCCCAGGAAAATTCCTAGGAATCCATTTTTATCAACAGCTTCCTTCACACCTTTCCACAGGACATTTCCGAATCCCAGAAGTGGAACGCTTGCGCCTGCTCCTGCAAATTTTACAAATGGTTCGTATGCTCCAATAAATCCAAGCACTGCGCCTGTGCAGACGAGTAATACCATAACACGTCCCGGCATCAGCTTTGTTCTGTCCAGAAGAATCTGCACTGCAGCGCAGATGAGACCTCCGATTAAAAATGCTTTTATATAATCCATTTTTCTATTCCTTTTCTTTTTTTTAACACACACTTAGCACATTTTTTACTTCTTCCTATTATAATAGGGCTTTTCAACAGTGTTCGATCATAATCGCATGCGCAATTCCAGGCACACTTGCTCCTTCATTGAAGCTGACTGTTGACATCAATGCACCGGTCGGCACGAAGAGTATCTTTCTCCACTCTCCGCTCTCAAGCTTTGGCAGAATATAAGAAGCCAGTGTTGACGCTGCGCATCCACAGCCGCTTCCGCCGGCATGTGTATCCTGCGTCTCCTGGTCAAAGATTGTCATTCCACAATCCATATGTTTTTTTCTGATATCATATCCTCTGCTTTTCATTAGGTCAAAAAGTATGGATTGACCAATATATCCAAGATCACCTGTTATGATCTGATCGTAATCTTCCTGTGTACGTCCAAGATCCTGAAAATTACGGTAGATGGTATCGGTTGCAGCCGGAGCCATACATGCCCCCATATTCTGTGAATCTTTCAATCCAAAGTCCACGATTTTCCCTATCGTGACGCCGGTGATCCGGATGTGCCGGAACTGGGATTTTCTTTGATGTTGCTTATCGGAATGTATTTTATTCAGATGGCTTCCTACAAGGAAAGCCCCGCTGGCTGTCACGGTCCAGTGTGCGGAAAGTGGTCTCTGGTTCGCATATCCTAACGGAAATCGAAATTCTTTCTCTGCACTTCCGAAATGGCTGGATGTTACTGCCAGCATGTAATCTCCGTATCCTGCTGCCACACTCATTGCTGCTAATGCCAGTGCTTCTCCTGATGTGGAACATGCGCCATACAGGCCGAATATAGGAATCTGCAGATCTTCAACGCCCATAGAAGTTGCAATCCCTTGTCTGAGAAGATCTCCTCCAAAGAGATAACGCACAGACTTCGGATCCACATGTGACTTTCCAAGTGCCAGTACACAGGCTTCCTTCTGCATGTTGCTTTCGGCTTCCTCCCAGGTCTCTGCTCCAAACAGATCATCCTCATTTGTCAGATCGAAGTATTTTCCAAGCGGCCCCTGCGCTTCTTTGCTTCCGGCAACAGATGCTGCGCTTAGAAGATAAGGTGCTTTTGTGAATACAATGCTCTGTGCTCCACGAAGCTGGGACAGATGAAAAGGACCACACTCTGATTCAACTGCCCGGTTTTTGTTTCCCGTATCATTCATATCATTTCCTCATTTCTGATGTTTCATTATTTATTTTTAAGGATATTATTTTCATTTTTGTGAAAAACTATGTGTAGAATTTAAAAACAAAAAGAAGGGATTTTCATTTATGGACAAAATAGAACAATTGAAGCAACAGAAGCAATACGAAGCCTATGTCAAAAAGAAAACACCACAGCACAATGTGTGGTTTAACATGATGAAGGCGTTCTTCCTTGGTGGAACGATCTGCCTAATCGGACAATGTATTTATCATTTCTGTGAATTGAAAAAACTTTCCCCGGATGACTGCAGCAGCTGGACTTCTATTCTGCTCATTCTCCTGAGTATCCTTCTCACCGGTACCGGAATTTATCCACTACTTGCCAAATGGGGCGGTGCCGGTGCACTTGTTCCGATTACCGGCTTTGCCAACTCTGTTGCTGCACCTGCAATTGAATATAAGAAGGAGGGGCAGGTTTTTGGTATTGGCTGTAAGATCTTCACGATTGCCGGGCCTGTGATCTTGTATGGAATTGTGACAAGTTGGGCGCTTGGAGTTGTATATTGGGTATGGACGTTGATGTGAAACAAGAAATGTGTTAGATAAATGTATTAGGAAGCCGCTATTCACGGCTTCCTAATCTTTCTTTAAAATCTGTATAATCAAATGCGGTTAACTGCTGCATGGTTCTGTCAGCATGTCTGATCCAGATATCCGGTAATGGCATCCCATTAAATGTATTATTTTTGCAAGTCGTATAAATCGCCATATCTCCAAACAGAAGGAGATCTCCGTATTCCGGTAGTTTGCTGAATTTATAGTCTCCGATCACATCCCCTGACAGGCAGGTTGGGCCTCCAAGTCGGACTGTAATCCCACTATCTGTTGTCTCATCCGATGCTCCAAGAAGCGGTGGACGATAAGGCATTTCCAGTACATCCGGCATATGGCAGGCGGCGCTGGCATCTACGATTGCAATCTGTGTGTCTCCATTTTTCAGAACATCCAGCACACTGGTCAGAAGAAATCCTGCATTCAATGCCCAGGCTTCTCCCGGTTCCAGATAAACCTCTACCTTCCATTCTTCCTGTGCCATTTGAATGCATCGCTCTAGTCGCTCAATATCATATCCTGGTCTTGTAATATGATGACCACCGCCAAAATTGATCCATTTCACTTTGGCAATCAAATCACCGAACTGTTTCTTTACGGAAGCAAGAGTTGTCTCCAGATCATCCGAGTCCTGCTCACAGAGGGTATGGAAATGAACCCCATCCAAAAGTTCCATCAACTCCGGATTCTTCACAATTGCTTCATCCCACTGTACCCTTGTTGTACCCATGCGGCTTCCCGGTGCACAAGGGTCATAAATCTCATGTCCCTCCTGGGTAGAGCATTCCGGATTGATCCTGAGTCCCACGCTTTTTCCTGCCTCTTTCGCCATTCTTCCAAAGCGAAGAAGCTGGGACGGAGAATTAAATACAATATGATCGGCATACTGAAGAAGTTCCTCGAATTCATCAGCCCGATACCCTGCACAGAATACATGAACTTCTTTTCCAGGCATTTCCTCTGCCCCTAATCTTGCCTCATACAATCCACTGGCCTCTGTACCCGCCAGATACGGTTCAAAAAAAGGATAACAATCATAATTACTGAATGCCTTCTGTGCCAGAAGCATCTTACATCCTGTCCGTTCTGCTACTTCACCGAGCAGTTTTGCGTTTTCTGTAAGTGCTTTTTCATCCAGTATATAACAAGGTGTTTTGATGTTCTGAAATTCCGGCGGAATAATTCCGCCGGTGGCTGTAAATGGTGCTCTTTTATCTAATCTTTCCATCAGTCTACCAACTTCGGATCATGATTTTCACTGCGCGGCAGACCATAACGGTCAAGTGCATCCAGGAACGGATCCGGATCAAATTCCTCTACAGTATATACACCCGGTCTGATCCATTTTCCAGTCAGCATCATCAATGCTCCGCACATTGCCGGAACACCTGTTGTATAACTGATTGCCTGGCTTCCAACCTCATGGTAGCATTCCTGATGATCGCATACGTTATAGATATAGTAAGTCTTCTCTTTTCCATCTTTTACACCGGTAAAAATACAGCCGATATTTGTTTTTCCTTTTGTGCGTGGACCAAGACTTGCCGGATCCGGAAGAAGTTCTTTCAGAAACTGGATCGGAACGATTTCCTGTCCATTGTACTGGATCGGTGTTGTAGAAAGCATTCCCACATCCTCAAGACAACGCATATGATCTAAATAGCTTTGTCCAAAAGTCATAAAGAAACGAATACGTTTCACACCTGGAATTGTTTTTGCAAGAGACTCTATTTCCTCATGGTGAAGCAGATACATGTCCTTGTCTCCGACCTGATCAAAGTTGTATTCTCTCTTAATATCCATCGGCGGGATTTCTACCCAATGTCCATTTTCCCAGTAACTTCCCGGTGCACTTACTTCACGAAGATTGATTTCCGGATTAAAGTTTGTCGCAAATGCATATCCATGATCACCACCATTGCAGTCCAGAATGTCAATGGTATCAATCTGATCAAATTCATGTTTTAATGCATATGCACAATATGCCTGTGTAACACCCGGGTCAAATCCGCATCCAAGCAGTGCTGTAAGACCTGCATCTTCAAATTTTTTGCGGTATGCCCACTGCCAGGAATAATCAAAATATGCTGAAAATCCTTCTTCTTTACAGCGTTTTTCATAAATTGCACGCCACTTCGGATCATCCGTATCTTCCGGCTCGTAGTTTGCTGTATCCATATAATTTACGCCACATGCCAGACACGCATCCATAATCGTCAGATCCTGATATGGAAGCGCAATGTTCATTACCAGATCCGGTTTGTAATCATTGATCAGTTCGATCAGCTGATCCACATCGTCTGCATCAACCTTAGCTGTCGTAAGAACTGTTTTTGTCTTTCCTTTTAGCTTTTCTGCAAGTGCATCACATTTTTCCTTTGTACGGCTTGCGATACAAAGTTCTGTGAAGACCTCATCTGCCTGACAACATTTCTGAATTGCTACACTGGCCACTCCTCCGCAGCCGATTACAAGTACTCTGCTCATAACTCTTCTCCTTTTCTTCAACAGTTGTATATTTATAATTGCTCTCTTATAAGTTGCCGGTTTATTTTGCAATTGCAAGAAGCAGTTCACGAAGAACCTTACATGCTGTTGCGGTTGAGACACCACTTGCATCCAGCATAGGAGCAAGTTCATTCACATCCGCTCCTACTACATTTGCCTGCGCAACTGTACAGATGGCTTCAAGAAGCTCTAAGAAAGTTACTCCCCCCGCCTCCGGAGTCCCTGTTCCCGGAAATACTGCCGGATCCAGACAATCCAGATCAATTGTAAAATAAATTGGTACATTTTTCTCTTTCAGTTTTCTTACAGTCTCTTCCAGTCCGTCAAAAGAAAGTGGATGGAAATCTGTATGCTGCGCGGCAAATCTAAATTCTTCTCTCTCTCCGCTTCGGATACAGAACTGATGAATACGTCCGTCTCCCAGAAGATCATGGCATCTTCGCAGAACGCATGCATGACTCAATCTGGCTCCCAGATAATCATCCCTTAAATCTGCATGTGCATCAAAATGGATGATATGTAGATCCCGATATTTCGCAGCTACAGCACGTACTGCTGCCAGCGTCACCAGATGTTCTCCTCCCAGAAGCAATGGAAATTTATCTGATTTCAATATTTCTTCTGCTCTCTTTTGAATATCCGAAAGCGCCATTTCACTGCTTCCAAAGCAAAGTTCCAGATCCCCGCTGTCAAATACACGGATATCCATAAGGTCTCTGTCCTGATATGGACTGTAAGTTTCAAGTCCGAAACTCTCATGACGCATAGCTGCCGGACCGAATCTTGCGCCCGGACGAAAACTTGTCGTCGAATCAAATGGCGCACCATAAAGGACAATCGATGCTTCCTCAAAGCTGCTTTCGCATCCGATAAAAGTTTCTATATTCGGTAAAATCATGAATTATTCCTCCACTTCTTTCAGCATGTCTTCCAGAAATGCCGGAAGGTAAAATGCTCCTTTATGGAGTCTTGTTGTATAGTAACGTGTACGAAGATTTAATGCATTCCATGCTTCTGCGTCCAGATCATCTACGGGATGATATTTTTTGCTGGCAAATCCAAACAACCAGTAACCTGCGGCAAAGGTTGGGATATGTGCCTGATAAACACGACTGATCTGAAATGTACTGGCAATTCTTTTATGGCTTCGCTGCATTGCATGTGCATCTTCTGCGTAGAATGGACTTCCCTGCTGATTGACCATGATTCCATCCTCTTTCAACGCATTGTAACAATTCCCATAAAATTCGCGGGTAAACAATCCTTCCGATGGGCCAAACGGATCCGAGGAATCCACGATAATGAGATCATATTTTGCCTCGCATCTTCGGATAAAACGGAGTGCATTTTCGTAATGAAGATGTACTCTTCTGTCATCCAGTCTGCATGCATTTTCCGGAAGGTATGCACGACATGCCTCGACAACCATCGGATCCATTTCTACCAGATCAATGTGCCTGACCCTGTCGTATCTGGTCAGCTCACGGACAACGCCGCCATCTCCGGCACCAATCACCATAATCTCTTTTGCTTCTTTATGAATCGCCATCGGCACATGCGTGATCATCTCGTCATAAATAAATTCGTCACGTTCTGTCAGCATTACATTTCCGTCCAGAGTCAGAACACGGCCAAATTCCGGTGTCTCAAAAATATCAATTCTCTGATAATCACTCTGTCTAGAAAAGAGCTGACGGTTTACCCGGATACTGTGTTTCACATCCGGTGTATGGAATTCTGAAAACCACATTTCCATTGTTATTACCTCCCTGTCAGAACATTCAGTTTCAAAATATCCGGATCTTCCGGTCCGGTCATATTACAACCCTTCGCTTTTGCATACTCGATATAATCCAGAATTTCTGCTGTAATGCGTTCCCCAGGCGCAAGGATCGGAATTCCAGGCGGATAACACATCACAAATTCACTACAGACCATACCTTCTGTTTCCCTAAGTGGCAGACTGCACTTATCTGCATAAAAAGCATCCTGTGGGCTGGTTACTACCTGAGGATCAATATATTCCTGACTCAGAAGTCCTGTTCCGTCTGTCTGAAAACGTCTGCGAATCTCTGCAAGTGCACTCACAAGCCGTTCTACTTCCTGTGCGCGGTCTCCGATCGAAAGGTAAGCAAGAATATTTCCGATATCTCCAAATTCGATCTGAATGTCGTATTCATCACGCAGAATATCATAAACTTCAATTCCTGCGAGTCCGATATCTAACGTATGTACACTTAATTTTGTAATATCAAAATCAAAAACAGAATTTCCATTTACCAGTTCTTTTCCAAATGCATAATAACCACCGATTGCATTGATTTCTTCTCTGGCATATTCTGCCATATCTGCTACCTGATGGAAAATCTGACGGCCACGCTGTGCAAGATTCCTTCTTGAAATGTCAAGACTCGACATCAGAAGATAGCTTCCTGATGTTGTCTGTGTCAGATTGATGATCTGCCGCACATACCCGGCATGTACGTCCGGACCTGTAAGAAGCAGACTCGACTGTGTAAGACTGCCTCCGCTTTTGTGCATGGATACAGACGCCATGTCTGCACCTGCCTCCATAGCTGAAACAGGAAGTCCGCCACCGAAATAAAAATGTGTTCCATGCGCTTCGTCTACCAGACACATCATTCCTGCCTCATGTGCCATCTTGACAATTGCTCGCAGATCACTGCATATTCCATAGTAAGTCGGATTATTTACTAACACTGCAACTGCCTTTGGATGTTCTTTTATCGCTTTTGCTACCTGTTCTCTCTGCATTCCCAAGGAAATCCCAAGCCGCTGGTCTACCTCCGGATTTACATAAACAGGGATCGCACCACATAAAACAAGTGCATTCAACACACTCCTGTGAACATTACGTGGCAATATGATCTCATCTCCACGTTTGCAGGCAGTCAGAACCATTGTCTGTACAGAACTTGTCGTGCCCCCTACCATTAAAAATGCATGTGCTGCTCCAAAGGCATCTGCTGCCAGTTCTTCTGCTTCCCGTATTACAGATACCGGATGGCAGAGATTGTCCAGTGGTTTCATACTGTTGACATCGACGCCTACACATTTTTGTCCGAGAAATTCTGTCAGCTCCGGATTTCCTCTTCCCCGTTTATGACCAGGGACATCAAATGGCACAACTCTCATTCGCCGGAAAGTCTCCAGAGCCTCATGGATCGGTGCATGATTCTGGTTTAATTTAAAACGACTCCCTTTCATATTTCCTCTCTTTCCAGGTTCCTTTGTCAAAACACTTTCTTAATACAGAAAAAACGCAGATAAGGGCGCTAAGCCACAAACCTGCGTTCGGTATGTATTCGTCTGTTTTATTCTCAGCTGTAACAGAAAAGGCAATATCTTCTCTTAGATTTTTAAATAAAACTTCTGGATCATGCGTGTCAGAGTCTATATAGCAATTATACTTTTACTACTCTTATTGACCGTTTCACAAGTCTGCGCGTCTGGCGCATAAGGCTATCAAAGAAACCTACTTATAAAATTAGAGCTTTTCACTCAATCAATAAGGCAACCAAAGTTACCATAATCGGCAGTGGACCCGGCTGTCCGTATGGCCTTAACCTCACTGGGTGGTCCGAAACAATTGCTTTGAAAAGACTCTGTCTGTTACTCTGCATCTTCGTCTCTCAAAATCGACTATAGCATAACATGTTAAAAAAACACTGTCAAGAATTTCTCCCATCTATTCGTTACTTTCTTGCAGCAATTCTTGTATTAAATTAAGGTTCGAATCAGAATGTTCCAGTTCTCTTGAATAACGATACACCGTATCTATCACATCATTTATATCTAGCACTTTTTCTTGCTTCATCCACTGTGCCATCAGAAGTTCATGGATCAACAGGGTGCTGACAACAGCCATCTGTGCTTTTGCAAATGCTTCACCATCGTATACTGCACCGCAAAAATAGGTACTGATGAAATATACAAGGAGCTGTTCATATTGTATTTCATATTCCGGCATTTCTTTCGCCATACAAGCATAAAATTCTTGTTGCATCTCTACATAACGTTTTTTATCTATCTTTTCATTTACATTTCCATATAATAGTTTCTCTGCCTCTTGAAGATAAGACTCCCAATCCGTTCTTAAATGTTCCATCTGATACTGATTTTGAAACATCTTTCTACTATATATATAGTAATCCACTTCTGCAAGAGCATTTTTCACTTCCCGCACACCTTCTTCAGCCTGATAGTAACCAAATACATCATCCATCGAGAATATATCTTCTTCGTCAATACATTCCTGCAGATCACGTGCAATCGCCAGAATAAGAGCTGCTCGCAAATTCAGCTTTTTCTCTCTGTCCTGTAAAATCTCAATCATCACATCTCTTGCATCTAACAGTTTCGAATATAAAAACGGATCAAAATCTTCATAATCTTCTTCCTCATCTGTTTCATAAGTAAGAAAATGTACCGGTTCTTTTTTATTCATCAGGATTCTCGCCACTTCCGGACAGGATACAGAAAGTGTAACCTCCCGCACATCTTCAAATTCTTCGATATGTCTTGGATACAATTTACAGGTTCTGCACAGGCTCTCTTCTCCCAGGGCGGTATACATATCACAGAGGTTTGATTGATTCAGGAAAGCACATCTTCTGTCTTTATCCTGCTTGAATGTTCCTTCTTCCCAGTTGACAGATTCTTTCAAACGCTCTGCAAATGTACCTGTCTCATTTTTATATTTCTCTAATGAAGCTTCATCTGCAACGATCTGCCATCCGGCACAACAAGTATCCTCACATTTTCCTGCAACACAGCTAAATTCATGATAATAATCCGGGATTGTATATAACATTGATCTACTTTATCCATTCCTTTCGCTTTTCTGATCGTCTATAGAATTTCCGACCTGTTTTATTATAGCACGCACTTTTAAGAAATGGTTATAAAAAAACGTATCAAACTGACTGGATTTCAATTATTACTATTGAATATCCGGTCGATTTGATACGTTTTATTATTTTCTTAGAAATTTAATTATTTCTTTTTCTCATACAGGAACTCTTCTGGAAGTGTTACATTAAAGTCATGTGCCAGTTCGCGGAAGTTCTCCGGTGTGATTGTCTGAATCTTTCTTGGTGTCATAGAAAGAATCTTCACAAGGATCTCTGCTGACTTCTCTACTGTATGCATAAGACCGAATGTAAGATCGAAGTCTTCTCCTGAACAGAACATTCCATGATGTGCCCAGATAGCAACATCGTATTTCTCCATCAGTTCAGCTGTCTTCTCTGCGATTGCTCTTCCGCCCGGAACCATCCAGCCTACAACTCCAACTCCGTCCGGGAATACGACCGGACACTCTGTTGCTGACTCCCAAAGTTCTCTTGTAAATACCTGATCATCCAAAGGAAGAACGAATGTCAGTGCGATTGTATTTGTTGTATGTGCATGGTAGATTACACGATGTTTTCCGTTTGTGATTCTCTTCTTCACTTCATGGTTCATCAGATGAGTTGGAAGCTCACTTGTCGGTCTTCCACCTTCTACCAGCCCCCAACGAATTCTGTATTTTGTTCCTGTATAATCAATCTCGATAATTGCAAGACATACTTCAGGATCAACGATAATATTTCTGAAATACTTTCCACTTCCTGTTACAAGGAAGAATTCTCCTGCAAGTCCCGGAACTTCTGTTCCGATCTCTGTCCATTCTCCTGATTCATTCAGACGTGGTCTGATCAACTCAACCTCTTCTGGTTTCAGACGATAACTTAAATTACCACCATTTCTCTCATGCCATCCCTGAAGGAATCCGTCATTTGCCATTTTAATAAAATCCTGTACAAACTTCGCATCTAAAATCTTCATATTATTTTACTCCTCCTGTTTTTACTCATTTACCGCAATGTTGTTTTGTGTGGTTTATTTCTTCTTCACTATTGTTTTCTTGTGGTTTCTATTTGTATTATAGATAGTTTTGTGTGGTTTGTAAACACTTTTTTCAAAAAAATTGTACAATCCGAAAGACATTAACATAAATCAAGCCTATCATGCTATAATTCTGAACTATATCAGGAGGTACTATAATAAAATTATGAAACGTAGAGCACTAAAGGCAGCCTTTCCACGAACAATCCCTATTATGACTGGGTTCATTTTTCTTGGAATGGCTTATGGAATATATATGAATGCATCTGGTTTTTCTTTTATCTACCCATTTTTCATGAGTATGTTGATTTTCGGCGGATCACTGGAATTTGTCTGTGTTGAGATGCTGCTTAGTCCATTTGCACCTGTTCAGGTACTGATCATGGCTGTGATGATCCAAGCCAGACATCTTTTCTATGGACTTTCCATGTTAGATAAATTCAAAGGACTTGGATGGAAGAAGTATTATCTGATTTTCGGAATGTGTGATGAGACCTTCTCTGTCAATTACACCTCTGAGATTCCCGAAGATGTAGACCGCGGATGGTTCTATTTTTTTGTTACATTATTGAACCAGTTCTATTGGGTTGCTTCCGCAACGATTGGTGGAATCATTGGTTCTCTTCTTAAATTCGACACATCAGGAATCAGTTTTGTCATGACAGCTATGTTCGTTGTAATTTTCCTGGATCAGTGGATGAAAGAAAAAATCCATGTTTCTTCTATGATTGGAATCCTGGTTTCGCTTGTATGTCTGATTCTCTTCGGAGCGGATTCCTTTATGATTCCGACAATGATACTGATTGTACTTCTACTGACACTACTTCGAAAGTGGCTGGAACAATGCGACAAACTTAAAGAAAAGGAGGAGCCGACCAAATGAGTAGCATGACTTTGGCACAACAGATAATTACAATCGGAATGTGCATACTTGGAACAATGGCAACGCGCTATCTTCCTTTCTTTATTTTTAAAGAAAATAAAAAGACACCGGAATATATCCAGTATCTTGGTAAATTTCTTCCTTCTGCTGTTTTCGGAATGTTAGTTATCTATTGTCTGAAAAATGTAGAAGTACTGCATGGAACTCATGGAATTCCGGAAGGAATCTCCATTCTTGTCACCGCAGTACTTCATCTATGGAAGAAAAATATGTTTCTATCCATTGCAGGTGGAACTATCTGTTATATGTTGATATTATATTTTCTATAATAATCTCTATAGCAAAAAGGTCTGAGACCACATGTGCTTACACATTAGCGGTTGCTGTTCTCACTTCGTGCGACCAGCAACCATTTCTAATCTCATAACTCTTACGGCTTGCATCTGCCACAAGGCTCATATCCTTCTTTAATCAAATCCGACCTACTTCCTGTATACTCTTCTTTGTTCTCTGCTTTGATGTCCTTCACACCAGAACAAGTTGATTTATGAAACTTTTTTGTATTCCTATTCAATATATAAGTTTCTTTTTTGGTTGAATTTGATGTTTTTGATGAATTGGATACATTTTCATCAGTTACTTCAGCTTCTGTTCCTGGAGCCCACTCACCTTCCGGCGTTGCGAGTTCTTCCGTCTGATAACTCTCTCCTGTCTCATAATTGATCACAATATATGGCTGTACATTATATACGTATACGTTAAATGTTACCCCTGCGCCATCATCTTCCACAGACTTCGCCTCCATCTGGACTCCGGAAGCCACCAGGTCATCACCGCTATAGATTGGAGTGACACGATACATCACATGATTATCCGTTTCTTTGACATAGTCTGCCACCTCATCCTCGAATGGAAGCATACCATCTACATTCATATAGCGGGTTCCAGTTATCAGATTGCGCTCATTCGCATTCTCACCTGTCAGCTGGAACCCAATCAGATGACAGCGGTTGTACAGATATCCACCGTCAATTCCATCATATTCCTTATTCACCCAGCCTGTTGGCTTCACACTACTGATGCTTTCTCTTTTCTGTGTCGGCATCAAATCTTCACCTACACAGGCTTCCGCTGTCTGACATCTTCCCAGTTCATCTAACGGGCTGTATTCTTCGTAAGAATCTGCAATCAGCTCATCTTCTGTAAATGTTGGCTCATTATCATTAATCTCCACGTATGGCTGTCCTGTATACTCCGGTACTTCTTCCAGCGTATCTACAGATTCTATGTTCCCTGTCGATGCGAATGTCGTTTCTGTTGTCGTTTGATTTACACGGTCAGTGTCCTGATTGCCTGAGCCTTGTGATATCTGCAGTGATCCACAGGATGTCAGAAACAGACAAAGAGCTGTTATGCATCCACATAATATGGTTTTAAATTTCTTTTTGCTCATATTGCACTCCTTTTTCGAACATATGTACTTGTTAAGTATACACTATTTTTTCTAATATAGGAAGTGCTTTGTGTGGACACCAGTAACAAAATGTCAATAGTTTTTTAATCACTTTTTTCAAAAAGGCAAAAAAA
>ERZ506964.249-NODE-249-length-34342-cov-5.025141_pt1 | contig 34342 bp, 28 predicted proteins | sample MGYA00512893_ERZ506964 | MGnify/ENA metagenome assembly ERZ506964 | reverse complement strand
GTACCGTAAACAGCAGAGTGTTGATAATGGAAGTCCGCAGGACCTCATCCTGGAATAGGGTCTGATAGTTTTCGATTCCAGCAAAGGGCTTGTCGGGACTGCTCAGGGTTTTTACCGTAACATCCTGGAAGCTTAAAATAAAGTTGCTGATAATGGGATATCCCACAAAAATAAGCATATAGATCACGGCCGGCAAAACAAAGAAGTAGCCTATGTTGTCATACCGGAAAAACTTTTTGACGCGCTTCATTTTTTCCTCTCTTTCTTCCGCCTATAAATTAGGCGAATTTAAATCTTGTGTGTCTTTAGCAGTAAAACCAAGTAATATTCCCAAATCGTTTCCCCCTTGACTAATTATTTTTCATGTCTTTATTATAACTTTGGTTGATTTTATAAGGTACTCAGTTATTTTAAGAAAAGAGGGTGAATTTAATTATATAAATAAAAATCGTCTATTTTTTTTATACTATTTTAATTTGAATTGTTATCATTTCATAATTTTATATATCAAGGCCCCCTTGTCAAAGAAGCGGCAAGGGGGCCTTTCAGGAGGTTAAGAAAATTTCAAATAATATGTTTTTTAGCCAAGTTTACGTTTTTTCCCTAAGACAACTGCAGTTCCCGCGCTGACCAATGCTAAAATTACAATTACAAACATAGGCAATGCCATACCGTCACCGGTTTGAACAGTATTCCCATTTTGAGTACTGCTGTTCACTCCAGGATCGCTACTGGTTCCAGGATCGCTACTGGTTCCAGGATCGCTGCTGGTTCCGGGATCGCTGCTGGTTCCAGGATCGCTGCTGGTTCCGGGATCGCTGCTGGTTCCAGGATCTTTTACTGTAACTGTGAAGGTATCAGCCTTTGTTATGTTTCCTTCTGTATACTCAACAGTTACTGTCACCTGACCTGCTTTAGAGGAATCAAAGCCTGTTACCACATAATCCGTTACAAGCTTGCTGCTTCCGTCGCTGTAATAAGCCGTTACTGTCAGACCGTCTGTGTTCAGCTTATCTCCAATCTGGTATTCTGTCTTGTTTGGAGTTGTCACTTCTATGCGTTCTAACGTTGTAGTTACGGGTGCGCTCCACTGTAGATTATCGATTGCACCTTGCAGTTTCTCAAGCTGTTCTTGCACAGCAGACAATTGAGCATTCGGATCATCGTATACTGCTTCCGCTTCTGAAATAGCACTCTGCAGTTCTTCATATCCATCCGCTATGTCTTCTTCGTCTATACCTTTTGCCTCCGCAATCAACGCCGCCAAATCCTTCTTCAGCTTCGTTGTCTCGTCCAGATTCTGTTCTACCGATACTTCTCTTTCGTTCCAGATCCGGCTGTCTCCTGCGCCATTCTGCGCTACCACAGCAAAATAGTAGGTTCCCTTATCCAAATCTTCAATTACACAGGGGCTGTCTGTTACATTTTCAACTGTCTCTGTGTAGTTTCCAGACTGTGTTCCGTATACGATCTTGTAAGACGCTGCTGTATCCGACTTCTGGAACCACAGGGTGACGTCGTTCCCATCTACATGCTGAGCATAAAGCAGCGGTGAGCTTGGTACTGCTTCTGTCGTGAACGATTTTACTCCGCTTGTTGTCTGCGTAGAGTGCTGCAAATCTTTGGTATACGCAGTAACAGTCCAATAGTAGGTGGTATCCGGCTTCAAAAGATTCGGCTCCATAGTATAGCGGTTATAGATCATACGGTCTCTTACCAATACAGGATTAGACATATCCGGATTTTCAGACACTCTCAAGTCATAGAAGAATGCATTTTTGGATTCTTCCCAATCCAAAACTACACGGGTGTCCACATCTTGCGCTTGATTGTCAGGTCCTTCCAGTGCAAAAGCAGTGGGCGCATCGCCTGCAGCCTTTGTTGTAAATACATGCACTGGACCATTCATTGGGCGTTCACCGTTTTCATTAGAGGCATATACCATCCAGTAGTAGGTAGTATCGTATTCTAATGAAGTAGTAGGCGTGTAAAATGCTTGTGTTCCAGGCCCAAACTGAGCAGTATCCCGGACATTTGTGATTCCACCTTGGTTAATCACCGGATCAGAAAGGTCCGCATTTTTAGATACTACTAATCTGTAGGAGTCTGCATTGTAGGCAGTGGACCACTTAAACTCCAAATTCTCTGATTCGTTTGGCGCATACATGGAAGGAAGATATGGACCAAACTGACCGGGTACGCCAGGATCATTCGTGATAAAAGAATACTTGACGTCGTGAATCACGCTGGTTGTACCATATTCGTTTCGTGCAATAACAGTCCAGTAATATTTTGCATTTTCTTTCAGCTGTTGTGAAATGGTGTATTGGGTATCCTGCACCACTTCATCAACTATCGGATTAGACAGATCTTCTGATTCTGACACGATTACTTCATATTCGTCAGCTCCCTGAGCCTTAGACCAAGTCAAAGTTGGTGTCCTACCGGCCGCTTCGCCGTCATCTGGCGTTAGAGGATGGACAAAACTCGGTGCCGATTCTTTTTCTTTGATAATCAGATACCAAGTTTCGTTCTCCTTTAATCCCTCTAATGTAATGCTCAGGTCCTCTGCGGAATTGCTAAAGTCAAAAGATTTTTGATACTGAAGTCCGTCTCTCTCTTCACTGGCATCAGGAGCCTTAGAACTATTTTCCACAATCTTATAAGCTTCAACGACTACGTCTTTTCCTGCATAGGGTTGATTCTTCAGATGAATAATAGGTGTATAGTCTCCGTCTACAAAGGGCGTGGTCAGCATAACACTGGACTTATCCTCTCCCTTATAGCCTACGGCAGTATAGCCGTTCTCTTCGTCTGCAGTAGAGCTTTCTACCTGCATACCAGACTCGATCAGCGAATAGGCATAATATACCCACCACTGCTCTGTGCGATAGCCGGTATTCTGTCGTGACTTATCCGCCATCAAAATATTACTCATACCATTCCAGCCATCCCAATCGTAGCATCCTTTTACAGTATGAGTAATCCCTGAGCGAATCGTATTAATCATATCACGTGCCCAAATGGATTGATCATCGACGTTTGTATTGTTTTCTTCAAATATGATATATTGTCCGTTAGTCTCCGGATATTGTTCCTGCAATGTGGTAACCTGTTCGTACCAGCTTTCCATTACGCTAAGGGGAATGGTATGCTGATAACCCCAATAGCCATGCCAGGAGGGTCCTTCCAAGGTAATTTCCTGGTCGCTCAGATAGGGGATCATCAAATCGGGTTGATCAGTAAATTCAATTTCTCCAGGTCCTACCGCCGGAATCTCTTCCGGATAAACCTCTCTTAAGGCCTCCCATAAAGCAACATAAGTGTCTCTACCGCCTGTCCAGTTTTCATTGATTAAATCTGCAAACATGAAATCCGCATCTCTATCTTTGAAATACTGCAGCGCATCTTTAATATACTGTTTAAACCAAGCCAAATTGGTAGGTGCACCATGATGGGGAGCGCCTCCTGTTGTCCAAGAGGGAAGATGGCCTGCCAGCAGATAAAATTCTGTTCCCAAATCTTCGGTGGCTCTGATATATCCCTCATAGGCCCGCTGCAAGACGCTATCCTCGTAAGCATAATAGGTCGCGTCAAGATCGCTGATCGCCTGGAAATTCTGCGCAGGAAAAGTATCACGGTTCATAACCGGTCCCAGCAGAGTAACACGGCTGTCGGCAATATCATAGTTGGGGGTTAGGATATAGCCGAACATGCTGGGATCATAGGCTTTGATCTCTTGGGCAAAATCTATGGTAGCGATCATTCCAACATTAACATTAACGCTTGCCGTATATCCATCGATAGTCGCCGTCAGTTCAGCTTGACCAGCTTTCTTGCCTACTATCCTTTTATCTTCTACTGTAAACACAGCTTCGTCAGATGACGTAAAGGTAGCCTGTTCGGTAACGTTTCTGCTTATTTCGTCAGTATACAGTCCCATTACCTGCGGTAAGATACTTTCTCCCTCCGCGCCAACGGTATATGATTCTTTCTCAAAATACACACTGGACAGTTCCGGATTTTCAATATCCTTCCATAAGGCCAGATGATCAATATTAATGCCGTCCTGAGTCCCATCCCCGGCATAGTTTGCTATAGTAATAGTATTTTCGCCCTTCTGCAGCGTCACTTCTACAACACAGTACAGCCAACTGCCCCAATCATTAGTCGTTGGAAATACTACATTTCGAACCGCACCATCGTTCACCTGTAAAACCATGGTTCTGTCGTCAGGCCAACCAGCGACCTTCCCGGAAGCATAACGCAGAGCAATTTTAAATGCACCTTCCGTCTGCGTGTTAACTGTAAAAGTCAATTTTCCGTTATCATTGTTGGTATACCCATCCACAAAACCATTGCCTGTATATCCAGGATGGTGATTTTTAATAGACAATCCGTTGGACATTTTCGCCTTTTCCGCTTCATAAATTGTAGCGTTTAAGGGGACCTCCGGTGCATATACGGTAATCTGTGCGCTAACAGTGCTACCGGAATATGATGCGGTAATCGTCGTGCTGCCCGCTTTCATACCCATCAGCTTGCCATCGCTTCTCACCTTTACAATGCTTTCATCTGCCGATGTATAGGTCACAGAGGAAGTAACAGTTTTTATAAACCCGCTGTCGTAGACTTCCTCAATAGAAACGTCCGCTACCTCGTCTACTGCCAAATTCTTCAAGCTGCCATTCTCAAGATTTTGAAAACGGATTTCCTTCAACGTACCTTTCCCTGAGAAAAGTCCATAGGTAAAATTGTCGATGCAGATGCCGTTTCCGGTCGTTCCGTTGCTGGCAATCTTAATGGTGTTTTGTCCCTCGTTCAGCGGAAGCGTCACCGTCTTGTGCATCCACTCGTCCCAGGAAACTACAGAGGCAAAGTCCTGAACATCCTGGTCTATTCCATTTACCGTAAATTTAATCTGGCGGGGATCGTTTTTCCCTGCTTGTCCGCTATCTCCCGCGATATAACGAAAATCAAAAGAATAAAAGCCGTCCGCGGGAACGGTCAAGTTAAAACTGATAGACGAATTTGCGTTTCCATCATCAATCACAACATGCAGTCCGCCAGAAGGGCTGTGATCTCCCGCAGTTCTTGCTCCGTTCTCCAGGAACAGTCCATCTGCCTGCTCCATCTCTTTTGTCTCAAGAGTGGGCCAATAATAGAAATAGTCGATGCAGATGCCATTTCCGGTTGTCCCGTTGCTGGCAATCTTAATGGTATTTTGTCCCTCGTTCAGCGGAAGCGTCACCGTCTTGTGCATCCACATTGTCCATACCTGTGTTGAGTCGAACCCCTGAACGCCCTGATCTGCTTCGTTTACCGTAAATTTAATCTGGCGGGGATCATTTTTCCCTTCTTGTCCGTTATCTCCTGCTATGTAACAAAAATCAAAAGAGTAATTACCAGCTGCCGGAACGGTCAAGTTAAAGCTGATAGACGAATCTGCGTTTCCATCATCAATCACAACATGTTGTCCGTTAGATGGGTTGTTATCCTCCGCCGTTCTCGCACCATTCTCCAGGAGCAGTCCTTCTGCTGACTCCATCTCTACCAATACGGCGTTCTGCGGCGCATCTTCCGGCGGATCTACCGCCAAGACTGATGTCATAGGTGCAGCTATGCCAAGCAGCATACTACAGGCTAACGCTAACGATGTAAATCCTTTTTTAAGGTTTTTCACTTTCTTCCCTCCATTTTGTATTTCATCGTTTTCCACAAATATGGAAAAGAGTTTTCGGTGCGCAGAGGCTCTCTGCGCACTGAAAGCTTTATAAAACTTGAGGAGAAAATCAATGTTACTTGTTTAAAACGCTGTCGATTGTTTCCTGAGCCTTGGCTGCAGCGTCTGCTGGGGCACTGGCTCCAGTAATCGTCTCGTTCATCGCCAAAGAGATAGCATCGGAGATTTCAGGCCAGCTTTCGTGCGGGCCTCTTGCCTTTGCATATTCCATCTGCTCTGCAAACTTCTGCATGGCGGGATCATCAGTGAACTGGTTCTCAGCAATGGTCTTATCTGGAGAGATATTGCCCATTGCTACCATTAAGTATTCGATTTGCTCCTTTGCAGTCAGGTACTCTAAGAAATCGAGAGCTTCATCTTCATTTCCACCAGCGATGACAGCAAAGTTTTCTCCGCCGATAGTGGAGGCATATTCACTGTCTTTCGGAATCAAGGCGACATCCCAATTCAGATCGGGAGCCTCAGCTTTCATAGTCGGAATCTGCCACGGGCCGTTGATCATCATTGCTACGTTACCAGAAATAAACTGATTCATAACATCGCCCTGTGTCCAGTTAATGCACTCTTTGCTCATAGCGCCGGAGTCTACTAAATCCTTTACGAAAGTGAGAGCCTTCACGCCCCCCTCAGAGTTGATGTCATAAGTATCAATGCCGGTAGACCAGAACCACGGTAAGAAATTAAAGGTACCCTCCTCATTTTGGAGACTGCAGAACGCAAAACCTGTTACATTGTCTTTTGTCAGTGCCTTGCTAACCTCAGCCAGCTCATCCCAGGTTGTAGGCACCTCGCAATTAGCTTCTTCGAGCATATCAACGTTGTAAAACAGTCCTAAGCAGTTAACATCTGCTGGTACACCATACAGCTTTCCATCAATAGTACAGGAATCCACCGGGCCTTGATAATAGTTGCTGGTGTCAAATTTGCCAGTAATATCTGCAAAAATCCCCATAGAGGCATATGCCGCATGGTCTGGACTGTCGATAATAACCAAATCCGGCAATTCCGCCGCAGAGGCTCCGATTGACAGTTGCTTTTTGAAGTCTGCAAACGGTACGTATTTTGCGGTTACAGTCACACTTTCCTGACCATCATTATACTTGGTGATCAAGTCGTCCAGAGCTTCCTGGTGTTTAACGGTTTCCCAATAGTACCAAAGATCAACATCTGTTTTTTCTGTAGCTGCCACAGATTCCTGAACACTGCTGTCACCACCTTGGCTTGCTGAGGACTCTCCTCCACTTTGATTGCTGCTGCAACCCGCCATAGCACCTGCTGTGAGCATGGCCGCCAATAGCACGGACAGTATTCTCTTCGCTTTCATGATATTTCCTCCTTTAATTTTGAGACTTATTTACAAAAGTCTCTCTCATATTTTTGCAAATTTATTATAATCTAACACTCCACACTTTGAAACTCAGTTATTTTAAGAAAAGAGGGTAAATCTAATTTTCCACATCATTATTTATTCAGCTTTCTATATTCCCCAGGCAGCATTCCCGTAATTTCGCGGAACACTTTACTGAAATGCTTCGGATCACTATAACCCACCTGATTGGCTATTTCATATAATTTTAAATTAGTGCCTAATAACAGCTTCTTAGCCTGCTGCACACGATAATCCTTCATATATGAACTGAAGGATACTCCCACCTCTTTATGAAACTGTGCGCTCAAGTATTCTGAAGTAACATTTAGTTTTTCTGCAATCTCTTCTAAAGTAATCCCTCTTGAATAAAATTCATGGGCTAAGCTTTTAGTTCTCCTGATAACTAATTTCATATTTTGTTCTTCGATCTCCTCATGCGGAAAGACTAAGTAAATGATATTTAAAGTATCCTGCAGTTCTTTGTTATTTACAGCACCCATTATTTTCTCTAATATTTTCTGCTGATTCAACGAGTACTCATTAACCATGTCCAGTCCTTTCGCTACGCTGATAATAGCCCAAATGAATCGAACATAGCATTCTTTTATTTCTTTAGGACAGTAAATATATCCCCGTGTAAAATAGTTTTTAAATTCCTTTAGACCGTTTTCTAGCTTTTTGCGATTAGACATACAAATTGCTGCTTTTGTCTGATCTTCGATTATTACTGGATAGGTCAACGGAAATGTTTGCAGGCTGTTCAACATAGGAATTACAATTAAGGCTTCATTTTCAAAAGCAATATACCAATCCATATTTTTTTTTATTTCTGCTAAACAATCTTTCAGTTCTGAAATCCCATTGAAAAAATTCAAATAAAAGCAAATTTCATTATTGACTTGAAATCTATTGATAATATTTTTTCTTAAAATTTTTTCTATGACAGTTCTTTCTTTTTCTACAGGTATGATAAATAAATAGCTGTTTAAAGGCTTATAGGTTATCATTTGACTGCTTTCATTGATCTCTTGTCGAATAGCAGACAGCCAATTTAAAATGCTTCCACTGCTTTTCACATAAATCGGGTCACTAGGATATACAAGTAGTAGGGCAAATTCCTGCTGAATATTAAAAGAGAAATTTTTAAGTGCATATTGCTCAAGATCATCATTGATTACAATTTGATCCTTTAATACTCGGTCAAAGATTTCTTGGGGCGATCTGATTTGAATTGTTTCATTCTCTTTCTTATCCTTTATCTGCTGTTCAACTGATTTTAAAACATTGGTCAATTCATCTATCATAATCGGTTTAATTAAATATTCTTTCACTCCAAACTTTATAGCCTGTTGAGCATAGGAAAATTCGCTGTAAGCACTTAAGATAACTGTTTTCGGCATGATTTGGCGTTCATAAAAATAACTTAGCATTTCTAAACCATTCATTATCGGCATTTGGATGTCCGTAATAATTAGGTCGGGGTTTTGTTGTAAAACTATTTGAATTCCTGCTTTTCCATTATCTGCCTCTCCAACAATTTCGTAATCGGGGGATATTTTTTTTATTAAATTACCAAGGCCCTTTCTTATCCGTATTTCGTCTTCGATAATAACAATCTTCATGTTATTCTTCCCCCTCTACTAATTTAGGTATTTGAATGATTACAGTTGTCCCCTCTCCAATTGTACTTTGAATATCGAATTTTCCCGTATCACCATAATACATTTTCAGCCTTTCAATAGCATTATTCATTCCGATATGATTTTTATTCTCCGTTCCGGCTAAGGCCCCTGATTTTATTTCTTTAATTTTTTCTGGACTCATTCCTTTTCCATTGTCCTTTACAATGATTGTTAGGGTTTCTACTGGATCTTCTATAACCTTTATGGTCAAATCATGGTGTCTGTCTACTCCTTCAAAACCATGTATAATAGAATTTTCTACAAATGGTTGAAATAACAATTTATGTATTTGACAGCTTAACAGCTCCGGAGAAACTAAAATTTGGCAGTCAAAAGAATTTTCTAATCGTGTCTGCTGAAGAAATATATATTGTTTTAGCCATTCCATTTCTTTTTTTAATGTAACAATGCCGTTGCTTTTGTCTATGCCATAACGAAGGATACGAGCTAAAGCTCCTATGGCATAACTAATTTCATATTGATCAGAGTCTATCGCCATCCAATTAATAGTATCTAAAGTATTATATAGAAAATGAGGATTAATTTGAGCTTCTAATGCTGCAATTTCGGCGTTCTTTTGTTTCGTTGAAACCACTTTAATTTGCTTCATAAGATCATTCATTTGCGCCATCATTCGATTGAATTGATCTGTTATAATTTCTATTTCTGTAGTAATATTTTTATCTTTTATCACACGAACTTCAAGGTTCCCTTGCCCTGCCTTCTTCATGGCCTTAACAACATTTTTTATAGACCCTGTCATTCGATTTATAAAAATCAGAATAGTAACTACTACAAATATTAAAGACAAAAAAATTACCAACAAAGTTAAATTCCTTTGTTGTTCAATTTGATTTATCATTACGTCCTGATCTGATACATTTACAAAATTCCAACCTAGCAATTTATCATATTGGCTTTGAATTAAAATATAATTTCCATCCAACAGTCTACTGCTTCTTATAAATTGTCTGTAAACTTCATCATTGTCCGCAACTGTTTTAGGATCTGGAAGATATGTTGAATCTATCATTGTCTGATCCGGAAATGTTACCAATCTTCCTTCTTCATCTACGATAAAGTTAAAACTTCCATGAAAAGTATTTTCATCACTGAACAATGTATTTTGATTACAAGCGTCGTTTAAAAACCTTTCATCTATGCTAAGGATAATCACACCTATTTCTCTTTGTATGCTTTTATAGTCAACAATCCTATGACCTAGATGAAACAAATAAAATGGCTTTGCAGAAAAAGTTGAAGCATATCTAGTACTTATGTATTGTGTACCTAATTCCTCATATATCGAACTGTATAACATTTCAGGAGTCATCCCTATATTGTCCAACCAAGAAGTTCTCACTGAATATGGCGCTATTTTATCGTAAAATATAACATCTCCCTTCTCGGTTATAATAGTGATAGCCTGAATATAATTTTTAACATTTGCTATTCCCTGTAATTTTTTTCGAAGTTGATTGACGGCCATCGCTCTTTCACTGTTATTATTAAGCTTATCTATATATTTAACAATGTCATCATCTGTGTACATTTGAAATAGAAGATCTTCATACGTTGATAAACTTGAATGTACGTTTTTAGCTGTTTGAATTAAGTTCGTTTCAGATAACTGCTTAGTATTTTCTTCTATGATTGAAGTAGTATTATAATATGATATCAAACTAACAATAATAAAAGGTAAAACTGAGATCAAACAGAACACCTCAATTAAACGAAATTTCATGCTGTTCAAAGTTTTGTTTAGTCTTGGTTTAATGTGAAGTAACTTCATTTATAATCTCCTTCTCTTAATTTATACAAAATAAGAAAACAATTAACTAAATACTTGTAAAAAAACCACTAATATTTTGTATTATTATAACTCTTTTCAAGATAAATTTCGACACAAAAAAACTCTTTTTATATAATAAAGGAGGGTATAATTAATCTTTTGTATTCCAACAAAATTAGAGACAGGATACTCTTTAATATAACCTTGCAGTCTATCCATTTCAAAAAGGAAAATAAACGATTTAACGAGGCCAATATGGAACTGATGCTTCGAACAGCGTAATTCTTTTTGAGAAGCCATACTTTATATTCGATGACTCTTTCTCGTGTAATCGCAGCGTCGGTAGTATAAGCCATAAATTCATGGACATCCCGAATATATTTTTCGATGGTAGCGGCACTTTTTTCTTCGCTGTGCAGATATTCTTCGAAATTTTTTATTATTTTTTCTGATAAGATTTGTCCTTTCACGGGGATTCCTCCTTATCCCGCCTATTTTATAAAAGCATAGCAAGTTTGTCATCAGATGAAAAGATATTGTTTTCAAGGCACTACATACCGGTTTCCAGACTTAGCCGACCTTACTCCTAATATAGATTCAGAATCCCATATCCATAAATCTGGGAATCTTCCAAAGGATAGCTGTTCTGCTCGCAGGCATCGCCAGAGTTTCCCTCGATGGTATAAATCCTGCCATTTTCCACCTTCTCCACGATTCCTACATGGTCTATCCATTTATCTTGATCCCAATTAAAAAAGATAAGGTCACCGGGATTCGGCGTATAGGTGTTGTCCTGCCATTGTCCTCGTTCCTGAAACCAGGGAACCCCCTGGGAGGTGCAGGCCGCAAACTTAGGGAACAGGCCAGCGTCAATATATCCGCACTGATCGGCACACCAGGAAACAAAACAGGCGCACCATTCCACATGGGATTCAAACCCGTACCAGCTCCAATAGGGCTCTCCGCCAATATTTCCAATCTGGGAACGGGCCACCGCCACGAGATCGCCGCCATCGGAAATCACGCCGGAAAGGACTCCGGTCCACAGGGTATCAAATTCCGGGGAAAGAAGTTCAGTAAGGACAGCTTTTTGACTGGGATTAAAAAAGTACCGCACCGCCATTTCCTCCGCTGGCTTATGGGTTACGCTGACTGTCAGCACTGTTTTCTCCACCGTCTGCTCTTTCTCTACCACGTTTCCTTCTTCATTGGTCTGGACTACGATTTCCGTTATCATTTCTTTGCTGGTCTGATGGGAGATTGTATTCATATCCCAAAAAACACCCCGCAGAAGTTCTTGCTTTTCTTCCGTTAAATCGGCCACCACCTGGGGATTCTTCGAATCGGTATTTACCTTGACTGCGTAGACTGCAAGCACATCTTTCCATGGTGCTCTGGAACCAGAAAACCGAAACACTTCATGCTCATTTTCTTCCTTCAGTTTATCCAGCCTTTCCCCATATTCTTCATTGATCTCCGCAACAGCCGCCTGCATGGTGATCCCTGTGCCGGTATCTTCCCCAGAGAAAAAAATTCCATAGCAGGAGTAAAGTATTGCCGCGATCAGGCAAATTGCCAGAATGACAACAACCGCGACCCAGCCTCCCGCGGCTATAGCCGCAATCAGGCTTTTCACTATCGCTATAGCGGCTTTCACAACAGCCACCGCAGCTTTGGCCAGAGCTTTCGCTCCTTCCGCCGCAGCTCTCGCTGCTGCCCTGGCCGCCTGCGCCGCTTTCTGAGCTGTTCTTGCCGCGGCCTGAGCTGTTTTCTGAGCCGTTTTTACCGATCTTTTAGCAGTCTTAAGGCTTTTTGTTCCTTTCTTTACTCCTTTAATAGAACGTCTGGCTGTTTTCACTGCTTTTTGGGGTTTCCCTTTGATGGTTTTGGTTGCTGTATTCTTGATTCGTGTTTTAGGTACCGTCTCTTTAAATGCTTTTCCAGGCTGGCCTGCAGTGTCTTTCATTTCCCTGATCATACTGGAAGTCTCGCGTTTTTCCCGAACCTTCCTAGAGGCAGTCTGGGCCAGTTTCTTTCCGCCCCGATAGGTAAGGTCCGCGCTTTTTTGGGCTGCAGTTTTCATCCCAGATGCCGTCTGAGTCGCTGCGCTGTTTGTCTGGGCGTTGGAGGATTCCTCCTTTTGTCCGACAAAAGGAGTCTCTTTTAATTCTGAGACCGTTTTTTCTTTAGACTTCAGCCATGCTTCCCTCATAGCGGTTTTGGGGACTCTGGCCGCGCTTTCCAGTACCTTGGGTTTACTGGTTTCCGGCTTCAGTTTAATTTCTTTCAAAAATGCACCTCCTGTGATATACTATTGATGTAACTTATGGAACCATAAAGGAGCAAGCTGTTATGCTGACAAATTCAAATGAATATCTCTCCACTGTCGAACAGGTGAAACAGGAGATTAAAGCGGCCCAATACAGGGCTGTTGTTCATGTAAATGCTGAACTGATTATGCTGTACCACAGCATTGGATGTGTCATCAACGCACATAAAAGCTGGGGCAATAAATTCATTGAAAATCTGGCGCAGGACATTAAACTGGAATTTCCGCAGTCTACAGGTTATTCCGTCCGAAACCTGAAATATATGGCGAAATTTGCGGCAACATACCCGGATGCGGAATTTGTGCAACAGGTTGTTGCACAAATTCCATGGGGCCACAATGTGGTATTATTGGACAAGGTCGCTGATGCCGAAGAACGGAATTGGTATATTGAGGCTTGCCGGAAAAACGGATGGTCCCGCAATGTATTAGTTCATCAGATTGAAAGCGGCCTGTACCAGCGTCAGGCGCTGACAGAAAAGATTTCCAATTTTGAAAACAGGCTTCCCTCACCGCAGTGTGAACTGGCAGTACAAGCCATGAAAGATCCCTATATTTTCGATTTTATCCCTTTTAAAGAGGATATGGTGGAACGGGATATTGAACGGGCTCTGGTACAGGATGTGACCAAGCTCCTGTTGGAGCTTGGCACCGGTTTTGCCTTTTTAGGCAATCAGTACCACTTGAACATAGGCGGCGATGATTTCTACATTGATCTGCTTTTCTACAATTTGAATCTCCGATGCTATGTGGTGATAGAATTGAAAACCGGCGAATTTAAACCGGAGTATGCCGGGCAGTTGAATTTTTATCTCTCGGCGGTAGATGGGATTCTGAAAAGAGAAGCGGACAATCCTTCCATCGGCCTATTGCTTTGCAAAAGCAAAAATGATTTGGTGGCAGAATATTCGTTGAAGGACATGAGTAAGCCTATCGGTGTCAGCGAATACAAAGTAACCAGCACTTTGCCGGAAGATCTGGGGCAGCAGCTTCCTTCTGTCGAAGATCTGCAAAAACGCATTCAAAAATAGGGCATTCCCCTTTGCACTGTTCGTGCAAAGGGGAATTTTTAAGATTGAGAGCTGAACGCATCCTCCTTGCTGCAATATTGTTTCATCTATGATTACATCCCTCTTAGAGCCTCGTCCGGTTTAGTAGTCATGAGTTGGTACAGCTTCGTATTCTGAGGAAAGCTGTTTTCGAAGGGGACGATGTTTCCGGCGCAGCGGATCAGGCCGCAGCCCGCCGCCACATTGGTAATGTACCCCAGCTGGGTTTCGGAAATATTCAAAAGCCCGGCTAGTTCCTCCCGGTCCGTTGCGGACTGATTCAGCAGAATCAAAAATTCTGAGTTTGCCAGCATTAAGCGGGCCGTATCGGAGCGGAGCAGTTCGTCCACATTCTGGGTTAATCCTGTCACCAGGCCGTTATATTTTCGAATTCGCTTCCACAGCTTGTAGAAAAAATCAGCGCTGTACTGATAGCGGAAAAGCAGATAAAATTCGTCAGCGAATACCCACGTGGTCTTGCCCTTTCTCCAGTTCTGGATCACCCGGTTGAAAATGGCGTCCAGGGTCACCAGCATTCCGATGGGCATCAGCTGTTCCCCTAATTCCCGGATGTCATAGGAAATGATCCGGGCTTTGGTATTCACATTGGTTTGATGGGCAAAGGTGTTTAAGGACCCAGTGATAAAAAGTTCAGACGATAGGGCAAGACCTTTGGCCTCCGGTTCCGGCTGATTTAGCAGAGAATGGTATAAATCTTTCAGAGTAGGCGGCTGCCCGGTGTACCTGTTAGCTGTGTATTCCCGGTACACTTCTTCGGTGCAGCGATCCAGAATAGATTTTTCCCTGGCAGATACGTTCCCCGCCCCTACCAGCTGCTCAAACAGGGACAAGATAAATTCCGACTTTTCGATCAGGGGATTCCGTTCATCTCCATAGGCCCGATCCATGTCCATGGCGTTCAGGTGGGTGCCGGAGGAAGCCGATACCCGGATCACTTCGCCTCCTAGTGCTTCCACCAAATATCCAAATTCAGACTCCGGGTCCAGAATCAGGACATCGTCATTGGTAGTCAGGACGATGCTGACGATTTCTTCCTTGGCGGAAAAGGATTTTCCCGAGCCACTGACTCCCAGGCGAAAACTGTTCCCGTTGAGAAGTTTTCGGCGGTCAGCCACAATCATGTTTTTGCTGACCGCATTTTGTCCATAGTAAATCCCGCCGCTATGGAGGATTTCCTGGGCCCGGAACGGGATCAGCACAGCGGTACTCTCGGTGGTCAGAGTCCGCATGGCCTGGATTCTCCGCAGACCATAGGGGAGAGCCGTATCAAGCCCATCTTTCTGCTGCCAGCGCAGAACGCTCATCTGGCACAGATTCTTCCGCGCTATCGAGAGCAGTGTTTCCGTATCGCTGTCCAGCTGTTCTTTGGAATCCGCCAGATGAACCATGGTAACCAGGCCGAACATCATCCTCTGGTCCCGGTTCGTCAGATCGTCCATCATTTCCTTGGTTTCTTTTCTCTGCTGTTCCATGTCATAGGGCAGGACAGCAGAGAAGTTGTTGGCGGCATTCTGCTTTCTCTGCCAGTTGGCGGCGTTAGTTTCCACACCCAGCAGCTTACTCTGCACCTCTTTGACCGCCTCGTCGGTGGGTACCGGGAGAATGTCAATAGAAAGCATGAGGCTCCGGTCCAGATCGCAGAGTTCAGACACCATGGTGTCCTTTAGATAACTGGCGTAGCCTTGCAGGTACAGCACCCGGCCCCAGCGGCCGTTTAAGAGGAAACAATCCTTGTGAAATTCCATGCTGTCCGGGCACAGCCAATCTTTGAAGCTGTGTCCCAATCTCATGTTTTCCTTGAGATTAAAGTCAAAAGCCGCCGGTTCTCCACCTTTGAAAAAATCTCGGAAAATCCGCAGCCGATCTTGAAGTTCCAGTTCCCGTCCCACTGAGGAAAGCTGTGCAAGGTGGGTGATAATGCTGGTTCCTACGCGTGAAAAATAGGCGCGGGCCTCGTTAATGTTCTTTTTCACTACGCTGACTGTGATGTACCGGTCCTGTACCACGCTGTTGCTCACACCTGTCACCTTGGAGAGCAGCATTTCATTGTATTCTTTTCTGAAGTAATCCAGACCATCTCCCGTTTCTGGAAGCAGCAGATCCTTTTCAAATTCCGCCTTGTCTATCCTTCTGTTGTTGATGGTAATTTTAGCGAAAGCACCAGAATCCAAGGCATTCAAAAGCTCCGAATAATCCAGAAACATGGCCGTTTTATTCTCTTTCCCGGCGATGCTGTAGTTGATATCGGTAAATGAAAAGGATTTCGAGTATAAACTTCCCGACTGAAAAATCCCATCCGGCCAAACGCGGCGGATAGGAATCGCGTCCTGAACGGATCGGGGAATGGTAAACCGTTCTTTTTCCTGTTTGAGTGCTCTTGATAGGGTTTTAATAATAGGCATTTCTCCTTTCCTAGTGAAATAAATGTCAGTTATCGTTCCCGGCCTTTGGTCTTGAGTGTCCGATGTTCCCGACTGATATCTTTCTGCTCTCCATCGAGAGGGATTACCAAACTTTTTGTTTTTTCGCAAAGTTCGGAAAATTCGTAGATATGATATAGGGTCTCGCCAAAATTTCCCTCTGTTTCGAAGCGGGCATCGTCAACATAACGACAAATCCGGTCACGAAAATTCCCGTCGGCTCCAATAATCCGTATCCTTTCTCCATCGGCAACGCGGAACTTCTCTTTGTAATCAGGAGTAATAAAGCGGATTCCCCTCTCAGCTTTTTTCATATGATGTTCCAGCGATTCAGAAGAATAGGCATAGAGATAGAGGCAGTTGTCTTTTGACTTCGGGTTGCAGAGTATTAAATAGGAATACCGCGCGGAATCCACGCGAAGCCCATAAACACCGGCGGATTGGCTTTTGAAAAAGCTTGTATGGCTGGCACAGTATTCCTGCATAACATTTCTATCCTTAAAAATGGTATTCCTCAGTTCTTTTAAAACACTTTGCGTCTCCGACCAAAACGCTTCCCTTATCGGAGGTTCTTGCAGTACATGCCACTTCATGGGCAGATCACTATCCTGTTGATTAAAGTTTCCAACTAAGACGCCGATAAAACCTGTCTGCTGGGAAATCTGGCTGCTTTGAAGTTCGGCGTAAATTTTTTCCTGGGGTGTCATCGGGCGGATATTCAGATCGGTTTTCATTAGCTGTCCTCCAGTTTTAAAAATGTTCAGTCATTATCTTTCTTGTCCCTTGCGGTATGGTTCGCTGCTGGATCGCATAGGAGGGTCCTGGGGCAGCAGACGAAATTTGTTTGCTGCTTCCCATTCCGGAAGCTCCCGGAATGGGAGAATGATACTTTCATGGAATTCATCGAACAGCACCGCCCGTTCCTTATCAAAAAATCGGACGGTGTAACAACCAGAAAATCCGTAGTGGGATGTAACCCTGAGTTTTCCGCCGTCCGGCATACGGAACCGTTCATGGCCTTGCTGGTCAAGGATGGGAATTCCGTTTCTTGCTTCCCGCATATGCCGATCCAAATTCAGAAACGAAAAAGCATTTAACCACAATCGGCAGTCTGCAGAGCAAAAAGAGCAAACAAGCATATATGAGTATCTACCGGTATCGATTCGAAACCCGTATCGTGTATCCGCACTGGAGCTGTCCCTCAAAATGCTGTCCGGATGAGCAGCGCAGCAGGCACGCAGTTCTTCCGGGCTTTTGAGAATTCCTTGGCGCAAGGTACCGATCATCTCATTGAAATCATCGGTGAATTCCGGAGTGTTCAGCTTTGAGGTTCGGTCCTGCCAAGAGCTTTCAAACTCTGGAGCGCTGGCGTTCAAGTTCACTGTCAGATACCCAATGCAGCCAATTTTTGCGTTGAGTTTCCGGTTGCTGTGCCCGCTCATACAGGTTCGTTCTTCCGGGAGGATAGGGTGGATATTCAGTTCCATTTCTCAAGCTCCTGTTCTTTCCCAGCTGATGGCTGGGGTTTGGTGTTTTTTTCCCATTTGCGAGATGGTCTTTCCCCTTTTGTGATGGAGTCCCGCATGGCTTCATAGTAAAGGCTGTTGGATTTGAATACCAGCTTTTTCGGATACAGAAATTCCGACTTAAACCATACCCACGCAAATTTTTCGGCGGTCATTCCATGGTATTTGAAAAAGCCGCAGGCCGCAAAGGGTGAAGCCCCAAGAATGCATATCCAGCCTACTTCCTCGTTGCCGATCAGTGGCCGCAGCCAAAAATACAATCCCACTGCAGTTCCTACGGCCAGCAGAGAACAAAACAGCTGCCGGAAATTCAATCCAAAAAAGATTGATTCCTGATAGTCCCGAATTTCCTTTGGTATCTTTACTTCTATTTTAAATCACTCCTATTAATGAAAATTTTTCTGTCGGCTATTCTTTTTCAGCCGGTCATGATATACTGAAAACAAAAAGGAGGAATTTCCCATGCCGCTGGGTTCTTTATTTTATACAGTATCCATTTCGGCTTCCGTTTTGCTCCTGATCCTCTCTCTGCTGTTCAAGGTAGCTGGAAAGCTGCGGCTGACACTTCCTCTGCTTTACATGGTTGCAGCGGTTATCAGCACATTTTTCACAGACTGGATAAGTAAAAATGAACAGCTTGTTCTTTTGGGACTGTATGTGCTGATTGGATTGGTCTTTATCAGTTGGATTGTTTCCCTGGTAAAAGCTGTCCGCAGGAGACGTATGGCGAGAACCATGGAAGAGGACGTCGCGTGGCAGATTAATCGCGCGAGAGAATTAGGGATTCCCGTCGATTCCTTTTTAGTAGACGAGAACGGTACTGTTTTGGATGCACAAACCAAAAAGCCTTTACTCTGACAACTGATAAAAAGCGCTGGAATTATTCCAGCGCTTTTTTACAATCCCAATAATTCCTTGACGATTCGGTCGCTCATTCTGACCGCGCCTACCAAAACCAATAAATTGAAAATCACTTCCATGATATAACTCCATACCGCTGTGACGTCCGCCACGCCGGGGTTTACCAGCGGCGGGGAGAAAGCCATGACATTAAAAATGACACAGGCAAGGGCGATGATTACCCCTTCCAGGCAGACTCCCGCGTAAGCCCGGAGAAAATTTTTTCCGATATTGCTGGTGGGTTCTCCCGCAAAGGAGGAAAAGGGGATAGGCGAAATCGCTGAGAAAATATAGATTTTAAACATCCGGGCATAAACCGTTAAAATCATGATAAACGAAAGCACAATAATGAACAAACCGCCCAACAGAGTGACGATCCACAAAGGAATGCTGTTCAAGAAATCCACCCGGTTAATCCGGTCCACGATGTCCTGGGGAAGCACCGTTCCGGTTACCCCGGACAGGCCGGATTGGGTAATCACTGTGGAAACCATTCCCTGTATGATGGAAAACAGGGCCAGCATGAGATCGAGTCCGTATCCTACCGCCGCCTTTGCCAAAGCGAAGCGGAGCAGAAGCTTGAACGCCAGTTCCGGCCTTTTCATTTCAGCCAGGCCGGAACAGGTTTTGACCACTCCCACAGCAAAAAATAGAACCAGCAGGCCGTACCCGATGGCTTTCAGCGCCCCGTTGATATCCAGCATAACGTTCCAAATCCCGCCGCCCTTAAAGGTATCGGGCTCCTGGGTCAGCAGCGCCCAGATTTCGGACAGCTTTGCGTTCCAGGTATCCAGCGCGTAATTTAAATTGTCCACAATCCAGTTTGCGGCGGATCACCTCCTGTTACTATATATTTGCCCCTTGATTTATGGCAACCAGCCATAGGCATGGGACATCTCGTTGCCTAAACTGTTAGAATGGGAAGGTAATGGTCTGACCTTCACCTCCAAGAGCTTACACGTCCGCAAGGAAGTCAGTCAGCCATCCTTCGCATTCGCAGTGTTCGATTTGTGCAGGTAGAGCCTGAGCGTTCGTGTCAGCAAACAGATGGAATCGGCAATGGGAAAAGATGGCTTTGATCCATTGCAAATCTTGTTGACAGGAGTGTTGCATATGAACGCAGCAGGCATTGATGTTTCCAGCAGAAAAAGCACCGTAGCTGTACTCCGGCCCTTTGGCGAGGTTGTAAGGCTGCCCTTTGACATAGTTCACAGTGCGGAGGGATTTGCGTCCCTGATACGGCAGCTGAAATCCATTGAGGGCGAGACCCGGATCGTCATGGAGCATACTGGCCGATACTACGAACCGGTGGCGCAGATCCTTCACGAGGCGGGATTTTACGTCAGTACGGTCAATCCGCTGCTGATCAGGGAGTACGGCGGAAATTCTCTGCGCAGAGTTAAGACAGACAAAGCCGACGCCATGAAGATTGCCCGGTACGCCCTTGACAACTGGAGCGAACTGCGGGATTATACTCCTATGGATACAATTCGCTATGATTTGAAAACCCTAAACCGCCAGTTTCAACTGGCCTCCAAACAGAAAACAGCAGCTTCCAACAACCTCATCGCTTTACTGGAACAGTCATTCCCCGGGGTTCGCAAATGCTTTGACAGTCCGGTACGCAAGGATGGTACGCAGAAATGGGTGGATTTCGTCTACACCTTCTGGCACGCTGACTGCGTCCGCAAGAACAGCCTGAATGCTTTTACCGAGCGTTACCGCAAATGGTGTAAACGTCACGGCTACTTTTTCAAACAGAGTAATGCGGCGGAAGTGTATGAACTCGCCAGATCTGTTATTACGCTGGTTCCCAAGGGGCCAGTGGCGAAGGTGCTTGTGCAGCAAGCAGCCAGCTCACCAGCATCTCCCGTTCTGTCGAGACCTACCGTGCCGAGATGAACCGTCTGGCCTCCATGCTGCCAGAATATCCTGTGGTTATGGGACTGTATGGCGTTGGAGAATCCTTTGGCCCGCAGCTTATGGCGGAAATCGGTGATGTGCGCCGCTTTGACCGCAAGCAGGCTCTCGTTGCCTTTGCTGGAATAGACCCCATGCCAAATCAGTCCGGGGAAAAGAATGTGAGAAGCAACAAATCCTCAAAGAGAGGCTCGCCATATCTGCGCAAAACCCTGTTCAGTATTATGATGTGCCTGCTCCAGTCCGCCCCGGCTGATGAACCGGTCTTTCAATTTCTTGACCGAAAACGCAGCGAAGGGAAACCCTATTACGTCTACATGACGGCGGGAGCCAACAAGTTCCTGCGTCGTTATTACGCAAAGGTCAGGGATTATCTCGCCACGCTGGACAACTTTCCACCTGTGGATATGGATTCCACTGGCTTGAACCACTTGAACTGAAATCTGAATACTTCCGGCAGATTAGACCAGCGTTTTGCGGTGGTCTTTTTGTTGTGCCCTTTTATTGCTACCTACCGCCTGCAAAATTTTCTTTCGTCATGTTCCGATTGGGGCTTGACTTTTTATTTGCAGGCTTCCTTACTTCCGGTTTTGCTATCCTGTGATTAGGTCCAGAATTTCCTTGGCAAACGTGACGACCAAGCCGCCCGCCAGCGTCAGGAAACCCTGAGACCTCTGACTGGGATCGTGGCTTTGGAAGCTGAGGCCCACCTGCACCACGCCCCAGCCCAGCAGGATCAATCCGATGGCGCGGATCAGGGAAAAGATAAAGCTGGAAAGGTTATTCACTACGCCAAGGGGATCGCTGGCAGCGAGTACCGGGGCGGAAAAGCAGCAGGCGCACAGCACAGCCGCCGTGTAAAAAGCAAACTGCTTCTTTCCTCTTTTTCCAAGCCGCAGGGAATTTGAGGGTTCCCGGTTTTCGGGATATGCTTTATTCCGGCTTCTTCTCAATGGCATTCCTCCTAACAAATCATATTAATGTGGTAATTTTTTTCGGGGCTTCTCCTCCAGAAAATCCTCCGGGTCCAGAAGTTCGAAATCGTTGTACTGCTCCGGGGAGTAGTCCAGATCGTCCGCGGCGTCCTTAGCTTGGGTATAATCGTAAGGCGGCGCGCCGCCATCTTCCGCCAGACGGATATTGGGGTGGCGCATCAGGTCGTATTTATCGTCCATGATGGGACGCTCTCCCCGGACAAATAGAATCGCCTTGCGGTTATCCAGCAGCCGTACTTCATCCGGGGTTAAAAGCTCCCGGCCTGTCTGCTGGTCGTTGACGCTGAAGCTTCCGCTTCGTCCCCGGCTGCGGCCGTAGGTGTTGGTATCCAGCGTTTCCCGGCCCATAAGCTCGGAAACGTATTTATGAGTTTCCTTCTCGTTCCCCCCAAGATAGAGGAATTGGTCGCACAGGCCCACCAGCGACTCCCATTGTTCCTTGAACAGCGCCTTGATCTGGGCCATATTCTGAGCGATATAGCTGCAAAAAATATTCCGGCTCCGCATGGTGGAAAGCCAGGGCAAAAAGTTGTCTGTGGGCAGGGCGATATTCGGCGCTTCATCGATCAGCAGATGAACCGGCACCGGCAGCCTTCCTTTGTATTTCCGGTCGGCTACGAAGTACAAGGTCTGAATGAGCTGCCCGAAAATCATGCCCACCAAATAGTTAAGTGATTTGTCGCTATCCGGGATGCAGCAGAACAGGGCAACTTTCTTTTCTCCCATTTCCTCCAGGCGGAGCTCGTCAGTGTAGGTCAGCCGTGCGATCTGGGGGAGATTAAAGGCAGACAGGCGGACGCCCACGCTGATCAGGATGGATTTCAGGGTTTTCCCGGCTCCCATCTTAAAAATACGGTACTGCCTGACGGCGATGCTTTCCGGGTTCCGCATTTCCAGGCGGGCGAACAGGATGTCCAGAGGCGATTCGTATTCCTCATCTTCCTCCCGCACCTCCGCGGCTTCCAGCATTTCCATGACCATAGCGAAGTTCTGTTCTTCCTTGGGAGCTTCGTGCATGAGGTAAAGCACGAGGGCCTGCAGAAGCGCCGTTTCCGATTTTGTCCAAAAAGGGTCGGAGGTTTGGGCTCCGGGCGGGGTAGTGCTCTGGATGAGGGTTTCAATCAGCCGCAGCACGTCCTTGTCATCCCGGACATAGGCCAGGGGGTTGTAACAGTAGGAGGCGTCGGGATTTAACAAATCGAATACCCGCACTTCAAAACCATTGGCTTTCAAGGTGGCTCCTGTTTTCCGCAGGATTTCACTTTTTGGATCGCAGACTGCCATGGAGCACTCCCCGCAGTTTAAAGCGTTGGGAATCGCATAGGACCGGCTTTTTCCCGCGCCCGATCCTCCGATGACCAGCACATTGGTATTGCGTTTGTGTTTATGTCCGTCCAGCCCCATCTGGAAATGCTGGGTCAGGATAAGGTTTTGCCTTGGGTTCTTTTTGTCCCGGTACCGTTTGGCGGTTTGGAATACGTCTCCCCATTGGGCCGAGCCGTGTTCGGCCCCTCTGCGGCGGTTCTTCCGGCTGGAGGAAACCGCCAGCGCGATGATTCCATATCCTGCGGTGAACAAAAGCAGGCATCGAACGGAATATTCCGTCCAGCGAAGGGAAAAAGGGCTGTTCATGGCTTTGGAAAGCCTGGACAGCAGTTCCACAAGATTTGTCCCGGCGCGCCAGCTTCCGGCTGTCAATAAGGCCAGCCACCACACGATAGGCAGGGGAAGCAGCCAAACCCACCAGGGAGTTTTTCGTGTGCTTATAGAATCAAAAAATATCCTTCCTTTCGCAAGAAATAAAAAAAAGCCCCCGAAGCCCAGGGAAAAATCCCAAAAGCTTCGGGGACAGCCGTAATTGTTTACCGGACAGGCGCCCGTTTGTATTTACTGTTCATCAGCTTAAAAAGCGCCCGGTCGATTCCGCCGCTGCTCCGGCCCGCCGACAGGTAGGCGTCGCGCAGATTGTTAATCCCGCGAACGGCGCATTCATACTCCGATTCGTCCAGAAAAAGCTTCCCGCCTGTTACCGCCATCGTCTTGCGGATCAGGGCGTTCACTGCCTCTGAATTTCCGCCCCTGCTTTGAACAGAAACCGCATAACTGCGAAGCCCCTGCATTAAAAAATTCCGGTCCACCATTGTCATTTTAAACAGCCTTTGCTTCTCCATGGAAGCGCCCCCTTTCTCTGCTGTTTTTCCACCTTCACCATACCACACCCTGGGCCGGAAAGCTACCGGACAAAAGAAAACAAACTGAAAACTTCCGGCTTACCGCGGAGTTTCCTGAGTCTGTCCGTCCTTTGCCTTAGACGATTTGGCAGGCTTCTTCGCTTCAATGGAAAATTCATCGGGCTGGATGATTTGGTCCAAGTCCTGGAAGCACCTTTGGATATCCCGGCTGACGGTATAGGCCGCACTCTTGACTTCCCCAATAAAGCCGCGCTTTTCCTCCGCGCTCATTTCAGCACAGTTTCTGCATACTGTGTCAAACCGGAAAGCGGAAGTATCGAGGCCGAATTTCTGCGCCGTCACATAGGCGGCGCAGTATGCCTGGGCCGCATACGCCTGCCGGTAATACCCCATGCCTGCCGTATCGAATCCGGCGTGGGCCTGTTCCCTGGCGATGGCGCAGATGGTAGCGGTTTCGTTCATCCCGTTTCGCACATAGATGGTCCGCTGTTTCGGTACATACTGCGCTTCCACCCCCTGGGGAAGCTGATCCGAGATTGCCAGGGGGACAGGGCTCTGCTCGATCATGGCGGCGATGATTTCCTCCGGCAGATGCTTTGCGGGAGGGATCAAACGCGGCCCTCTTGTCTGGGAAATATCATAAGCCTTGGTAATAACGTATCCGCTGCCTCTGGTCCCATCTTTTCTTTGGTATTCCTGATCGGCAAAGAAAAGATATCCTTCCGCGCTGCCGTATACGGTCCGGCCTGCTTCTTTCCATCTGTCTGCGGTGCGCGGCTGGGTAATGGACGGGTCCTGCTCGTAAAGGAGCAGCAGGTTTCGGGTGCTCTGGGGAGTGCATTGGGCCATGAAGTTCAAAAAGCCCCTCATGGACTCATCGTCCCGGAAGACCTCCTCCGCCTGGGCATTCACCCGGTCCCATATTTCTTCGCGTTCCGCCTTTTTCATGGCCGCGTATTCTTCCTTGGACAGCCTTCCGCCCTCCTGCAGTTCAGGCTGCTGAGTTTGCTGTTGATTCGTAATCAGCTTTGTTAAATCGATAAAGCATTACCTTCCTTTCGCTCTTTTTCTTTTCTTCTTTCGGGAACGGCCGGCAGCGGGAGGCTGATGCTCCTGCTGTTTGGCCTTTTCTGCTTTTTTCTCCGCCTGCTCCTGTTTGATCTCCTGGAGCTCCTTTCTGACAGAGGGTTTCTGTTCCGGGGTTCGTTCAGGGCCTTCCGAGCCGGGCAAGGAGTTTTTGCTGGGCGAGGAAAGCCCGGACGGATTCTTTTTCTGCTCCGGCTCCTTTTCCCGGCCTGGGGTAAAATTTTCAGCGCCGTTCTCCTGGGCCGCGGCTCCGCTGATACTGAAATCGTCCTCAAAGCCGCCTACCTCAAATGACACCGCGCCGTTTTCCATCTGAACGGTTTGGCTTTGGCTGGGAGTGGGCGCCGTGGGAGCCACCGGTTCATCCTCCTGCCCGATCATCATTTCGCCAGCCTGAGCCTTGACGTAATCCAAGCCAAGGTTGTCATAAATGCGCTGGATTTTTGCGGCGTCATCGGCAAACACCACGACTTCGATGCTCTCCGGCTTCTTCTTGTTCCAAATGGGAACATACAGCAGTCCATAGCCTTTCGCTTCCTTTGCAAATTCCTTCATGAATTCTGCCGGAAGCCTGAAAAACTTAAACGGGCGCTGTTCCTTCAGCATTCGTACCATGCGGGTTTTACCACGGGTTTTCTTTTGATCGCTGAGTACGGCGTAAACAAACATGGCAAAGTTTTTCGCCGCCAGTCCTGATAGCTTCAGGGCCACCTCCGTCCCCTCCAGGGTGAACCGGACGATTTGATCCGCTGGATCGTTTCCGTAGTTCAGTCAATTCACTCTCCCTTCATCGCTCCCAATGATGAGAGCGTTTGTCTTGTTCTTTTTCCTGCTCTTGCTGTTCCCGCCGCTGTTCTTCCAGCCTGGCAGCCCTCATTCTCTGTTCCATTTCAATGGAATGGGCGGCGATCTCCCGACACAGCTTTACAGTATGCCGGAGTTCTCGAAGCCGGTCTGTAAAAACCGCTATTTGAGGGGACCCCGGCTTGTACCGGTAAAACTTCCGGCGTTCTTTGACCAGGGCTTCGATCTCCGTTTCCCTTTCCTGCCGGATCGAGGCAAGCTGTTCCCGGTCCTGGATCTGATTCCTGAAAATGAATTCCATCTGCTCGATCCGCTGGTCCAGCTTTCGGATATCCTCCCTCAGCGCATAGTTTGGACGCCGGGGCTTTTTCTTCAGCACTCCCATCTGATACAGATAGGAAAAGTACAAAGCCCGCAGGCCGGTGATCCCGCGGGAAGGGAGCTTCCCGGCCCGGAGGGTAAAGCGCCGGGCCGGGGCTGTCCTTTTCCCAGCCGGTAAGGGAGGCTGGGTTTCCAGAATGCGGCGCTGGATCGCTTCCGGGGTGTAGTCCGGGCCCAGGGTTTTAAACCGGACGGGACGTTCCTTTCCCGGAGGACGCAGCGTGAAATACTTGCGGTTCAGCTGAAAGGTATATCCCTGTTGTCCCAGAATCCACAGAAATTGTTTCCAGGTCAAGGCTGATATGGCCGCCGCGTCCACATCCTGCTGAATTACAGTTTTCCAGGTTGGCTGTCCCTGTTTTTCCGCCAGCCATTGGGCGTAGGGCATAGCCGCCTGTTGGGATTTCTCTGTATCGATAATGGAAAGATGATACTTTTTACACAGCTCATCGGAAATCCGGCGTATTCGGGTAATGTATGATTTTTGATTGCTCCGGTATTTCTTTCCATTCGTGAGGGATACCGAGTTCCAGACCAGGTGATTGTGCAGGCATTTGGTATTCAGGTGGGTGCTGATGACAACCTGGAATTTTCCGTTTAACAGCTTTTGGGCGAATTCCTGTCCGATCTGATGTGCCAATTCCGGGCTGGCCTCTCCGGGAGCAAAGCTTTGGACCAGGTGGAAGCCCTGCACGCCTTTTTCCTTATGCCACATCTTTTTAATCAGGCACATATCGTCAAAAGCCGATTCCACAGTGCAGCCCACAGCAGACAGAAACAAATCCCTTTCCGTTTGATCCTGATTCAGCGCCTCATCTACCGCCTCCCGCAGCGAAGCTTCCTGTTGAGAGCGGGAAGCCTTTTTCTCATCGAGGGTGTATTCCAGGCTGACGTCCAGGCGGTAAACAGGGATTACGCTGGTATAAGCCACCAGGCTGAGTCTGGACGCAATTCGCGCCCATGTTCTTGCGGGAACCATAACTTGGCCGCCCGCGAATCAGTATGATCGGTTACCAATTGTTTTTGACCTCCTTCCAAATCTGTCTGGCCAGGCGGATCATTTCCTCTATGCTCTGCTGATCAACTTCCCCGTAAGTGTTGGCGATTCTGGCAAGCTGGTTGGCGTTGTTGCAGAGTCCGGCTATCTTTCGGAGCAGATCCGCGTGATGGGTGCAGGGCCTCGCCCGCAGCTCCGTTCCCATAATGAGGGAACGCAGGAATTCCTCACGGGGCAGTCCGCTTTGTCTTACCTGCTTTTCCAGGTATCCAAGTTCCTTCGCGTTTAAGTGCAGGGGAATCACATGGTTTCGCTTTCTCATAGGGACTTCCTTCCATCATCTGACATTCTCCCAATACCTTCGTTTCTGTTTTTGAGGCGCTTTGGCTGGATACTCATAATGGATAGGGACATCCCTTAATCGAAGCTTTTCACAGTCCGGGATAAACGCCGCATACCGGGCGTAGTTGTATCCTTCCGCTTCTATCAGGACTCCGTCTTTGCTGGTTTCTCCCTTGACAAGCACACAGTGCCAGCAGAGTTTCCCTGGATCAAACCACATCTTATCCCTGCTGCCGAACAGGAAGGGCTGGTCGTTCATGAATCCGTTCTTCAGAAAGGAACGGTACTGTTCATCGGTTAGGACGGTTTCCTGTTCCACCTGGAAGCTGGTTTCCTGTTCCGGGGCAGGCCGCATGGGGTTCTGCCCGTTGATATCATCGACGCTGCGGGGCCTGTGGTAAAATACGGCGTGCTCCTGATAAGCTTTCGGTTCTTCTAAAATGATATATTCTTCCGGTACGCCTTTTAAATACACCTTACGGCAGTCCTTTCCATAACCAAGATACAGGGCGTCTCCGTCTTGGGCAATGAGCAGACATTCCTTTTCTCCTTCGGCCCGCGCCATAAGGCAGCGGAACAATCCGCCCGGATCAGCGCTCATGTGTTCCCGGTTATCCTTAAGGAAAGGGTATTCTGGGGAGACGTCCTCTGAAAGCTTCTCAAAATCTTCTCTGCTCAGGATAATAACCTTTGTCACTTCAAAAACGCCGGGGACGCAGCTTGCTTTCTTCCTTCGCAGGCTGTCCAGCGTTTTGGCGTCTGCCGCAAACGCGGCGTATTGTTTTTCCCTCAGTTTGCTTCACCTCAAATTTCTTGAAATCAGCTTATGTTCCAGTAGAAAAAGGGGGCTGGGGTTCTCCCCAGATGCGTTTGGATATCCAAACGCTATGCTTGCGCTTCCAGGTACCGTCTGGGACAAGAAAAAAGACGATACCCTTTTGGGCATCGTCTTTCCTTGGCTGCGGCTCATTTCATATACCGCTTTAATTCATTGTAGAAGTTCTCTCTTGTCCCGGCCATAATGACCACGATCACTTTATCCTCGACATACTCTACGGTGTAGGCGAGTTCATAATTGGTCTTGTTGTAGTAAATGTCATAGCCAAATACACCCGCCAAATCACCGGTTTTTGCTTCTCCTACTGTGTGATCCTCCAGTATTCTGTCAATAGCCTCCTGATAAAGCGCTTTTAACCGTTTGTCCTTCAGCTTTTTCAGGAACTTCGCTGCTGGGGGAAGAATTCGTAACTGCGCCATCATTCTTCCTCCGTGCCAAAAACATCCTCATAGGAACTGCTTTCACTTTCTCCGCGGGCAGCCTGCTCCGCCTGGGTTAGCATTACTTCTACGGCCGGGCGGACCTTTTTCTGCATTTTCTTGAATTCTGTCAGAAGCTGATCGCCGCTGAACCCCTGGGCAATTAAATCCGCAAGGATCTGCTCGGCAAATTCACCGCCTCCTTGTTCCCTGACCGGGCGCAGCACAATCTCGTTGCCCCGCAGGATACACTCTGCTTCCGTAGAGAAGCCGAGCGCTTCAAAAAATTTCTGCGGAATGGTCAGCTGCCTTTTTTCTGAGATACGAATGGTTTTCCGATTCATAGGATTGCCGCCTTTCACTGCTGTTTCCATATAGCTTCTCCTTTCTATTTTATGACAAAAACAATGAAATATGTGTAACAAATTTTCCTTGTTTCTTTGTTTATATTATACCAGTAAAAACCGGCAGCGTCAAGGGCGGCCTTTATTCTTCCATCTCCTTGATTTTGGCAAGGCCGTCAAGGGTAGTGCAGATAAGGTTTCTCTTTTCCGCCTGACCAATCTCAGCGGTCATAGCCGTGCTGATTTCATTTCCGCACACCACCAGCATCCGGCACCGTCCCAGCTTTTGCCGGGCGATGCTGTAAAACGTCCTCTTTTCATCGGGACTTTCCAAGGCAAGATACTGCCCGTCGCTGAGTCTGGGACATATGGGGATATATCCTAATTCATAAACCTTCCGGCAGTAACGCTTTAAAAGGCGGGGCGCGGCTTCTTCCGAAGCGCAGATGTACGCGAACGCTTTTTCCACGGCTCACTTCTCCTTTCTCATTCAGATGTTGGACGTCCCTATGGGCGTCCAGCTTTTTCCCAATCATACGGTTGGGCGCCCAGAGGGACGCCCAGCTTTCATTGACCGGCTGTTTCCTCTGATTTCTCCTGGGCTTCCAGGGCAAACCGGACACGGTCAACGCCTAGTTTGTAATACGCGTCGGTAACCTCGATCCCTACGGCCTCGTAGCCTTCCATCACAGAGGCGAGGACTGTGGTTCCCGCGCCGCAGAAGGGATCGAGAATTCTTCCTCCCGGCACACAGATTTTAATAATCTCCCGCATTAAGGGCAGGGGCTTCTCCGTGACGTGAATACGGTTCTGCGGGTTTGCGTAACGGTAGACCCCCGGCAGGCAGCCCACTGGACGGCTGATGGGCATGGGACCGTTGGAACCCCACACAATGTATTCGCTCTGCTGCCGGAACCGTCCTTTCTGGGGGCGGCTGGTCAGCTTATCCCAAACCACTACGCCTCTCCAAATCCAGCCCGCCCACTGCAGGGCGTCGGTAATGCTGGGGTACTGTCTCCAGTCAATGAACAGGCAGACAGGGGCCCCCTGCTTGCAGGCTTTCCTGGCGTCGGAAAGCCACTCGGCCATCCATCTCGTCCAGCTTCTTTGGTCCCGGTTGTCCCCGTCAAAATCCGGCAGAGCATTTTCCGGGTCCATGCTGCTGTATTTCTGGCTTGTGGTCCGGTTCTTCTCCGATGGCTTCCAGCCCCCGGAAGCGTAGGGCGGGTCGGTAATGAGGGCGTCAAACGTCTTAGGCTGAAAGGATTTGATCACCTGCAGAGTGTCTCCGTGAATAATCGACCATTTCTCTCCGCCGCTGTGTTCCATAGATAAACCGGATTCCTCTGCCGGGTTATTCAGTATTTTTGTATCGTTCAGAAGCCTTTCTCCTTTCCTTTACCGTTCCGGCCCGGAACGCTTTTTCTTTGCTTCGGGAAGCCTTTCCTCCCGTTCCCGGAATCTCTCTTTTAGTTCCCTTCCTAAAAGCTGGAACAGCATTTCCGGGTCCCTGTAGTTCTCCGTATAATGACCAATTACCTTGCTCATTTCTTCCGGTGATAATTCTGATGTTTCTATTCCAAAGCCGGTATATTGATTTTGCTGATCTCCCTGCACAATGGATATCGTGATTTTCTTTACCTTTTCTTTTATGTCAGGATCGTCAAAGTTTTCAAAGAATAGCTCTTTGCTGATATCAAGTTTCAGAGAATGCTGGCCATTCGCTGTCAATCAGGTCACCTCCTGGATTTCTGTTGTTTTTAGCCTTATCGTTCTTCCCAGCGGGAAGGAAAACGGCTTTTCTGTTTTTGCTGTCCTTCTCCAGCTATGGGCGGGGATAAAACACAGAGTTTTTCCCCAAACGGTTTCTTTACCACTATCCTTTCTGGGTAAATATGAAATATGTCCGTTGTAGGGTTATCGATTTTACTTCCCGGCAAAATCACTGTCCTGCCATGGATTTCCACCCTGCCCCTAACTTCTCCATAAACGGACGCGTTTTCGCTGATTACCGGAGCCTCTCCAGTAACGCGGCTGGCAAAAATTTCAGCGTTTCCGCCTATGTACGCATGATCGCGGATGCGGCCCGCCGCAACAAAAACGCCGCCGTCCAATACAGCGTTTCCGCTTACAATAGCCCTGTCAAATATCGTGGCGTGCCCACAAGCCCAGGCGTTATCGCTCAGGAGGCTGTGACCGGACACACAGGCTTCTTCCGCGGCTATCGCATTGTCGGCAATCCAGCAGGTTCCTTCCTGGCTGAGATTCCTTTCCGACTGGACAAAGCCGCCAAGGTCCCCGGCCCGGACATCCTCTCGAACATCCCGAAGGGCACGGATGCAGTGCATCCACGGGAATTTCGGGCGGGCAATCCTGGTAATCTCATATTTAGGCGTCATCTGACATTCCCTCGTTCCTTTTTTGGATCTGCAGGCGTTTTCTCTGACAGTTCGGTTTCCACATATTCGCTGATAATATTGAGGGCCTTGTAATAGTCTCCGGAGTGATAGACACGATTGCTCATTTCTTCGGCCTGTTCCGCCTGACCGTTTCTCTTTAACAGCCTGGATGCCCTGCCTAGAATGGCAAAAATATTTCCATCTTCTCCTACTAATTTCATTTTAGGGCGCTTGGGAACAGGCTGTTCTTTGGAAACTTCTGTACTCTGCACCTGTTCCACTTCAAAATCAAAGCGTTTTTCTGCAAAGTGTACATACAGCACACCGTCGCTGGTTTGGATTTCCTGCTGCTCGAAGCCTTCGCCCCAGCCATCGGAAAACTGGCCCTTGAGATAATCCTGCAAATCCTGCATTTCCGGTCCGGTGAGAGGTTCCTTCAGACGAACCGTGGTGCAGCCCTTAAGCTCATCACCCCGGATTTCCACCGAAGGGATGGCACTGAGCGTCTTTGCTTTGACATTGGGATTTCGTTCCTCGTCAAAGTAAAGCATTAAGTTCCCGCCATCGTCGCTGCTGCGCTGCTTTACCGCTTTCTGAATACTGTCCACATAGTAGGCCATATCGATGCCGGAAAAAAGTGTGGGATAATCGGCCACTCCGTTGTTCCATCCGTATTCGTCCACGTCGTTTTTGTAAAAATCCCCGGTCAGCGGGGAATAAAGCTTCAGGATAATTTCTTGTTTCTCTATGATGTCATTTCTCCTTCCTCTTAACGTAGCAACATCATTCTTTGCCTTGACGCCAGCTTTTCGTATCTTTCTTTCGCCAGATCTCCATAGTCAAAACCCTCCCGTTCCGGCAGATTCTTCACCATGCGGTATTTGCCCTGATAGGCTTTTTCCAAGTGTTCAGCCGCCCATCGCCCGGCGAAATCATTGTTTAAGCAGATTTCAATCTCTTCGATCTCCGGATGCCGGCCAAGGAACGATTCCAGCGCCAGCGGTTCTTTGAAAGGACGCGCCTGGCTTCCTTCCCGTGGAGCGTAAATTCCGCCAAGGGAAAGCCGGTGCTTATCCGCTGTTCCTTCCAGCGTCAGGTGGGCCATGGCTTCGATAGCGGATTCGTACACCGCCATTTTCCTGGAATTCCCCTGGGGCGGGAGGCAGAAGCAAAACCGTTTGTCGCTGCCTGTTACCTCCGCCTTGAACGGCTTTTTGCTGTTGGAATAGGTTCCCCGCAGGAAAGCGTACCGGGCAGTTCCTTGTTCGTCCCTTCCGACAAACACGGCGTTGCGGTAACCGGCGCTTTCATAGAGTATCCCGGCCCGGACGCAGGCTTCGATCACTTCCCGGCTGATCCCGCGCCGGATAAGATACGCGAATACCCTTTTCTTGTTTTCCGCCGCCGGAGGCAGAACGAATTCCTTTTCCTGCTTTGGCTGGGAAGAATCGGGGAAGTATGCAGGGCTTTCTCCGCATAGGGATAGAACCGCGTCTACAAACTTCATTCCTTCTACATAAATCAGGTAATCAAGAGCGGACCTTCCTCCGACGTCCCGGCTTTTCCAGTGCCAAAGGCTGGTTTCCCCATTGATTTTGAAGCTGTCGTGCTCCCTCAGCTGGTACTCATTCCGGCATTCTCCTTTTACCAATTCTTCGGGTCGGTACCGCCGTAAAAACTCGATAGCGGTCATTTTCTTGGCAGCCTCGATCTGCTCCTTCGTCACTCCCGGCATAGCTGCTCCTTGTATTATAGAGTAGTAGTTATTAAAGCCCCTCTCCAAGGGCTGTGCTACACTGTAAGGGATGCTGTGGATTGGTGAACTGCTCCTACCACAAGATGGTTCTAGAAAGGTTCCAACCACAGCCCCTTACGCTTTTGTTAATCAGTTAAATACCGCCAGACGGTTTATGTGGAACAAGGCTACAAAAGTAAGGCGCACTGTGGATGCAGCATCACAAATTCACCGCTGGAGGTCTTTCAATGGTAGTTTCTGTTGGTATTGATGTCTCAAAGGATAAGCATGATTGCTTCATTGTCAGCTCCGAGGGTAAAGTCCTGGCGGATGTGTTCATGATTCCTAACACCATGGATGGCTTTCGCAGCCTGTTGCAGCGAATTTGGGAATGCTGCGATTCACAGGACAAAATAAAAGTAGGGCTTGAGGCGATCGGACATTACAGCTACAATCTGCTCGGTTTTCTTCTTGACAACGGTCTACCCACCTATGTCTTGAATCCCTTGCGTACAAACATTTACCGAAAGAGTCTCAGTCTGCGAAAGACTAAAACCGACCGGGTGGATGCACGAACGATTGCTTCTATGCTGTTATCCGATGCGGGCCTCAAACCCTACACGGATACAGCATACCACAACGAGGAACTAAAGTCACTGACCAGATACCGTTTTGACAAGGTGAAAGAGCGTGCCAAATTGAAAGGTTCTATCGCTCGGCTGGTCTGCATCCTGTTTCCAGAGCTGGAAAAGCTCGTTCCTTCTCTGCATTTTGCTTCTGTCTACGCCCTGCTGGAGGAGTTCCCTGGCGCTAAACAGATTGCCGCAGCCCATTTGACGAGGCTGAAAGCACTGCTCGAAACCGCCTCTAAAGGCCGCTACAAACGGGACACGGCTCTTGAAATCCGGGATGCCGCCAGAAACTCTATTGGCTCCTGGATGCCCGCCAAATCTCTTGAATTGCAGCACACCATCCGGCTCATCCGAGAATTGGACAACGAAATCACTGAAATTGAAGAGCAGATTCAAGCCATTATGGATGAACTTAATTCTCCCATTA
>ERZ506964.227-NODE-227-length-35841-cov-8.147544_pt1 | contig 35841 bp, 31 predicted proteins | sample MGYA00512893_ERZ506964 | MGnify/ENA metagenome assembly ERZ506964 | reverse complement strand
TGCCCATTCCGCCATATCCGATCAGTCCGTAAACTACTTTGTTTTCCCTCATTTTACACCTCCATATATAATTATCATAACGTTACTGTTCACTCTGTGCCCAGTAACACGCTTCGCGATGTACAGAATTTATACGAATCGCATAAATCTTTGCGAACAACTATCAACTATCTTATGTTTTCTCAGATCCGGTAAAATCCTGCTGACTGTGCCGGAACAGTTATTTTCCCATTTTTAGCCTCTGCGGCTGCGCCAAAGTTATAGATTGCTTCTTTTGGCTCTGCATCGCATGCAAATGTTTTTGCCTCTGCGGCTGCATTGATGATCACGAGGATCTTCTCATCACCGGCTTCACGGATGTATGCCAGCGGATATGCATTCTTTTCTGCATAAACAAAAGTGATCTTTCCTCGGCTCTGCAGAGCTTTGTGGCTCTGACGGATCCGGATCAGTTTTTTCACTTCATGATACAGAGAATCCGGAGCTGCCATCTCTTTCTTTGCTGTTGGCCGATCTTTATCCGGATCCATGGCAATATACAGATCACTTGCCGGTGCACTGGAAAAACCTGCGTTGGTGCTGTCATCCCACTGCATCGGAGAACGGGAACCAGTACGGTTGTAACCGCCTTCTACAGATTTCAGTCCTTCTACATAACGCATACCGATTTCATCGCCATAATAGATAAATGGCGCACCTGGCATAGACAGGATAAATGCAAAAGCCACTTTCAATTCATCACCGTGAAGATGGCGTGCCAGACGGTCTACATCATGGTTTCCTGAGAACATACACATCAGACCTTTGCCGGCTGTCTTTTCACAGTTTTCTTTATAGGATTCTACGAAATCATAGATATTTCCTTTTGCACGGGATGAAAAATACGGCTCTTTGCAGCGGAACAGATCGTTGGAGTGTGAAGTACCAAACTCCAGCAGAAAGTCCATGTGGAATCCTCCCTCCAGAGATCTCTGTGGATCACCCCATTCAGATACCATTGCTGCATCCGGAAATTCTTTATCAAGGAATTCTCTGATCTGTTTCCATACGCGGATGGTCCCTTTTTTCTCCGGATCATTTTTCACCAGAGACTCTGCCATATCTACCCGGAAGCCATCACAGCCCATACCCAGCCAGAATCTCATTACATCTTCCATTGCTGCGATAGTTGCCTGTGGTCCTTCATCGTCGATCGACTGCTGCCACGGTTTCTCCGGATCCGGCTGATAGAAACCATAGTTTAATGCCGGCTGATTGGAGAAGAAGTTGACAGCCACCGCACCGTCACGCTCAGAGATACCTCTCAGAGAGCCGCCGAAGCTGACCTCCGGTGATTCCCATACTTTATCGGTCCAGATATAACGGTCGGTATATGGGTTCTTATCCGCTTTCATGGATTCGATGAACCATGGGTGTTCTATAGAAGTATGTCCCGGCACCAGATCCAGCAGTACATGAATTCCTTTTTTATGCGCTTCTTCAAATAACTGTTTCAGATCTTCGTTGGTTCCGTAACGTGGAGCTACACGACAGTAATCTGCAACATCGTATCCTGCATCTCCGAACGGAGAGAGAAAACAAGGATTGATCCATAAAGCGTTACATCCAAGTTCTCTGATATAATCTAATTTTTCGATAATACCCTGAAAATCTCCGATGCCGTCCCCGTTAGTATCTTTAAATGACTGCGGATAGATTTCATAAAAAATTGCATTATCTAACCATTTTGACATTTTGTAAAACCCTCTTTCTTTCTGATGTTGTCTCGTTTCTCTATAACAACTACCTTCGCTTACCAGAATACTATTTATTTTCTTAGATTTCAAACAATATACTATTTATTTCTGATACTATTCTATTGTTTTTGTATAATGTTCTTGTGTTTCTTCTTATTCCATATATTTTTTTTGGTTATTTTTATCCTGTATTTCATTTTTGAAAAAAAATTTATATTATTTTGCACAGCAAAAAAGGGCTCCTGATGCCACAGATTTTCATTCTGCAACATCATACCCTTCTCTGTTTTCCGTTGCAACACGTATCATTATATGATATATTACAACTGATTCTTTTATATTTCCCGGAAACAGTATTCTTTGCAATACTATCCTATGATTTTAATTATTCTGCTGGAGATATTTATTTTACGGAGGCGTATGTTATGAATCTTTATGCGATAAAAGAAAAGTGCCAACACGGATCCATTCAGGTTCCATACAGTTACTATGACTGCGGTATACCGGATTATTTTACGAGTGTACCGCTGCACTGGCACAGTGAAATGGAATTAAATTACATAAAATCTGGAAATGGTTTTTTCAAATATGAGGATCAGACCATCTCTGCCAAACCGGGAGACATCTTTCTGATCCAGCCCAACGTCCTTCATGCTATCATGTCGGATGAGCACAGCTCTTTTTTCTATGATACCATTGTTTTTCATCAGAATATGCTGGTGGGAAGTTACGATGACCGTTGTTATACAGATATTCTGCTGCCGATCTTTTCTTCCAGACGAAGAGTTCTGGTCCCTGTATCTCAGGAAACTCCGGGGTATCATGAGCTCCATGATTCGGTCCGGACTATTATGCAGTGTGCGCACAAAAATCTTGCAACGTCGGATCTGTTGCTGAAAAGCGAACTGCTCCGCTTATTTTATCTGCTGGCATCGACACCGGGACTCTGCACCGAACACACGGCTTCGACAGAATCCCGGCTGACCGAAACACTTCGGCCTGTTCTCACTTATATACAGAAACATCATTCCGAATCTGTTACCATAGAGCAGCTGGCAAAGATCGCTCATATGAGCAGCAGTTACTTTATGAGCTGTTTCAAACAGAATTTCGGTCTCGGAGCCATTGAATATCTGAATCAGGTACGTATCCGATCAGCATGCGACCTTCTGCGCAATACGGATCGCAATATCTCCGACATTGCTTTCGATACCGGATTTCATAACCTTTCAAATTTCAATCGACAGTTTCGCACCAAGGTAGGATGTTCTCCTCAGACTTACCGAAAAGAATCCGTTCTTTCCTGATAGATCCAGTAAGTGATCATCAACATGATCCAGGCGCCGATCCAGGCAGATACTTCTGCCAGAGCAACACCACGAAAAGCCAGATATGGAGTCAGCAGCTTTACCATGACCACTCGAAGAGACACTTCCAGGACTCCTGAAAGCATCGGAACAAACGTATGTCCCATGCCCTGACACCCGTTGCGGAACACAAACAGCCATCCCAGAGGAAACAGACAGATGCCTGTAACCGCCAGAAAATCTCTTGTGTAAGAAATAATCGACGCATCATTTAACATGAAAGAAGTCAGAAACTCAGGAATACACAGCAACATCAGAGCCAGTGGAATATTTATCAGGATCGTCAGGATAACTCCTTCCCGGATACCGGTACGTATCCGCTCCTTTTTTCCGGCACCATAATTCTGTCCCACAAAAGTAAGAAGTGCCAGGCCCACTGTATTTGCCGGCTGTTCAAAAAGACCGAGGATCTTGGTGCATGCCGCATAGGCAGCCACATAGCTTGTTCCCATATTGTTGACAAATGTCTGCAACACCATTCCGCCCACTGCAGTGACAGAATTCATAACGGCAACCGGCAGGCCTTTTAATGTCAGTTTTTTGATGATCACACCCTGTGGTTTCCAGTCCGTTTTTTTCGGGATCAGATTTTTTTCCTTTCCTATGTAGTAACAGCAGTAAAGCGCAGACAGAACCTGTGCCAGAACAGTGGCTAACGCTGCGCCAAAAACACCCATGTGCAACGGGAAAACGAATAACAGATCCATCAGAACATTAGCAATGGCGGAAATTATCATTGCAGCCAGAGGCACCCTGCTGTTTCCGACGGAACGTAGAAGTGTCATGGCAAAATTATTAAAAATTGTAATGGTGGTTCCCGCAAGAATTGTTCCGAAATATTGCAGTGTTTCCGTCATCAGATCTTCCGGTGTATGAAGAAATGTAAATAATTGCCGCATGAAGGCCAGACTTACCACTGTGATCACAATCCCAACGGCCAGACAGATCCAGACAGACATTGCCAGCTCTTTACGAAGTTTTTCATAATTGCCACTTCCAAAAGACTGAGAAATACAGATTCCCAATCCTCCTGTCAGCCCAATTGCGAAACCAATGATCAGAAAATGTACGGAACTGGTGTTTCCAACCGCCGCAAGTGCTGTATCGCCAATTCCTTTTCCCACCACCATAGAGTCTGCAAAGCTGTATAGCTGCTGAAACAGATTTCCTGCCAGGATCGGCAGAAAAAACTGTACCAGTAAACGCATGCAGTTTCCCTGCGTCATATCATTTGTCGTGTTCTTACCCATTATGTTACCTCCTGATGTCTAAACGGTACTTTCCAAATACTGTCTGCTTTTAGCCAGTATTTTACTACTGAAATGATACTTTTTCCATGACATTACTATTCTGTTTTGATACTATTCTATGATGTTGAGGTAAAAGTCAGAGTGAACAGTAACATTTTCTATTCTGCAGGCGTTCCCATATAGTAGAATCCCTTGCATACGTCCAGATGAATCTGTTTGAATGTGCCAATCATAGAAGCATCTCCCGGGAAATGTACCAGAAGATTATTGCCCATTCGTCCGGTTACCAGAGATGCATCCTGATCGTTGACACTCTCTACCAGAACTTCCTGTACCGTTCCCTCAAAACGGGAAGAACGTTCTCGTGCAATTTCCTGCACCTGCGCTAAAAGACGGTCAAAACGATCTTTTACAACCTCTTCCGGCACCTGATCCTCTTTGGCCGCTGCAGGTGTTCCGCTTCTTTTGGAATAAATAAAGGTAAATGCGCTGTCATATCCCACTTTTCCGACTACATCCATGGTCTCCAGAAAGTCTTCTTCTGTCTCTCCCGGAAATCCCACAATAATATCCGTCGTCAGAGAAATATCCGGCAGTTTCTCACGAATCCGGTCAACCAGTGCCAGATAGGACTCTTTTGTATACCGACGGTTCATCTCTTTTAACACCCGGCTGCTGCCTGACTGCAGAGGCAGATGAAGATGCGGACAGATCTTTTTACTCTCAGCCATCACCTCGATCAGTTCATCGGACAGATCCTTTGGATGAGAGGTCATGAACCGGATCCTCTTCAGCCCTTCAATCTTTTCAATCTCTTTTAACAACTGTGCAAATGTAATCGGATGCTCCAGATTTTTTCCATAGGAATTTACATTCTGACCAAGCAGCATGACTTCCACCACACCGTCCGCTACCAGATGTTCGATCTCTCTTACGATATCTTCCGGATTCCGGCTTCGCTCACGGCCACGGACATACGGTACGATACAGTAACTGCAGAAGTTGTTGCATCCAAACATAATGTTGACACCGGATTTGAATTTGTATTTTCGATCTACCGGCAGGTCTTCCACGATCTGATCGGTATCTTTCCAGACATCGATGATCATCCGGTCCGATTCCATAGCATAACACAGAAGTTCCGGGAACTTGAAGATGTTATGGGTTCCGAAGATCAGATCCACGAACCGGTAACTCTTTTTCAGTTTTTCCACCACATGTGCTTCCTGCATCATACAGCCACACAGTGCGATCATCATATGTGGCTTCTTCTTTTTCATGCTGCCAAGATATCCCAGACGGCCATAGACACGCTGGTTGGCATTCTCACGGACTGTACAGGTATTGTAAATAACAAAGTCTGCTTCGTCTTCTTTATCTGTCTTGATATAACCGACCGCCTCCAGAATACCATCCAGTTTTTCGGAGTCGCGGGCATTCATTTGACACCCGAAGGTAGTCGTACAGGCATATAACGGACGTCCCAGTTCTTCTGATTTTTCTCTGACATAGATGCGGGCTTTTTCAATAAACTGCTGCTGGCGTTTCTGTTCTTCAGCAGCGGTAAGAGTTTCTTTTTTATTTTCCATCTTTATTTTCATCCTTTCGCAACTGCGGTTTCGCTCCTGTTTTTCAGAAGGCAGTCACATCGTTTTTTTCGTAAATAATGGAACTGAGCGAATAGCGCGCAGTTACCGTGCAATCTATTATTATACTGGATGGTAAGGGTAATTTCAATGAATTTTTGACCTTTCCTTCCATCTATAGTATTATAAGATGTTGAGGTCAAAAGGTAAAAATATTCGCAATCCGCTCGTTTTTCTTCGAAAAATGGCTACTTACTCATGTTTTTGGCAGGTCCCAAGATCAGAAATCTTCCTGCAAGCAAGCTTGCGTCAGATTTCTGACCTTTTGACCTTTGTATCATCATAATAAAAATAATTACTTGATTCACAAGGGAGGATTACGATGAAACGAAAAAAAACTTTCTACATTCTCCGGTATATTTTCGCAGTTGTACTGATCATTGGCGGACTTGGCAATCTGTCTTCTTCTGTTCCGTTCGGCTTATGCGTTACTCTTGCCGGAGTGTCTCTTTTTCCATTTATCTGGAATCTGATTCGTAAAAAAGCAGCGATTGCCCGATGGGTTCCGCTTCTTGTGCCGCTTTTGTTCTTTATCGCTGCCACACCGTTTACCCCGGAAAGTGCAGCGCAGTCCAGAACAATTGCCATTACTGATGAGGCCTCTGACACACCGGAAGCTGTTGTAACGGATACTCCGGAGATTACACCTGCGGAAGTTCCGACAGACACTCCCACACCGGAGACCACACCGGAAGAAACCGCAACTCCTACACCGACAGAAACTCCTACACCGGAGCCGACAAAAGAAGCCGGTGAGATGAAAGTTCATTTTCTGGATGTGGGACAGGGATTGAGTATCCTGGTACAGTCCGATGGACAGACCATGATTTATGACGGTGGTGATAAGAGTACTTCCAGTTTTGTGGTTTCTTATCTGCAAAAACAGAATGTTACCACCATTGACTATCTGATCTCTTCCCATTATGACAGCGACCATATGGCAGGACTGATCGGATGTTTAAATGCTTTTGATGTAAAAAATGTAATTTCCAGTGATTATGAACATGACAGCAAACTGTATCAGTCCTTTATCCAGACAGTTGCCGACAAAGGACTTCCAATGCAGCATCCTGCAGTCGGTACTGAATTTTCTTTCGGAAGCGGAAGTTTTCAGATCCTGGCTCCGGCAACCATTGATCTGAATGACAGCAATAAGAATTCAGTGGCCATCAAACTGACAAATGGTGATAATTCTTTTATTTTCACCGGAGATGCGGAAAACACCAGTGAAAAAGCCATGTGTGAATCCGGCATTGACCTCTCTTGCGATGTACTGGTTCCGGGACATCACGGCTCTGCCACAGCTACCAGCTGGGATTTTCTCCAGGCAACCGTTCCGGAATATGCAGTGATCAGCTGCGGAAAGGATAACCAGTACGGACATCCGGATAAAGATGTGATGGACAAGCTGGAATCCATGGATATTCAGGTGTATCGTACCGATAAACAGGGCACGATCGTCGCTGTCAGTGACGGAACAACCATCACCTGGGACCAGGAACCGTGCAATGACTACAGCCCAGGAGATAAAGAGGATAAGGGAACACAGGCACAGACAAGCAAATCAAAAGGCAGCAGTTCTTCAGGTTCGAAGGCAACTGCAAATGAAAACTCCTCTTCCGGAAATAAGGAAGTCTCTGCTGCAAGTGCAGGTGCTTCCAGCCAGGTGGAAGCCACCCCACAGGTAACAGCGGCTCCACAGGATACTTCTTCCACTTCCAACGAAGAAATGGTATGGATCACAGCTACCGGATCCAAGTACCATAATAAAAATAACTGTGGCACCACAGACCCGAGCAAGGCAAGTGAGATCAGCAGGGCAGAGGCGGAAAGTCGGGGGTATGAGCCTTGTAAGAAGTGCTTTAGATAGGTATTTTTCGTTTTTAAAAAATACCGAATAAACTTTTCTGTAAATCATAAAAATGCATCTTGTTTTCAACGTAAACCTCTGTTTACCGAAAACAAAATGCATTTTTATGATTTCATATTTCCGAATCGTTATCTCTATTCCACTGTCACGCTCTTCGCCAGGTTTCTCGGTTTATCTACATCCAGTCCTTTCGCTACGGACACATAATATCCCATCAGCTGCAGCGGTATCACTGCCAGTGAAGTTGCAAAATGTGGATCTGTCTTTGGAATATACGTTACAAAGTCCGCAGTATCCTCAATATTATAATTGCCGTATGTCGTCAGTCCCATCAGATAAGCGCCACGGCTCTTACATTCTACCATGTTGCTTACGGTCTTTTCATACAGTGCCGGCTGGGTCAGACAGCCGATCACCAGTGTACCATCTTCAATCAGGGAAATCGTTCCATGTTTCAGTTCACCTGCTGCATATGCCTCAGAGTGGATGTAGCTGATCTCTTTCATCTTCAGGCTGCCTTCCATACTGATGGCATAATCTATGCCACGGCCGATAAAGAAAATATCTTTCGCATTGACCTGTTTTGCGGCAAACCACTGAAGGCGTTCTTTGTCATCAATGATCTTCTGAATCTTTTCCGGAAGCGTCTGCAGCTCTGCAATCAGACCGTCATATTGCTCCTGTGTGATCTCCTCTCTCACTTTCGCAAACTGGATCGCCAGCAGGTAAGAAGCAATCAGCTGGGTACTGTAGGCTTTTGTGGTTGCCACGGAGATTTCCGGTCCTGCCAGAGTGTAGAAGACATTATCTGCTTCTCTGGCGATGGAAGATCCGATCACATTGACGATTCCGAGAGTGCGGACACCTTTTGATTTTGCTTCCCGAAGTGCGGCAAGGCTGTCTGCAGTTTCCCCGGACTGACTGATGATAATAGCAAGACCGTTCTTATCTAACAGTGGTTTCCGGTAGCGGAATTCAGATGCCAGTTCCACACGAACCGGGATTCTTGCAAGGTCTTCCAGCACATACTGTGCTGCCATACCTACATGATAGGCGGATCCGCATGCCACGATATAGATCTGACTGATGTTTTTGATTTCTTCCTCGGAAAGCCCCACATCGCTCAGATCGATCACACCATCATGCAGAACAGAATTCAGCGTATCTGCTACAGCTTTCGGCTGTTCATGGATCTCTTTGATCATAAAATGCTCAAATCCTGCTTTTTCTGCTGCTTCCGCATCCCATTCAATGACTTTCGGCTGTTTTTCCACCTCATCGCCATCCAGATTAAAGAACGTAATCTCTCCTTTTCTGACACGGGCCATCTCCAGGTTACCGATATAGTAAACATTTCTTGTATATTTTAAGATTGCAGGAACATCAGATGCAATAAAGGACTCTCCGTTTTCCACCCCAAGGATCATCGGGCTGTCTTTTCTCGCCACATAGATCTCTTCCGGATACTCCTTGAACATGATTGCCAGGGCATAAGAGCCACGGATACGAACCATGGCGTGTGTCAGGGCATCTACCGGTGTGCCTTCGTATTTTTTATAATAATAATCCACCAGTTTGACAGCCACTTCCGTATCGGTTTCTGAATAGAAGGTGTAGCCATTTCGAATCAGTTTGTCTTTTAATTCCTGATAGTTTTCAATAATACCGTTATGAACAGCTACCACATTGCCATCATCGCTCATATGAGGATGTGCATTATTCTCAGAAGGTTCTCCGTGAGTTGCCCAACGGGTATGCCCGATTCCACAGGTTCCCGGTACAGAGTCGCCACCATTAGTCTTGTCGATCAGTTTTTTCAGGCGGCCTTTGGCTTTGATCACCTCTGCCTGTTTTTCCCCGTCTCTGACTGCGATACCGGCAGAGTCATATCCACGGTATTCCAGCTTGGACAGTCCATCCAGTAAAACCGGGGCTGCGCTGTGCATTCCGGTATAGCCTACGATTCCACACATATTATTATTTCTCCTCTCAGATCGTTTGTGTTACTGCACTTGTTTTTCGCGATTATGCATATACACTCACCATTCTGCCTGAAGTACCCGACAGAACAGTATGTTCTATTTTACGCCACATGACCTTTGGCTTTTACTACGCCGACTACCTGGTCGACATATTTCCGGCAGCATTCTTCGGTCTCGGCTTCCACCATGACACGAAGTAACGGTTCTGTTCCGGATTCACGGACCAGGATACGTCCGGTGTCTCCCAGTGCCTCTTCCACTGCTTTTACCGCAGCTTTCACATCCGGATCTTCCTGGGCAGCTGTCTTATCGACTACTCTTACATTTTCCAGAACCTGCGGATAAATAGTCAGACCTTCGGTCAGCTGGCTCATCTTTGCTTTTCTCGCCATCATAACTTCCATCATCTTCAGACTGGTCAGGATACCATCTCCGGTGGAAGCGTATTTTGAGAAAATGATATGACCGGACTGTTCTCCTCCGATCCGGCAGCCGTTCTGGTTCATATATTCGTATACATATTTATCGCCTACCGCAGTTTTTGCATAGCCGATACCCAGTTCATCGAACGCTTTATAAAGACCGAAGTTTGACATGACCGTAGTTACCACGGTGTTGGTCAGAAGTTTTCCTCTCTCTTTCATGTATTTTCCATAAATGTAGAGAATGGCATCTCCGTCTACCAGATTGCCTTTTTCATCGACACACAGGCAGCGGTCGGCATCTCCGTCGTAGGCAAATCCTACATCCAGTCCGTTATCTACTACATATTTCTGCAGTCCTTCGATATGGGTGGATCCGGCGTTGTTATTGATGTTGGTTCCGTCCGGCTGGGCGTTGATCACATAGGTTTTGGCTCCCAGAGCATCGAATACGGCTTTCGCGATATTCCAGGAACTTCCGTTGGCACAGTCCAGACCAACCTTAATGCCTTTGAAAGAATACATGCCAAGAGAAATCAGATAACCGACATAGCGGTTTCTTCCTGCCACATAGTCCACTGTACATCCGATCCGGTCTTTATGTGCATATGGTACTTCTTCATAAGTTTCACCAAATACTTCTACTTTTCCGTCCAGATAGTCTTCTACGAGAGCGATGGTCTCTTCATCCATCTTTTCTCCGTTTCCATTGATCAATTTGATTCCATTATCATAATATGGGTTATGACTGGCGGAGATCATGATTCCGCAGTCAAAATTATCGGTTCTTGCCACATAGGCAACGGATGGGGTTGTGGTTACATGAAGCAGGTATGCATCTGCCCCGGAAGCTACCAGACCACCTACCAGTGTGTATTCAAACATATAGCTGGATCTCCGGGTATCTTTTCCGATTACGATCCGTGCCGGTGTATCATCCCCGTTTCTGCGTTTCTGTTCTCCGTAGTACCAGCCCAGGAATCGGCCGATTTTGTATGCGTGGTCTGCAGTTAGGTTTTCATTGGCTTCTCCACGGAAGCCATCCGTTCCAAAATATTTACCCATTTTTCTTTTTTCCCTTCATAATCACGTCCGGCTGTTTGTTTCAGCCTTGGATTTTTTCGTGTGTTTGTCGGTTACTTTCATATTTTTATTGCATGGTATATCAATAATTGGTCCGCTGGGCCAATTTTAATTGGATTTTTTGTAAATTCAATGGTTCTATCATAGTACAAATAGGAAAATGTTGCAAGTACTTTCATAGTTTTTAGAGATGGAAATGAAAAGTTGTTGTCTGACGGACGCCGAAAGAGCCCGGTTTCCAGGGGGACTCGCGTGGGCAGGGCAACTTTGAGCTAGTCGCTAACTTCGGCTATGATTCACGAGGGTCAGCTGACCCTCGCGAAAGCCTACGTAAGCGCCGGATCTCAAAGCTTGCCCTAACCACCCACACAGTGCGAGTCCACCCTGGAAACCGGGCTCTTTCGGCTGAGTATTGGAAACGACAGATTGGATTCGTGTATCGTTTTTCATGCTTTTAAAAAGCAATGTAATATATATTTTATTTATTTTCTTTTATATATTTCTTCGCATCTTTTAAGAAACTACCTGTGATCAGCAGGATTACTGCTCCAATCGGAAAGGCAGCCACAATACTCACGCTTTGCAGATTGCTCATGGAGCTTTCCGCAAACAGTAATGCGATCGGCAATGCGATCAGCAGAAGGCACCACATCAGCTGGATTCCCCGGTGGGGTTGTTCGCCTTCTTCGAGTTTGCGGTAACTGTAGCAGGAGGCTGTCAGGGCAATGGAGTCAAAGGAAGTTGCGTAGAAGGCAACCATCGTCAGCAGTACTATTACCATGATAACCGGGGCACAGGGCATGGTTTTGATCATGGATACGATCATTCCATAGAGATCGCCATCTTTTAGATATTGTGCGATAAAATCAGCTTTTCCGGTTACCTGCATTCCCATGGAGTAATTGCCGAGGATGATAAAACTGATCAGAGTAGATCCAACGCCGAAACCATAACCTCCCAGAATAGTCTGGCGGACGGTTCTTCCACGGGAGATGCTGCCGATGAAAAACGGTGCTGCCACACACCAGACCATCCAGTATGCCCAGTAATAAATCGTCCAGTTCTGTGGAAAGTTTGAGGTTCTCAGAGGATCCGTAAAGGTAGAAAGACCGATAAAGTTCTGAACCATGGTTCCCAGTGAACTCAGACCTGTCTCGATGATATAACGGGTTTCACCTCCAAACAGAAGGACAACCGCCAGCAATCCAAAAAAGAGATATATACAGATATTTGCCAGTCTGCTGATCCCCTTAAATCCGTGGAGCAAAGAATATGTATATACAGCACATGTTACCAGTAAAATAATGACATTGATAACTGTCCGGCTTACTGTAACATGAAAAAGCTCTCCGATGATCGTTGCCATCAGCGGTGTTGCCACACTGAAGGTTGTTGCCGTTCCTGCAAGCAGGGCAAATACAGCCAGAAGATCAATGATTCTTCCTGCCCAGCCATCGGTATGTTTCCCCAGAATCGGACGACAGGCTTCAGAGTATTTCTGGCGATTTCTTTTTCGTACATGGAGCATAAAACCGAATGCCACAGCCAGTACCAGATAGAATCCCCACGGGATAAAACTCCAGTGAAACAGCGGATAGACGCCTGCCCATTCCTGGATGCTTCCCATCTCTTCCAGGTGAGGATCTGTCGCATATAATACCCATTCCGAGAAGGAGTAAAATAAAATATCCGCTGCAAGACCGCAGGTAAACATCATTGCTCCCCAGGAAAAGAAAGAGTATTTCGGCTTTTCTCCTTTTTCACCAAGTACGATATCGCCGTATTTCGATCCTGCGATATACAGAGACAACAGGAAAATTCCAAGTCCGATCACCAGATAATATGTTCCAAAAGTATCTCCGAAGAAAAACCGGACCTGGCTCAGAACTGCATTTGACTGATCCGGCAGGAGAAAAAACAGGATGCACAGTGCAATCACGATTCCAAGAGGAACCAGTGTAATCATCCAGTCAATCTTTCCTTTTGTATTTGTTATATTTTTATTCATTACTATTTTACTCCTTTTTTGTGTATAAATCACGGTAGCTATTATCCAGGGCGATCAGTTCTTCCAGGTTATCCACCTCGATCAGATCACCCGGATGCATCGGTCGGATGCCAAGCCGGTATTCCTCCGGATAGCAGAACATCGCCACATCGTCCCAGTAGATTTGTCTGTTTTTCTTCTCTTCAAATTCCACTTCCAGGTGATGTTTCAGCCGTTTTCCATCTTCTTTGCTCCATCGGGAGATGCTGTACAACTGCCAGCCACCCTTTCCTCCATTTCTGCTGCAGGAAACAACGATTCCGTCTTCTACCTGCTGCAGCCATTCATCCGTCTCTTCGTCCGTCCAGATACTGTTATAACCGGAACGTTCAAACTCCGGAGAAAGGATTGTTCTGTTATACACAATCTGATCACCGTCCAGGATCATGGCATTTTCTATATGATCCCTCGCTACATACAGTGAAGAAATGTTGTTGCAGGTATCATAATAAGGATTTTCAATAATTGTCACACCCGGATATTCCTGTTCCAGCGCGTAAAACTGTTCTTTCAGATAACCAACCACAATATAAATTTCCGTGATCCCATTCTCATGAAGACCCTGAATCACTGTATCGATCATCCGCTCACCGTTGACTTTCACCAGTGGTTTCGGTGTGGTCAGTGTGACTGGCCGCATCCTATTGCCCAGACCGGCAGCCATAATAATTGCCCGTTCTGCTTTATTCATGATTTTTTGCTCCTTTGATTTGACTGAGTTCTTCCTTTACGATTCTATAATACTCTTTCGCATATCGGTACTGCCGCAGCGAATACTCGCCAAACTCTACACCCAGACTTTTTTTATACTCACACCAGTTGCTCCACAAAAGTCCGCATGCTGCGATATAGCAGTAGATCTTGATCCGGATCTCATTTTTGCACCCCTCCGGAAAATAAGCATCGATCAGCGCATCCACCTGTTCCCTGTCATACATCGCATAAACAGCAAACATGGCAATATCTACATGAGGATCCTGCATCCCTGCGTACTCCCAGTCTATCAGGCGGATCTCCTCTTCGCCGTTTTTTTCTATAAACAGAAAATTATCCGGCACTGCATCGATATGGGTCAGTACCTTTTCCCCACTCCACTGTTCAATATATGGACGAAGTTCCAGTACATGCTCTTTTGTCTTCTGATAATCCCGGTAATCTGATGGAGTATTACCCCACAGCTTTTCGTAAAACTCCATCTGCCCGAAAATATCAAAGGTATGCTCCACCTGCAGTTTCATCTCATGAAACCTTCTCAGGCGCTTCATGCATTTTTTCACGTCCCCGGGACTGTCAGGATCACAGACTCTCGCACCTTCCAGAAATTCCGTGATCTTGTATCCATTCTCCGGATTAATATATGCAATGTCATCGCATATTTTCTTTCCGTCGATGGTCTGATAAACTGCTGCTTCTTCCCTCCGGTCGATCAGCTGTTCCGTTCCCTCACCGGGGATGCGCATAATGTATTTTTTTCCCTTGGTTGTAAATAAGAAGGATCTGTTGGTCATTCCCTTTTTCAGTACGGTGATATCGGTAATCTCGTCCTGTTTTACACCAAGTGCCTGGCAGATCACCTGGATCGCATCGGTTTTTAACTGGCCGGAATGGCTGTCAAGTTCCCGCAGCTGTTCGTATGTATTGATTTCTACAACATCCGAACCGTGTACAACCCTTGCAGCAACGATCATTTTATCTTTTCGATATAAGGCTTCCTCCCAGAAAACACCGTCATATCGCAGATCCCTGCTCAGCTTTTCGATATTTTCCGCAACGATACCTGCTTCTTCCCCGGTCAGATAACAGATTCCGATCATTGCATTGCCACCATTTCCTTCCGGAACCGTGACCAGTTCCATTTTCCGGTTGACGCGGACAGAACTTTCATTTTCCACCAGATCACTGACCATGTACCAGGAGTAGGACTCGTACCAGTCAAAGGGATTCCGGTCACACCAGATGTCGCAGGGAATGATATACGCATTCTCCAGATGGCGTCTCACCAGACTGACAGAATGTAAATTGTTTTTCGTCATATAGTCCGGATTGACCACCAGTTCCACACCAAACTCATCGATCAGATACTCATATCGCTCTTTCATAAATCCAACTACCACATAGATCTCCCGGATCCCGACTTCGTGAAGCTGGCGGATCTGCCTCTCGATCAAAGGTTCTTTGTTGACTTCCAACAGTCCTTTCGGCACCTCCGTGTTGATGGGAACCATCCGCATCCCGAAACCGGCTGCCAGGATAATCGCTCTTTTCGGAGACCGCTCCTGAAATTCTTTCTTTGCCCGGGAAGTCGGCCATAACTGCTCATCCAGATACCCCTGAGCCACCAGTTCTTTCACCGAACGATTCACCACCCCCAGCGAATGTCCGGAAGCTTCTGCCAGCATCCGCTGGTTGATAAATGGAGTCTGTAATAATATTTTCATGATATCGCTTTCTTGCTTGTTCATATACAGTCTATTTTCTCCTTTTGTGAACATTTGATTTATAAATAACCCGGTCTTCACCTGGAAAACCGGGTACGAATTACTCTTGCCATACTTTAGCACAATAAACAGGATTTGTCAAATTATTTCCCTGATTTTCTCCTGCAGGATCTTTCCCACCACTTCGGAAAACTGCTGAATATTCTCGATCCGCACAAAATCTCGTCCAAAGATCCGGTGGGCGGTCTGAAGTCCGCGCTCTGTCCCCATGAAAATACCTACGACCTGAATGCCTTTCCTTTTCAGGTGCTGTACCTGTTCGGTCGTGTCTTCCACTGCAATCTGATCCGTGTATTCTCTGTTTTTGTAAAATGCACCTTCTGCTGCGATCCGGTCATCCTGCGGACTGCCATCGGTGAGGACAAGCAATAACTTCTTCTCCTGTTCACTGTTTTCCATCAGATGACCGGCTCCCCGAAGTGCCAGTCCGTCGCGGTTATTCCCCGCCGCCACATAAGAAAATACCTCTTCTGCCCGGTCTATCTCCCCGTAAGACTGAAACAACCGCAAAACCGTATATCCGCGAATACTGCAATAAGAATACACCTGTAGCGGAATCCTGCAAAGATCCAGACTTTTCACAAGAATATAGGATTGCGCTGCAATCTGTTCCTGACTGTCTTTCCGGGAGGAGGACGCATCAATCAGGATATCTACGGAGAACCCTGCATCTGACACCTCTTCTCTTTTTTCAAAGATTCTTGGATCCTCCAGATACAGTGCTCTCCATACCTGACTGGCACAGATTTTTCCCTGTCTTGCCCGTAAAGGAACGTCATCAAGGCGGGTATCCAGTTCCAGACGGAGTTTTTCTGTCATTCTGCGGATACTGTTCTCATAGATGGTTCGATTTTTCTCGTAATACTGCCGATTTTTCTCTGTCTGTTTTCTGCAATTCTCCCGGAACTCCTGAATCTCCTTTGCCTCTCTTCTGTCAATCTTCTTTTCCGCTTCAGCCGCTTTTTCGTTCCACCGTTCTCCGGCCGGAGAACTAGCCTTCGAATATCCTTCGGTTATATAAATATGGCTGTTTTTATGATTCTCCGTACACAATTCTTCTTCCATCAGTTTTTCTTCCCCGGGAGAACAGATACTGGAACCAAAACATCCCTCAATATACGCCCGGTCTTTTTCCCCGTCTCCCTGCCTGGAAAACTGAAGCAGATAATGTCTGGCTCTTTCCATGGTTCCTCCGTTTCCGGACTCTTCCCACACCGGATCGTCATACCGCTTTGTCTTCACGTAGGTAGCATGCATCTTGCCGATCGAATGAAATGCAGGCAGCAGTTTTTGCAGAAAATACGTCCCCCGCTCTTTTTTTATCGGCTTCGGTTCATAAGAAAAATATTTCCACAGAATCACTTTCATCCTGGCGATGATCTGTTCGATCTCCATATCTCCGGTAAACGTCAGTTCCTGAAGCAGTTCTTCCATTCTTCCGGATAACCCGGAGTCCTGACCCAGAATAGCCGCACAATGTCCGTTTCGCAGCTGATCAATCAGTTCATATTCTTTAAACGAACGATACCTCCCCAGATTTTCCTGTGCATATTCCTGGCGAAGATCCGTAAGTGCCGGCCGATGCGCCTGTTCTTTTTCGTATAATGCCTGTTCCAGACCGATCCACAGCATCCCCTGATACAGTTCCTCCTGCCTGCCACCGAGCATATGAAAAAATGTTTCCAGTTTTTGGGCATCATACCACTTATAACTGAGACCGATAATAATATTCAGATACATATCCGCCGTCCCATCCGGTGCATAGGCGAGAAACAGCGGTTCCAGCCCATACTGTTCCGCCGCTGCCCAAACAAAATTTCTCGCTCTCCGTTCTTCCTGCATCTCCTGCTGTTCCATGTCTTTGCACTGTCCTTTTATTATGATAGAGTGTTTATGCGAATTCTTTTCTGCAAGAACCACATTTTTCTTCAAATAAATCTTCCGGTTTCATCTTTTTTGAGATTCGTCCCCGAATCGTATCCTGAATCAGTGTCTGCTCATATGGGTCAAAGGTTTTATTGGTAATTCCCATGTCCAGCGCATCCTGTACGTTCAATCCTTTTTCCATCAGTGCCACACCGTCAAGAAGCCCCCGAAGATCCATGGCACGGGAAGAAATCTGGGCATTTTCACACTTTTTCTGAAGATCCAGGTAGACGGCTGCCAGTTCTTTTGCACCTTCAGTTTTCAGTGTCGGATAGTGATCCTGTAATAACAAAATCAGGTGTTCCTGCGAGATCATCGGCATCCGGATCACCACAAAGCGGGAAACCAGTGCTTCGTTCAGTTCTTTTGTTCCCGCATACCCATAGTTCATCGTGGCGATGAAACGGGTGGCCGGGTGCAGGTCGATCCGCTCATATCCCGGCACATCGATGCTTCTTCGAAAGTCCAGCGTTCCATGAAGTACCGCCAGAGCTTCACTTTTTGCCATATTAATCTCGTCGAGCACCGCAAATCCACCATGCTGCGCCGCACAGCAGATCGGACCCGGACGGAAAGTTACTTCCTGTTTTTTAAAAGTATCCATACCGATCAGAGATGCAGCATCCATATTGACATGAAACGATACATCCCACCGCGGTCTTGCGAATGCGGCGGCAAGATTTTCCGCAAAAATATTTTTCCCGGTGGCTTTATGACCGACAAGCAAAATATTTTTTCCGCATAAAAGTGCCGTCACTGCCCTTTCCCAGATATCTGTTCCATAATAAATGTTACTCGGAACGGGTATCCTGGACTGAAACTGTGGCTCCACGGGATATTGTTTTCGAAATTCAAGTATGGATTCCTTTAATTCTGGTCTGATCTGCAGATGCTCTATGATATCAAACACCATTGATTACTTCCTTTCTGTTTCTTTCTGAAATGCTGTAACTATCATATCACAAATCTGTTATTTGTAAAATCAAGAGGTGAGTGCTAATTATTTTGTGAACGCTACGAGCCATGCAAAATGGTGAAAATAAACGCCCTGCAAGTTTACTTGCAAAGGCGTCTATTTTTGTTATTTTATAGGGCGACAGCCCGGCAGCGAGGGAATTCTTCCCCGAGCTGTGCATAGCGTATCTCTCAGCTTCACAGGGATTTTTCACTTGCTTTCGCACTCGATTTTCTTGATTTGACCACATTTTTACGACAAATTCTTGGTTTTGCTTTTTTTGCATTCCACATCAACTTTTTCGCCTTTATAAATCATCTGTTTTAATTCTTGCATATTCATCATTGTCACCCACTTCCGAACAATCATCTTTCCCGTTTATTACACTAAAAAAATACTTTCATAATCCCAATTATATATTTTCACAACTTCTCGTTCTCATAATATTCAGAAAAGGGAATGTCCATGCCGCAACACGAAACATTCCCTCTCATACAGCTTTTCTGATTCCATTCTACAGAATACATTCTTAAAATGCAATTATAATTTTATTATATGCTGATGCAATGAGATATATACTTTTAAAAAGAATCTGAGTTCTCCGCCCACTTCTCCAATGTCCGAAAATCTATCTTTCCTGCTCCTGTTGTCGGTAGTTTCTCTACAAAGTGATATTCAAAAGGCCAGGAGTTTTCTTTCAGTTCCTCTCTACAGAGCTGTCTTAATTCTTTTTCCACATTGTCTCCCATATCTTTGGATTTCAATGTTACATAGGCAATCACAAGATAACCTTTTTCACCGTTGAGTCTTCCTACTACCGCACATTTATCCACGGCAGAATGCCTGCTCAATACATTTTCAATCTCCATCGGATAAACTCTTGACGGTGTCTTATCTGCTCCGATCGACCACAAGATTCTCTTCAGTCTTCCGGTCAGTCGGAAATATCCTTCTTTTGTCACGTGTCCCAAATCTCCGGTTCGAAGCCATCTTGTTCCGTTCTCTTCGAAAATGATTTCTCTTGTAGCTTCCGGATTCTTATAGTATTCCATCATCATACTCGGACCGCTGACACAGATTTCACCTTCCTGATCATATCCAAGTTCCTCACCTGTATCAATGTCTAATATCTTAATATTGTTACAGAAAAATGGAAGCATGACTGGAAATTTATGATTGCTTGTACATACCGGACCTGCCATCTCTGTCATTCCATAACCGTTCATTAATCCATATGGGGCATGATGCTCTTTCAAAAAATGAAACGTATCTGTCTCCCATGATTTATTCATTCCATCTCCGCCATAGGCTATCGTCTTTGCAAAAAAAAGATTCGTTCTCTGAACCTTTTTATTTTTCATTAGTGCTTCTATATGCAACGCACCACCACTTAAATGATTTGGTTTATATTTCAAAAACTGTTGTGGAAAATGCTCTGCTGTTGGATCTGGGCAAAGAATATTTTCAAGTCCCACACACAGAACCATATGAACCCCAAAAAATAGGCCATAGGCTAAGAACGGTGGAATAGTATCTAAAAAGCTTTCCCCTTTTTGAAAGTCCAGCACTTTATCTGCATATTTGTATTGAAATACTATCGCATTCGCTGCATGGTTTGACAACAGTACACCTTTTGCTTTGCCGGTTGTCCCTCCTGTATATGCAATCACTGCCGGTGCATCTGCTTTTATTTCCTGACAATCTATCTTCTTTCCTTGACCTGCCTTCAGAAATTCTGAAAATAAAATGCAATTTTCCTGCTTTACTTTTGATTTCCACTTATAAAGCGTACCGATTACACATGGCATAGATTCTGCCAGCGAAACACCTATGATGTGTTTTACGGATGTTTCCTTTGATGCCTGTACAATCTTTTCCAATGCCAGATCAACGGTAATCACAATTTTGCTTTCCGTTACGGCTAACTTCTCATGAATCTCCGCTTCCGTTGCATTCATCACAAGCATATTGGCGATCGCTCCGATTTTATTGATTGCATAAAGCAGATACACAGCCTCCGGCATTGCCAGAACACAAAGACTGACTGCATCACCAGCCCTGACACCATACGCTGTTAATGCTCTTGCACATGCATCAATCTTCTCCTGCATTTGCCGGTGCGTAACCTTTTTTCCAAAATAATTCAAAGCAGCTGAATCTAACCGATCTACATTGCAAGAAGTCAGATAGTCATACATCGAACCTTCCGGCAATGGGCGATGTAGAACCTCTTCTCCATAATATTTCAGCCACGGCTTATCTACGGACGGAACTCCCGTCAGCTCATGCTCTGTCTGTCTGTCTGTCTGTCTGTCTGTCTGTCTGTCTGTCTGTCTGTCTGTCTGCGAAATCATATTTCTCTCATTCTCCTTTGTCAAACTACTTTTTCATAAATCACGGATTCTTCGTATTCCCAGTCTAATGGCGGATATTCTCTGATAATCTCTTCTTTTTCTTTTTCAAAATCACTCAGATGTATATTCTTTCGCTTTGTCACTTCCGAATATTCTTCCATTAGTTCCCATCGAAGTGCTGCCATCACATCCCGAAGTTCCTGTATTCCATTTCTATAATCAGCTAACTGTTCACCATACAGGGGAGGCGAAAATTTCACCTGACATTTCTTATTTTTTCTGCCATAGCGAATCGCCATCGGAACGATCTGTCCTCCTGCTTTATGTGCTACTTCTATAATGCCCCATCTCATAGGCAACATCAGCATGTTCTCTGTCAGATTCCATGTTCCCTCTGGAAACCACAAAATAGATTGTCCACGGTTCAAATACCGCAATATTTCATTCTTAACTTCTGCTGTTTCTTTTTTATTTTTTCTGTCTACCCAAATTGTACCAAGCAGATTGAAGAATATCCGGTCAATCAAATATAATTTTTGTTTTCCAAGCAGCGTATAATTTCTTTTTTCAATTGCCCTTGTTGCTAAGGGGATGTCTGAAAACTGTGAATGGTTACAAGCATAAATTACTGGTTTATTGGGAATCAGCTCACATGCATTGACTATCTTTACTTCGTATCTGATTTTTAAACCAGATAATGGCAATATAACCAGAAACAATATATCCCTTACTCTATCATTCCATCTTTTCTTTTTCATAAAAATATCGCTTCAAATTCTCCACTACATTTTTCTTGTCAAGATCCAATTCCTTCTGGATATATTCCCTGCTGTTCAAGCTGGTTTCCTTTAGGACATTTTTCTTTGCTCGTAAACCACTCAGTGATCTTACAACTGCTTCATATTCTCGCTCTTCGCCCGTTTTCTTGGTCAGATATTCTGCTTCAAAGACATCGTGTTTCCAATTCAGCTTACGAAATGTATCCATCACATACAAATCCACAAAATATTGTCCAATATCTCCATATTCATTTCTTTTCATCGTAACAAGATGACGTTCCATCATATGGTAAACTGCTGTTGCCATCTGATCCCGTACATAGCTGCTCATGGATTTTATCCGGTATTTTTCACTCTCTTCTTTTCCCGGATAATAATCCTGTATGTTCAAATCAAGATTTTTTACATCTATCGGATTCCCGACATCCAGATATGCCACGTTATTCTCATAATCTTTTACCAGGGCAACCGGAACAATCTTTTTTCCGGTCTTTAATGCCAGATTCACCGGACCGTCATAGAGTGGTTTTATCAATCTGTTTAAATCATAATTGTGCGAACCCTCCGGGAATATCAGAATGCTTTGTGTATGTAATACACGTTCCATTTTTGCAGGAAGCGCACTTCTCTCTTTCTGATTCAATACCCCGAAAACAATCATTCCATTCAGCCAGGAAAGATATGCCTCTGGGTTATAATTCAATGTTTCCACAGATCCCAGTATCAGATACGCATTACGGTCGATAATGTTTAGCATAGTTTCAATATCTTCCGGACAGACATGAGTTCCCACAAAAATATAACTTTCATCTTTATCCAGCTTCGGATATCGCTCGACAACAATATTGTTAGCATTCTTTTTCGTTGACAGTGGGTAATTCGATAAAGGTATTCTGTCTGGTTTCAGATTTCCGTAATACTCTTCATCATTGGCGTAATCCGGTGTATCTTCCCTTATAATCGTTGCATTTGTAAAAATATTGCATAGTTTACGGAAAGCTCCGTTTGTCTTTCGCCTCAGGAAAAGACCAGTGTCAGTGGTAAAATGGTCTACATCTTTTGTATTCAGTTGGTTGATAAATAAATTTTTATAATGTTTCATCTATTTTCTTCATTACTATCCTTTGTTTCTTCATCAGCGCAGCTTTTTGCATCGCAATAATTCTGAATTCTTTCTTCTCTATGTTTTTTATAATGTCTTTTCCTATAATCCATAATTACAACTATTACGCCCAGTACTGCTAAATTAACACTCACACCTAATATATTTACTTTGTGCTTGCAAACCAAATTGATATAAACAGTATTTATTACTTTCCACAAAATAATCAAAACACTTGCGATTTCTATCGAGTCAGCCATTACTTTATGTGCTAAAGGTTCGTCCGATATATATTCTTTATTATCTCTAAGCAATATTCCTTTTTTCTTGTTCCATTCTTCATTGTTCTCTACGCATGTCTCATTTCTGTTGTTTTTCCTACGCATCTTCAGCATATAAGATACTTCTTCCAATATCATTCCAACTCCATATGAGCAAAAGCCAAAGACAATAATAGAACTATCTCCAACCTCCCAAAATGTATCTACAAGGCCAGAATAATATGTTATCAGAATCACAAGTCCACCTGTAATTAATCTTACCAAACAATCATATAAACTTAATTTTTCTATGAGTTCATCCATTATTCTTAATCTCCTGTATCTTACTTTTTCAATTATTGCATATATTCCAGTGATCTATAATCTACTTTTCCGCTTTGCGTTACTGGCATTTTTTCAATTATATTAATTTCCCCCGGGACTGCATATTCTGGCAATTCTTTTCTCAACGTATCTGCCATTCGATTCATATCACATTTTTGATCATCTTCAAGTACTATATATGCTCTGGCAACATGAACTCTTTTTTCATCTTCAACGACATTCACTGCTGCCTGATTTATCCCTTTACATTTTTTCAATACATTCTCAATTCGGTCTGGAAATAATTTATAAACAATTCCATCTGCTCCTCTGGTGATATATATTCTTTTTATTCTTCCTGCAAAATATAGGAATCCATCTTTTTCTACATATCCCAAATCACCTGTATGAATCCACTTCTCTCCATTTTTAATCCAGATTGCTTTTTCTGTCTCTTTTATATCTTTCACATATTCCTGCATTATACTAGGTGATGAAAAGCAGATTTCTCCCTTTTCTCCATAGCCTAGTTCTTCTTCAGTTTCCGGATTGATGATTTTCACATTTACCTTTGGAAGCGGAATTCCTAAAGAACCTGACTGATTACACCGATTCATATTGGTACAAACTGTTGCTCCTAATTCTGTCATTCCATATCCTACTGTATACTCCACTGTAGCATGACACTTGGCAAGAATCTCATTCAGCTTTTTTTCTTCTTCATCAGAAATTGCGCCACCGCCACCAGCTAATGTTTTTAACCATCTCATATTGCCTTTACATGATTTCATAATCGCAGAAATAAAAGCTGGTCCTATAATCATATGTTCTGGCTTCTTTTTCATCATAGCTTTAGCAACAGCATCTGCATTCGGGTCAATCTGCAGAATCCCCTCCAATCCCAAAACAAGTTGTGTATGAATTCCAACAGTAATTCCAAATCCTAAGAATGGCGGAATTGCATTTAATACTCGCGAATTTGTCGTTAATCCCATATCTGCTAATTTATACTGAAAAGCCACTGCATTTAAGCTATCATTCGTATGCAATACCCCTTTCGGTTCACCTGTAGTGCCACTTGTATACACAATAACAGCAGGCATATTCGGCTGATATCTTTCTTTTTTAAGAACTATTTCCTTTGACCCTTTTTTTAGGAACTTATCCAGACTGTTGTCTCGGCAGCTTTTCTGTTTTACAATCTGTTTTAATGGAAATGGCATGGAATTCCAAATTGGGAGACATATAATTTGTTCTGCTTTCATTTTGGATTTAATCTCTTTTACTTTATCTTGAACGTTCTCAAGATATAAAAACATTTTAGAACCCACTTCGTCTGTTTGCTTTAATATCTCTTCTGCATTCAATGTCAAATAAATCAAATTTACAATTGCTCCAAGTTGGTTTAAAGCATATATACTGTAAATTGTCTCCGGAGTATGAAGTGACATAATCGTAACAACATCCTCTTTTTTTATTCCGCAAGCTTGAAATGCTTTTGCAAATTCATTTACTTTTTCAAAAAAAAGTTTATAACTAATCTTTTTTCCAAAATAATTCAGCGCTGTATGACTTAAGTTTGATTGATTTTCTTGGTATATCAAATCATACATTGTACATTCTGGAAGCTTTTCCCGAATTGCTTCTTCACTGTAATATTTCAACCACGGCTTATCTACGGACGGAAATCCCGTCAACTCATGCTCTGCTCTCATTATCCTTTTTCTCCTTATCTGTCTGTCAAGTGTCTTTTTGTATATGCATCTGTTTTCATGAATATTCCAGTACTACAAAAAGCCATTCCCAGCTACATATTCAGTAGTTGAAAATGGTTTCAATCTCTGCATTTTCTATATTCTTTTTGAGGAAAAAGTACACAGTTCAGACTTACTTGGACATTGTAATTTATAACCATCACCTATGTAGCTCCTTCCTGATAATAATAAACATTTTAACATATTTATTCTATCAAAAGTTCTATTCTCTTACAAGCGCGAATATATAGCATTTTCTCAGTAAAACGAATCCTACATTGATAAAAATGAAGAAAAGGATCAAATTTACAGGAATCAATTCACGAAGCACATTCCCTAGAGCGTGTCTGAAAAAGGCTTTTCGCGAGCTGCGAGTCTCAGTTTGTGGGAGATTTTATCCGAATGAGGGCGGCGTAGCGGGCTACGGCAACCGAATAAGGGTAAAATATACCGCAAAGTGGGGCTTGCAGATTGCGGAAATGATTTTTCAGACACGCTCTAGCCATGCAAAATGGCGAAAATAAACGCCCTGCGAGTTTACTTGCAAAGGCGTCTGTTTTTGCTATTTTATAGGGCGACAGCCCGACAAGCTGTGCATGTATATATCACAGCTCCACAGGGATTTTTCAATTCCCCCAGTACTCTCAACTGTACAGCAGTTAGTCCCATACGATTTGCGCGTTCTTCCAGTTTCTTCTTAAATTCTCTGTCTAATATAGAAAATCGGCTTGATGAATCCCCTGCTTCTTTTTGGCGAAAAAATAAGGTAGAACACTCTCTGAATTTCGAGAGTATTCCACCCTATTATATTATTTATTTTGCAAGTTTATCGATCCATGTAAATAAATCTTCCAGATCATAGTCTCCGCTGTGCGGTAATCCCCACGGCAGTGCAAAATCTACTTCATAACCTTTGTTCTTTAACAGTGTTGCCAATATTACCGGAATCGCAATCGAAGTATCTCTGTCAAAAGCTCCATGACGGATTCTCCAGTTTTTTGTTGTGTCACATTCCCCGATAAATTTTGTCGGATTCAAGAGTTTTATAATCTGTTCGTCCGCTTTTGCGCCACCTACCTTGGAATATTTTTCACCAAATTCTGTAAAATGTCTTGCCATGACTTCATCATCACCAAATTCTTCGTTTTCCGGACTTTCTAATGAAAGTCCGTCAAAAGCCGGTGTTGGTTTCATTCGTGTGATTTTCTTTACATATGCATCTGTATCAATCTTTTCCACCTGATTTCCTTCAAATGTAATGTATTCCTGTTCATCTATATTGCTTCCCGGAACAGCCAGATCTGACAATCTTACGCTGATATCATGTGTTTCTTTTTCTTTTTGGGCAGATGCAGATACAAAGCTCATGACATAGTCTTTAAATATTCCTTCACCATTTTCTTCAAGTGTCAGTTCTGTTCCATTATCATCTCTGAGTCCAAGAGAATTTACATATGCCGGAAATTCTGCTTTCAATTCTGCTGACAATTTCTTTTGTTCCTCGCTAAGTTCGCCAACAACAGGAATCATTTTCGCTCCTTTTGGGCTCATTTCAAATTTTATCATGTGAAAAACAGGTTCTTTCCGGAAAAGCCATTCATATGCAGCATCTGCATGTTCCAAGTTATGAATCGGACAATAACAGCTGGCTGCAAAAATATCATCTTTTTCTTCTGCAGCACCAATCTCCTTCAGATAAGACTCATATTCTTTTGCATTTCCAGTTGCACCTGCTAACGCTGACAATGCACCACCCGCCGAAGTTCCATTTGTTATGATCTTTTCTACGTCACCCGGTACTGTTTTTGCATTATGTCTCATATAGCGGATTGCCGCTTTCATATCTACAATTAATGCCGGTGCACGTCCACTTCGTTTCTCCTGATTTTCTGTGTTCTCTTTTCCTGTTCCACCTACAAAAAATTCTTTGGACTGCATACCTGTATTGCGGCCTCTGATTCCTGCACACATTACAACATATCCATGTAATAAAGCTTCAAATGCAGAATTTGATTTGTGATTGAACCGATCACTTCCTACTTCCATTGCCGAACCTTCCATATAGCCACCTACCGTATTCGGTGCAAAAATTGGTGCTGTATTTAATGAGTATCCATTTATTGTTTTCCCATTATAATACTCTTCTGGTACATAGATGTTCAATGTCTGAATTTTACTTGCTGGATTCGCACAATAAACAATATGTTCAAATGCCCTATATGTAATGCTCCGGTTTCCCAGTTCACATGTTTTTATTTCATATTTTTCTGGATCAAATGTTAAATCGTACATAAACAGTCTCACTTTCTAATCGTTGTTATATTGATCTGCATATTTCTCAACATCGAGTAATAATACAATTATAAGAATAATAATTCCAAGGATTGCTCCCATCCATGTATAATCAAATTTCACTGCATTAATGACAGCTTCAGTACCTACACAGTTACGAACAAAAATGCATTACATCCCCATTGTTATATAAGGTCCTGCATCAACCGGAGTATTGGTTGGTGCAGGAACCAATTTGAACAAATCAAAATCCTTATCTGTCACACGATGGATTATTTCCTGACAAGGAGCTTTTTTATTAGATACAACCGGTTCAATCGGATGCAAAGCAGCATCACATAACAGTTTACCAAGCTCATCCTTTTTACATCCCAGAAGTGCTGCAACTCTCTCTCTGCTTGCAAGCAAGCCGATCAAAACCTTTGCTCCTTTATGATTCTTAATATTATGGAACAGCATTGCCGGGCCATCAATTTTAGTCGGTCGCATAACTGTTCCGCCTGCTCCTACATGCCGGTAAACACCTGCCAATTCTGCTGTTGGATCAACTTCTATATCTGTTTCTACCAACTGTCCTTCCATCTTCTTTAAAAGTTCTAATGAAGTTCTTAAATCATTTACTTCCATATTTGAATTTTCTCCTTAATCTCATTAATTCGAAACAATCACATCTACACTAAATACTAGCTATAAATCTTTTGCTTCCTGTAGACTTTTCAATTTTTTCAAATTTATTATAAAAAAAATAAATGAATAGAAAAATTCAAATTCACATTGTTATTAATTCACATTGTGACTTAATCGTAAAAAAATACTTTGCATCTCACAATAGCACTTCATCGAACTAATCCCATTTTTTTAAGACTTCATCTAAAGCTTTTTTCATTTCAGAAATTACATCTTCTATCCCCGTGGAATCAATGTTGTCATAATGAATCCCCGCTGATACAACCACTGGAACCTGAAACTTTTTATATAGTTTTTCCGCCCATTCTTCACTTACAAAATGATCTTTATGTCCCTCAAATATCTTTGTAAAAATCTCACCTTGTGGATCAACAATACTGACTGCTCCGATATGAGCAAAATCACCGCCAGCGATCAGTACATTAATTCCACATTCTGTCTTTGTGAGTAATATTTTTACAAGTTTATTTAAAATAATAATTTCTTTTTCCATACTGATCAATCCTCATTTTTTCAAAAAGTGGTCTTTTGGTCATTATAATCCATAATAGAGATCTCCTTCAATATCCAATGTTCCATCTATATATGCTTCACCAAAACGATGGGTGTACCGGTAATAAGTGAATCCATTGGAATCTTTTTCTATCATTATTATTGTCCTCCTGCTTCACTGCCCACATTACTAAAAACAATTTCACAATCATAAGTTAAAGGGCATGAATCCATTAATAGATTCACGCCCTCTTATTCCTTTAATTTTCCTGTTTGTTCTGGTTAATATAATCAATAATCGTTTTGCATATTTCCTCTTTTGGTTTTCCAAGTGCTACTCCCAATTCCATATACAATAAATTTTCTGCCATCTGGAAATATCTTGCATCCGTGGTAGTACACTTTTTGCCTTGAGCAAGTCTTTTCTGTTTCCTCTCATATATCATTTTTATAATAGCAACCAAGGCTTCTGGATCATTTGCTTTTATTGCCGCTTTATAATTTTGCTCTCTCATTTTTTCATTATTCGTCCAGGCTGTCGGAATCTCTGGAATTCTTTTGATCAAATTCCATGCTTTTTCTTTTGTCATACACAATCTCAACCTTGAATCTGAATTTGAAACCGGAACATATATTTTTTCTTTTTTATCTTCGATTGGTTTCATCAGATAATACAATATATTATTTCTTTCGTCCTGCGGATTCAAATATAAAATATCCTCTATTTTACAAATACCTGTAACTGGTTTACTGACAAAGTCCCCAATTTCATACTTCACAAACTTCTCTCCTTACTAATCAGCACCTTTATTCCGTAAAAGTATAACGTACAAAAGAGCCTTGATTATCTCCTGTTACTATAACAACATCTCCGCTTTCATTATGTGTGGATTCCAAAACCGGAAATCTTCCATATTCCTTTACATAAGCTTCCGGACTGTCTGCTTCCGCCTCAATCAAAGTTTTTTTACTGTATTTTTCTCCTCCACACGGATTTATTTCTTCAATAAAGATTTCATATTCATGCATATATGGTTCCTCCTCAGATTCATTTTATAAAAGTGAGTAGCATATATATTGCTTTCCCGCATCACTACATTGCTCACCGTTATTTTTATTATAAAACTATTTCGTTTTTATTTCAAAAGCGGTTTTTACTAAAAATGTATCTTCTATTTTTAGATATTATTACCATGCATTTGCCAGGTTACTCCATCTGCTCACCAGATTTATAAGTGAGATTCGAGATCAGGTATCCATTTACATTCGTGTACTTTAATTTCATTTTATTAGCGCTCTCCATTTCTCATCATTTTTTGACCACAAATTTACGGCATTTACGACAAATCTGACACTGCTTTTCAATACCAGACAAAATGACTGATACCCAGGAAAGCCTGTAAAACAGGCACTTTGGGGATACACAAGACAGGACAAAAATCGACTTCCATTATCAATCCGGTTGTGAAGCTGTTACTTTCATGATAAGATATCTGCATACATTATTTATGAGGGGGAAGGTTCATGAAAAAATGTTCAAGCTGCGGTGCGACTTATAATGACAGCACAAATTTTTGTAGTTCCTGCGGCACACGGCTGACTGCTGTGTCAGCACAAAGATCCAGACATCCCGGGCATAAAAAGAAGCAGCACAGGCTCGTTGGCCGGCTGGCTGTTCCCGCTGTCGTTCTTATTCTTGTTTTATCCACCGTTTTTATTTTCTTCTGTCGAAAGGAGTATAAGCCTTTGATCATTGATCATAATCCATCTGTCTATACCTACGAAGATCTGGTTTCAGATACTGATCTGTTAAAATCCCGTTATTCCTCTGTTTTCTCTGCGAACAGTCTCGGAGAAACTGCAGATGGGCGGCAGATTCTCCATTTTATTATCGGAAATGAAGATGCTTCCAGAAAAATACTGGTCAACGGCGGTATTCACGCCCGGGAATATATCACCTGTCAGCTTGTCATGAAGCAGACAGTCTCTTTCCTTAAACATATAAAAAGCGGAGATTCCTACGGAGATATTTCCTATAAAGATCTGCTTCAGGATACAGCGATCCATGTGATCTGCATGGTAAATCCAGATGGTGTTTCCATCAGTCAACAGGGACTGGACGGTGTTCAGACCGATACAGTCCGGAAGAATCTGGAACAGATCTCACAGATGGATGGGGCTTCTCTTTCAGATAATGATTATCTCGAACAATGGAAATCCAATGCAAACGGTGTGGATCTGAACCGAAACTTTGATGCTTTATGGGACAGTTACGCGGATCCTGCCGGACACCCATCTGCCGATCATTACAAAGGAACGGCACCCGGATGTGAAGCAGAAAGTAATGCTCTTATTCAGCTTACTCTACAGGAACACTTTTCCCGTACGATCAGCTATCACACACAGGGAGATGTCATTTACTGGTATTTTGGCCAGGAAGGCAGTCTCTACGACCAGACTCTCTCTTTTGCCAACACGATCGCTGCTGCAACAGGCTATCCACTGGACGCTGATTATCAGGCTCTCGATCCCGCCGGGTATAAGGACTGGGCGATCCTGAGTCAGGGGATTCCCAGTCTGACCATCGAAGTCGGCACCGGAGATACCCCTGTTTCACCTGATCAGTTTGAAACTATCTGGAAGGAAAATCAGTTTGTGTGGGAGGAAATGCTTAAAACGTTATAATTATACATAAAAGACAGCCATACAGGAGTAAATCTTTGTCTTCCTCTGTATGACTGTCTTTTTCGATTATTTGCTTACAGATTTGTATTTCTCAGATCCAGCTATCATCTCCACCGGTGATTGCCAGGCTCAGCAGGGCATCCATTTTTTCTACTTCTTCCACACCTTCTATTTTCTCGATCAGTTCTGCGGTATCAAGAACATCTTCCAGGGACTCATCCGGACCGATTTCATAGTCAATCTCGGCTTCGCAGTCCGGGCATGGGATTCTTTTCATCGTCTGCAGGGACAGGAATCGATTGCCGCATTTTTTACATTCATAAAATCCGCACTCTTTGGTGCCGTCTGGTACGTAATACATTATTTTATACTCCTCTTTTCTTTCTGAGAATAAGCAAAAAAGTCATCCTCTTTTAACTTTATTTCTTATCAATTTTACCATTCCCACAACCGGATAGCAAGTATCACGACTGCCTGCTTTATTTTCATCTTGCTATTTCCCCCTGGAACAGATACAATAAGTACAGATCTTTTCCATCCTGTGGCTAGGGGTAAATCAATTTTTATACAGGGAGAATTTTAATTATGATACGTTTTAATAATGATTACAATCACGGTGCCCATCCTGAGATTCTGGAGGCGTTGAGTGCTGTCAATGATAATAGTTTTGGAGGGTACGGTGAAGATGAATGGTGTAAAAAAGCAGCCGACCTGATCCGAGAAAGAGTTCATTGCCCGGATGCAGCCATTCACTTTTTCCCGGGTGCTACGCAGGCAAACTTTATCGTGATCGCCAGTGCGCTTTCTTCTGTTCAGAGTGTGATCGCTGCAGATACAGGACATATTAACTGTCACGAGGCAGCTTCCGTGGAAAATACAAACCACAAGATTCAGACGATTCCAAATACAGACGGAAAAATCACCGCCACACAGATTGACGCATGCGCCGGTGCTTATTATGAGGAAAACGAACCGGAATATTATACAGAACCTAAGATGGTTTATTTGTCTTTTCCTACCGAACAGGGCACTTTGTATTCACTGGAAGAGTTAAAAGCAATCCGTGAGGTTTGTGATAAATATGGAATGTATTTGTTTGTGGACGGCGCACGTCTTGGATATGGACTTGGTGCTGTGGAAAATGATATCAGCGTTGAGGATTTTGCAGCTCTTACGGATGTTTTTTATTTTGGCGGAACAAAATGCGGCGCTTTGTTTGGTGAGGCTGTGGTTATCACTTCGAATGATCTGAAACGGAGATTTAAAGCTTTTATGAAGCAAAACGGAGCAGTTCTGGCAAAGGGATGGCTTCTGGGACTGCAGTTTTATACGTTGCTGGAGAATGATCTTTATTTTGAAATCACGAAAAAAGCGGATGTGCTGGCTATGAAAATCCGGGATGCTTTTGCAAAGAAAGGGATTCCTTTCTGGGTAGAGAGTCCTACGAATCAGCAGTTTGTGATTTTAAATGAAAAGCAGCAGGAAGTGCTTGGACAGAATTATACATTTGAAAAAACCGGAAGTACACCGGACGGGGTTATTGCGAGATTTTGTACGAGTTGGGCTACCACAGAGGAGGAAGTGGCTCAGTTGATCGGAGATATTGAGAAATTGTAACTTGTCTGTTGTTCGTTCGAAGAGGGAGCTTCAGGACTTCAGGACGGACGAAAGGGAGTGCATGCCCGGTGGGGGCGGACAACCGCTGGTAACGCAAATCTGAGCTAATCGTCAACTCCGACTATGTTCACGAGGGTCGGCTGACCCTCGTGAAAGTCTGCGTAGACGCTGGATCTCATCTTTGCTAAAAGCACCAGCAAAAGGCTGTCCACCCCCACCGAGCATGCACTCCCTTTCTGGGTGTTGGCTGTAAACAAAACAAAAAGTCTTTTCTGAGCGTCATTATCATAGAAGATTATTATTTACAGGCTTTTCTTCATAGTCTCACAAAAAGTCTTTTCTGAGCGTCTTAGTCGAAGTTAATAACTGGTTCCTATCTTTTATTTTTATATTTTCGGGCAATCTCCTGCATTTGCTCCCATTTCTGTTCCATGTCCCACACCAGTTTCAGCTGTGTTCTCGTACGATCCAGATTGTGGGTCGGATAATCAACCTTAAAGTACGTATCCCCGGAGAGATAATCTGTCAGGAATCTCATACCACACTCATAAGTCATTACCTTCGCCCCGATCGGCAGACACTCAATCTCCATATCGGTCAACGCACCACCGCATCCTTCTACGAAACCTTTTGCATAAATATCATACAGTTCCATATCACAGGAGATCTTGGAAAGATCTTTCTCATCCTCTGCGCCTGTGCTTGCACCAAAGCGGATGGAATCACCAAAATCATTCACTGCCAGCCCCGGCATAACAGTATCCAGATCGATCACACAAAGACCTTTTCCGGTAGCATTATCCATCAGAACATTGTTGGACTTGGTGTCATTATGTGTTACACGAAGCGGAAGTTCTCCTGCCTCTAACAGATCACCCAGCACACAGGCGACATCGTATCGATCCTTTATAAACCGAATCTCCTGCTGTACTCCTGCGGCTCTTCCGCATACATCTTCTTCGACCGCTTTCTCAAATGCTGCAAACCGCGCCTTGGTATCATGGAAGCCGGCAATGGTCTCCGTCAGAGTATCCGCCGGAAAATCTGCCAGCATTCTCTGGAAATTACCGAAAGCCACTGCACTCTGATAAAAGTCCTGTGGATCTTTTACTTCTTCCAGTGCATATGCATCTTCTACAAAATGATATGCTCTCCAGTACTCTCCAAAACTGTCTATAAAATACGGTTCACCTGACTTTGCACATACAAAATCAAGTGTCTCTCTCTGTGGATCTCCTCCCTGTGCCCTGATCTGTTCTTTCAGATAGTCTGTCACATGGAGAATATTATTCATCAGCGAAACCGGATCCCTGAATACGGACCGGTTCATGTGCTGCAGTGAATACCGATGTGTTTCGCCGTCTCTGTCAAATGACATCATAAAAGTATCGTTAATATGACCATTTCCACAAGGTGTACACTCCAGAAATGTTCCATCAATATCAAATCCCCGGATTGCCTCCTGTCTTCCTGTCTGTAAGTTCTCCCGATTCATAGTTCTATATCCTTTCATATCTCCGGTATATTCGATTGGTATTACCTTTCCAAAGTCAGATTTCCATACCGGTATTTCTAATTTGTTTTTTCATACGGATGCCGGTCATATCGTAATCTCAGTCTGTTTTCTGCTCCGTATCATATGTGTCATAATATCCAGTATACCATATTGTCACAAAAACTCAACTTAAAATTCTGTATTTCTATATCTGTATTGTAGAATCGGTATCGATACCACATGATGCAAAAGCAGAAATTCTGTCATTCAACTGCCTCCCAACGAATTATTACCTCTTAACTTCCACCAAACCAATTATAACTGCCTCAATCGTTTCCAGATCTACTCCAAGGAAATCAGCAATCATTTCTTTCGAATATCCTTTTTTCACATTTGCACGAATCTGCTCTTCCAGTAACTCCTGTCGACCTTCTTCTCGTCCTTCCTCACGGTCAAACTCCCTTTGCCGCTCTTCGTCATACTCATAAAGACACATCTTCACAACCTCCGCCCTGTTCCTTTTCAGGAAATTCAGAACCCCTTAATTTCTATAACCGCCTCATCTGTATCCAAAACTTTTACTTTTTCTACCGTCAGTCCTACAATTTCTGCTATCTCTACATATGACAACTTATGAGATTTTAACATACGTCTGGCTACCTCTATTCGTTCCGCATCTCTGCCTTCCTCCCGTCCTTCTTCTCGTCCCTCTTCTCGTCCTTCCTCACGGTCAAACTCCCTTTGCTTTTCTTCGTCATACTCATAAAGACACATTTTCACAACCTCCGCCCTGTTCCTTTTCAGAAAATCAGCCATCACGCCGAGCTATTCATCGCATTATAAAGCTCTAATAACTTTTCTTTGTCATTAAAGATCATCCGGAATAAACGATCTTTATAACCATCTGCTACTTTCACATTATCCATAAAATCCTCCTGTTTTTCGAGAGAAGGATCTTCGCTTCCTCAGAACCCTCCTCTGCCCTTCTCTTATTTAATTTGCATTGGAAATTTCTAAGTCCGCGAACGCGGTTTGAATCAAATAGATACGGCTGAATGCCGTAAAGAAAAATAGAAATATAAAATGTTTATAATTATCATACCCTAAAAGTTATGTTTCGTCAAATACAATTTGTTTTACAGTCTGATATTTTCAATATTATCCTATAAATGAGCAAATTTGAAAAATTGCACAAAACTACACTGCGAATTTCATAAA